>Ga0116170_10001317_pt1 | contig 25149 bp, 9 predicted proteins | sample AD_JPNHW1_MetaG_FD_89797 | JGI IMG/M metagenome (GOLD analysis project Ga0116170, IMG submission 89797) | Active sludge microbial communities of municipal wastewater-treating anaerobic digesters from Japan - AD_JPNHW1_MetaG | ecosystem: Engineered > Bioreactor > Anaerobic > Digestate | place... | reverse complement strand
GAGTCCGTCCCGGCAATGACCTCATCCAGCAGCCAGAGATAGCGCATGCTGTCGCCATCCGCATCGGTGGCGCGCACGGAAAATTCGAGCACATGGTAGCCGTTAACAAAGAGTTCAGAATCGGCCGGGGCCCACTGGACGATCTCCGGAGCGCGATTGGGAATGGCCAGCGCCTCCTCGTTAAAGATTTCCTGGTCACCGATCCCATCCACTGCGGCGGCGACTTCATAGATGCCCGCCGCAGCGCCGAACTGGAAGCGCACGCCGGCCACACCGCTGCCATCCGTGACCGCCGCCGCGCCGTCGGGGAAGGTGCCATCGCCGCTGACGCTGGTAAAATGCACCGTGATCCCGGCCATGGGCGCGCCAAGCTGGTCCAGGACCTTGATCTGCAAAGGATGGCTCAGGATCGCTCCGGTATAGGCCTGCTGCGCCTCGCCACCGGCGATTTGCAGGGTGGTCGGCACCGGGATCACGACCAGGGGCTTGACCGTACAGGAAAAGAGGGCGGTCGCGCCCGGGGTCGCCGCCAGCTGGGCGGTCACGCTCTGCACGGCCGGCTGGGCTGCGGGCAGAAAATGCACCTGCGCATAGCCCTGGGCATCGGTGTAGACCGGCTGGGCTTCGCTGATGATCCCTCCCGCCGCGGCCGCGGTAAAGGTGACGCCGGCACCGTAAACGGCATTGCCAAAGGCATCCTGCACCCGCACGACCAGGGGCTGGGGCAGCGTCACGCCGGCCTCGACGGTCTGGTCTTTGCCACTCATACCGGTGATCTGCCGCGGTCTGGAGAAGAACAGGCGCTGCCCGGCCGGAACGCCGAGCAGGTTCAGCTCGGACTTGTCGAGCAGGCGCACCTGGACATCGACGCTGTCGCGCTGACCGAGGCCGAAATGCTGGACCGGATCGTTCTGGCAAAGATAGCCGTAGGCATTGATCACCTGGCGGTAGCCGACCAGATGCGTCTTGTCGCCGATATGGCCGCGGTCGTAGACCCATATTTTGGTGCCGAAGCCGCCCATGTCGCCCTTGGGTCCGCGGCCGGTGATCTTGAGCCAGCGGTTGGAGGTGACGGTGGTGTTGACGAACAGATGGTTGCCGACGGTATCGGGATACGTGGGGGGCAGTGAAGCGTCCTTGAAGGCATCCGCATAATAGATGTCGAGATCGCCATCCTCATCAATGTCGCCGATGGCCGAGCCGCGCGGATCAAAGGATTTGACCTTGAGGCCGGTGTTATCGACGGCGGTAAAGGTGCCATTTCCGTTATTGCTGTAGAACCGGGTATAGTCGCGGGTTTGCGGTGCGGCGATGTCGAGGTCGCCGTCGTTGTCGGCATCGAGGAAGAGGAGCGAGAAGCCGTACTGCGTCAGCTTGAGGCTGGCGGTGATATCGGTGAAATGGCCGCTGCCATCGTTTTGATAGACCCGCACATAGGTGGAGGACTTGCTGTCCTTGGGGACGACAAAGGCATCATAATCGCCATCATTGTCATAATCGGCGAAGGTGGCGCCGTTGCAATCGTTTGCGGGATTGGTATTGAGGCCGGCGCCGCCGGCATTCTCGGTGAAATGGCCGGTGCCGTCGCCGAAAAAGAGTTGATTGTAAACCTCGCGATTGGTGGGTCCGCCGACGTTCTGCTTACTGTCAGGATCGATGGCGACATAGTTGCGGTGGGCGACAAAGATATCCATGTTGCCGTCTTCATTGGCATCGATGACCGTGCAGCCCTGGGTGCCCATGTAAGCGGGATTGTTCGGAGTCGCGCCGCTGTCGGTCACGCGCCGGTAGGTGCCATCGCCCTGATTCAGATAGAACTCATTGGGCTGCACCGGAGTCGCGATCGCCGCGCCCTCTATACTGCCGCTTGCCGGCCAGCGCTTCTCCGCCGGGCCCCAGTTGGCGCCGTAGAGGTCCATCCAGCCGTCGTTGTTGGCATCGAAAGCGGCGACACCGCGAGTGCCGTAGCCATAACTGTTGACCGAATCGAAGTTGGCCATGTAGACCCGGATCAACGGCAACCCGGCCGCGGTCGTGACATTCTCATAGTATCCCGAACCCCCGCTGTAGCTGCTGCCAAGGTTGCGGTAGAGGCGGTTCTGGTCGTCGGTGGTGGCGTTGTAGAGATCGTAATCGCCGTCGTTGTCATAATCAAAAAAAACGAGGCCATGCGAGCCGGTCCAGCCGAATTGATCCGAGATATGCCGGGCACCGTCGCTCTCGGTATAACCGCCCTCCGGATTGCTGGCATAAAAGGTCTCGGCCAGGCCGTCGCCCTTCTTCACCAGATTCGCGTAGCGCACGGCATTGCTGATATAGATATCCGGACGGCCGTCGGCATTGACATCAGCCATGGCTACGCCGTGGCCGTAGCAGCTGTAAAAGGGTCCGGAAAGTTTTCCGTCAATTCTGTCGTCATTGCCCTGCACACCATAGGATGCGGTTGCGTTCTTGAACCGGATCGACTGGCCCGATACCGTGCCAGCGCCCAGGAGGGCCACAAAAAGGACCGCCAGGATCCGATGTTGCCTGATCAGTGGGATGTTGAACATGGGAAGCCTCTATGAATAGTAAGAGTTTCAAATTATATACAATGTACAACTATCGGGGCCGACTGCGGAGAGAAATATTCGCTGCAGGTGCATCGTGTCGTAATATCTGGCTGTATTTCGGAAAATCCTCCTTATTGCAGACCACCTCCCCATAATGGCAGCGGCGCCGTTTCCTGAACTGCGCCACCGATATTCGTGCCCAACAGGATTAGCATCGCAATACCCCATTATGGCAGCGGCGCCGGCTCAGTCGAGGAGCCGGCGCCGCCATGAGCCTATTTGGCGAACAACAATTTTTTGGTAAAGATCTGATCTCCCGTGCGCAGGCGGTAGTAATAAATACCGGTGGGTACCGGCGTGCCACTCTCGTCCCGCGCATCCCAGATCACGCTGTGGAACCCCGCAGCCGTTTGGCCGCGAACGAGCCGGCGCACCTGCTGGCCCTGCAGATTGTAGACGCTCAACTCCACCTCCGCAGCCGCCGGCAGCTCGAAGCTGATCGTCGTCGCGGGATTGAAGGGATTGGGATAATTCTGGGCCAGATCGACGTGCGACGGCAGCGCCAGTTCGGCGGCGATGGGCCCGTGCAGGGTCATGCGGCCGCTGCGCTCGACGTCCTGGATCTGGTACCAGTAGCGCTTCCCGGCCGCGGCGGTGCGATCGCTGTAGGTGTAGCGCCCGTCGTTCGCAGCTGGAATGAGCACCGAATTGAGTGTCGCATAGTCGCCATCCCGGCGCTCGCTGCGCAGCACATTGAAGCCGAGGTTGCCGGTTTCGGCGCTGGTCTGCCAATGCAACTCGACGGCCGTTTTTTGCACCACCGCAGTAAACGCACTTAACTCGACCGCGCTGGAGAGATGCACACGCCAACGAAGTTCCTGCGTCACCTTGCCATCCGAAACCCGGACCAGCACCGTGGCGAGATCGCCAAAGGAGGCGTCCGGCAGCAGGATGAGATTGGAGACGAAACCGGCCAGCTGATCGTTGACCATCCAGGTATAGGTCAGCTCGTCGTTATCGGCATCGCTGGCGAAAACCTTGAACTCCATGAACTGGCCATAGAGGCTGGCGATCGTGGTGTCTCCCGGTTCGAAGGCATAGATCACCGGCGCGGCATTGGTGGTGGTGACCGTGATCTGGACCCGGGACGTATCAGCCGACTGGAAGCCGTCGCGCGCGATGAAGGTCACGTTATAGGGACTCGCCGCGGCCTGACTGCGCGTCGGCGTCCAGGAGAAGAGACGCGATCCGGTGGAATCGAATTTGGCCCCGGAGGGCAGATTGCGCACCCCATAGGTGATCGCGTCGCCGTCGGCGTCATAGGCCGAGACCGTAAAGGCGACCGGTGTGCCCGCCAGCACTGAGGGCGCTGCCGGCACGCTCAGCTCCGGCGCGGCATTGACCACCTGGCTGCTGAAGAGCAGAGCAGCGCCGGCCTTGGTCACCGGGGCGAGCTTGACACTCTGGCTGCCCTTGAGACCGAGCTTCCAGCTCAGGCTCACCTTCCCCTGCGCATCACTTTGCAGGGTCGGGGCAGTAACCAGGGTGCCGCCGCCGCTGACGATCTCCCATTTGAGGTTCTCGCCGGCGAGGGGCTTGCCGTAGGCATCGCTGACCGTCGCCTGGACCGACAGCTCCTCGTAGGGACGGCCGGTGCCCGGAGCCTCCTTGATCTTGGTCAGGTAAACCGTCGGCCGCTCCTGGACGATGAACTGGAATTCCTGCTTCAGTCCCGAGACATGGTAGGCCATCACCGCACACTCGCCGGTGACCGTGCCCGGTTTGAAGAGGACGGCGGCATAGCCGCGTTTGTCGGTCGTGACCGGATTGGCGCTGAGGAAGACCCCCTCGCCCTTGGTCTTGGAAAAGATCACGGAGAGGCCTTCCGCCGGCGCGGAATTGGAGTCGCTCATCGCGACGACAAAAGAATCAGGCAGCGCCTGGTTGACGAGGCCGATCTGGCGGTTGCCGCGGATCATCGTCATGCTGTTGGGTTCGGGTGGTCTGGCGATGGCCCAGTAATCGATCTCGCTGCTACCGAGCTGGGGCACAACCGCCGCCACATACTGTTCGCCGATGCTGCTGCCGAGCGTCCAGTTCACCTGGGCACGCCCCTCCGCATCCGTGGTCACCGGCTGGACCTGCGAGATAACCCCGCCGCCCGACTTGACGCGGAAGGTCACCTGGACACCGGGCACGGGATTGCTGTTGGCATCGTAGAGATAGAGCCCGAGCGGCAGAGGCAGCGCCACGCCGCGCAGCACGGTCTGACCCGAGCCGAACGGGACGGCACTGTACGGGGCCCCCGGACTGAAGAGGACACGTGCGGTATCCAGGGGCACGATCTGGTTATCCACCATGCTCCAGACCTTGAGCGTCCCGGCGCGGATGGAGGTGATCGTGCCCTGGGTCTGGCCGTTGGCATCGGTGGCCAGAATTGGCTGGTTGACGTGGACGTCGAGGCCGGCGGTATACAGTGCGACCGTTTTCCCCGGCACAGGGTTGTCCTGGTCATCCTTGAGGGTGATGATGACCGTCACTGTTGCTTTACCGTCGGCCGTAACCGGCGAGGTGGCCGTCAGCAGGGAGCGACCGCCGTCGGGGGAGCCGATCGTGGCGGTAACCTCAAAATCGATCGGGCTGTTGGCCAGGGAGGCAATGCCATCATCGGCCGATGCGCGCACCTTGACCGCACCCGGGGATCCGCCCAGCTTCAGGGCCATGCGCGCGATGCCATTGGCATCGCTAAGCGCCGCCAGATTGTTGGACTGGCCGTTGAGCAGGGCGCTGCCGCTGAGGATTTCAAAGGTGACCAGCTGGTTGGCCACCGGTTTGTCGGCGCTGTTCAGGGTGCGCACGCTGAGAGAATCGACGAGAAATTTGCCGACCGTTCCGGAGAGGCCATTGCCCTCCAGATAAACCATTTTCGTGGCCGTCGACTTGCGTCCGGAGGCAAAAAACTGCACCGGTGTATTGCGCAGCGGCGCACCATCGAACTCGGCGCGGGCCTCAAAGCTGTAGATCGCATCCCCATAATTGGCGCCGATGGTGGCCACTGCGCTGGCGATCCCGGTGTCGCTGGTCTTACGGGTCACGCGGGTGGCGCCGCCAAAATTCGTGCCGGGCGTGATCGCCTGAAAAACAACGCTGTGATTGGCGACCGGCACTCCGTTGGCATCGGTGACCATCACGGTGAACGCTTCTGGCAAGGGCTGGTTGACCGCTCCGGTCTGGTAGTTGCCGCTGATATAGGCGAGCGAATCGGCGTTGCCGGCGCTGGTCGTGGCGTAAAAAACCAGCGGCGAGGGATAGGTCGGAATTTCCTTGCCGAGGTACTGCGCCGAGACCGTCACCTGGTTGATAAAATCGCTGGTGCCGAGAGTGAGCACCACCGAGGCTTGCCCCGTGGCATTGGTCTGGACCGTGGCCAGGGAGAGGCCATTGACAGTGCCACCGCCGCGGCTGATCAGAAACTGTACCGTCTGGCCGGAAATGGGATTGCTGAACGAGTCGCTGATGGCCACGATCAGCGGCTGCGCCAGGGGTGCCCCGAAGGTGCCCTTTTGATTGTCACCCGAGATCTTGTAGAGCAGGGCCGGACTGCCAGCCTCTGCGATGGCCGTAAAGGTGACCGGGGAGCCGACGAGTCCGGTACCGCTCGCCGTGACGCTGTTGGTACCGGTTGCTGATCCCAGCTTGTAATAGATCGATGCATAGCCGTTTTTGTCGGAGGTGACGCGGGCCGAGGAGGAGCTGTTTAGCGAGCCACCGCCGCTGGTCACCGCAAAATCTACCGCAAAACCGCCGATCGGATTGGAATAGGTGTCGACCACCCGCACCACAAAGGGCGTCGACAGGAGACGTCCCGCCTTGCCGGTTTTGCCGTTGCCCGAGGTCTCGAGCAGCTTGGCAGCGACACCCGCGCTTGCGGAAAGCTTGAAGGTGACGCTTCCCGAGGCACCGGTGGCGGTGGCCCGGAAGACATTATTGGTATCGCCGGCCACGGTGCCCAGAGTGGGTTTGATGAAGGCGAGCCCGTCGCTGGAGGTGGATACGTCCTGTGCGGTGCTGCCATTGATCTTGCCGCCACCCTCGATCACCGCAAAATGCACCACGGCGCCGGAGATGGCATTCCCCTGGTAGTCGCGCAGGCGCACCGCCAGGGCGTTTTCCGGAGACTGGCCGACACGGGCGCTCTGACGGTCGCCGGATTCGTAGGTCAGGCGGCGCAGGGGTTCCGAGGCGGTTGCGGTAAAGAGCGCGGGATTCGCAGCATTGAAGGTGCCATAGACCTGCAGGGTCTGGACGCCCAGGGCCGACCCCAGCCGCCAGGTGATCTGGGCGCTCCCGTCCGTTCCGGTCACCACGGTGGCCGGAGAGGTGCCGGAGGTTCCGAATCCGCCGCCGCCCGTGGCCACGCTGAAGGTTACCGTATAGCCGCTGATGATGTTGCCAGAGGTATCGGTCACCTTGACGCTGATCGGGGTGGTCAGCACCTCGCCCATATAGCCGGTCTGGCCGTCCCCGCCGGTCTTGTCCATTTTGGCGGCGGCGCCGGCGTTGGCCGAGGCGACGATATCGATGGGCACGGCCGGGGTGCCCGGGGCCGAGAGGTTGATGATCTGGGCGCCGGCCTTGTTGAGCGCGGAGATCTGCACCTTGTTGTTGCTGCTGCCGGCGGTCTGGCCCAGCTTGAAGGCCGCACGCGCCAGCCCGTTGAGGTCGGTGGTCACGGCCGCGCTGCTGCCGCCGTTCACCGTGCCGCCGCCCTGGGTGATGGTGAAGGTGACGGTGTGGCCGGCGAGAGGCTGCTGGGTCGCGGTGCCTTCGGCATAGACCCGTACGGTCAGAGAGTCGTTGAGCACCGTGCCCGCCACGCCGGTCTGGTTATTACCCTTGACGAGAATGAAAGATTTGGCATCGCCGCTGGTGGGATCGATCTCGACCAGCGAATTGGCGGTCACTGTCCGGGTGAAAACCTGCCCGCCCGGCAGGGTCACGCGCAAAACGCCGGCGGTGTTGGCCCCCATGCCGAAATGGACCATGCGGCTGGGTTGGCTCTGATACCCCTGGGCGGAGCTGATTTCGCGGTAGCCCAGACGCGTACCGAGGGTGCCGTTTTGATCAAAAAGATCCACCTGTGCACCAAGATAACCCATAACCTTTTTCTTGTCGAGCACCCGAACGAGAAGATAGTTGTTGCCCGCCGTGCTGACGTTGCGGAAGAGAAAGTTGCGGCCGTACGTCAGGGCGTTGGAACCGGTCGCGCCCTTGGCAACACCATAGATGTCCAGCAAGCCGTCGCTGTTGTAATCGGCCATGGCCCCGCCGCGGCCATCCTGATAGATCGCCTCCAGGCCGCTTCCTGTGTACTCGGTAAAACTGAGACTGCCGGTCGTCGAGGTGTTGCGGTAGAGCCTGGAACCGTAATCGGCCACCTCCGAGCTGTATTTGTTGCGCTTGATCAGGTAAAGATCCTGCAAGCCGTCATTGTCGACGTCTCCGGCGATGGCGCCGTAGCCTTCGAGATAGATCGTGCCCGACTTGGTAAAGGAGGTGCCGCCTGAATTGCGGTAATAGAGCACCTGAGCTTTGCCATCCCCCTGATTGCTGGCGACGGAGAGCACCAGATCGAGGTAACCGTCGTTGTCGAGATCGGCGAAGGTCGGCGCGTTGGGATCGGTAGAGATCGCCAGGCCATAGGTCGAGGCTTGATCGGTGAATCCCCCCGCCTTGTTGTTGATCAGCAGGACGGCGGTGGCATTGCGGCGCGGATAAAAGATATCGACATAGCCGTCCTTGTTGACATCACCGGCGGCGGCGCGCGATCCCGTGCCGAAGGGCAGGGCGCTCAGCTCGGTCCGCGTGAAACTGGTGTTATTCTGGTTGATATAGAGTTCATTGGCCACGCCACTGTTGGCGACGAAGAGATCGATATCGCCGTCGTTCTCGAGGTCAAAGGCGACGGCGTTGATACAGGCGGTCGAATTGCCAATGTTCCACGCCGTCGATTGGTCACTGAACGTACTGCCCTGGTTGATCAGGAGCCGGCTGCTCCCTCCGTAGTTGGTAAGGAAGGCGTCAAGCTTGCCGTCCGCATTGAAATCAGCTGTGACGGTGGCAAAGGTGGGACCGGAATCATTCAGCCCGTAGAGGGAGGCCGATTCGCTGAATTTGGCACTGTCCGCTACCGCCGCATAATAGCGGTTGGGGGCATTGTAGTAATTGACATAGATGTCTTCCTTGCCGTCGTTGTTGAGATCGGCCCAGCTCATGCTCTGCGCATTGAGAATGGAATCCGCTACCGAAGCCGTGGAACGGCTGACGTCGTTGAAGGCAATGCTCTTTTCCGGACCCTTGAGGACCAGATTGCTGTAGGTGACCCCGGTCATCGAGGAGTATTCATTATTCCGGCCGAGGAAGACAAAAAGGAAGGCCTCCCCCTGCATGATCCACGGCGTTGAAGCCTCGGCCACCTTGCTCCCGCCCGCCCAGATCTGGAACCATACTGTACCCGGCTTCCAGACGTACCTCAGGGTGTAGGTGGTCGCAGCGTTAAAGGCATACCCGGCGATATCCGCGGTCATATGATTCGCCTGGGTCGGATCATACTGGGACTTGGCGAAGAGCTTCCAGGCCAGGCTCGAACCGGAGACTTTGCTGGCATCCGTCTTGACGAACAGATAAGAGCCCTCTGAAGGATAGCTCGTGCCATTGGTCTGGTAAAATTTCCCGCGACCGCGCGACCAGATCGAGAAGGGGATCCAGTCCTTGGTGACCACACTGGCCGAGAGGCCTTTGACCTGAACCTCGACCGTGCCCTCATAGGGCATATAATCGGCCAGCCAGAGCTTGAGCTGACCGTTGTTGTTGTTAGGTTTCCAGCCGGCAGAGGAGAAGGAACCCGAAGTATTCCACGACTGCGTGCCACCGGCCGGAGCCGCCGTCAGATCATAGCGGAAAATCTCCCGCGTATGCGACGGCTGGCCAAATGCCAAACTCCAGAGTCCCGCCACCACTGCGATGCAAAAAGTTGCTTTCTGCTTCAACATAACCTCACCCATTGATAATGTGAATGCTGCTACTTCAAAAAGACGAGTTTGATCATCTGGCGGAAATCCTCGCCGCGCAAGACGCACGGATAGATGCCGGAGGAGACAACTTCGCCGCTTTCCGTCTGACCATTCCAGCGGATGGAGTGACGGCCCGCCGGGGCCCTGCCCGAGAAGAGGGTCCGGATACGCTGGCCGGACATGTTGAAAATTTCAATGTCAATCTGCTGAGGCGCCGTCAGTTCATAGGCGATCGTGGTCTCGGGATTGAACGGGTTGGGATAATTCTGCACCAGGCGGTTGCTCACCGGGAGCTGCTCATTTCCCGCCGCCGCGGCCACCCCGGTGGCTTGCTGGACCGACCATGCATGTGCAACCGAGTCGCTCTGGTCATGCACCGTAACCACCAGGGTAAACTCGGCGGGCAGCGCCGATCCGGTCAGGATGGTCAAGGAGTCCTTGCGGCCCACCAGGCGGCCGTTGAGGCGCCAGCTGTAGGTCAAGGCATCCCCGTCCTGGTCGATGGCCTGAACCGAAAAACTTGCCGGTTTGAAGGCCGGAACCTGCGTGTAGAAGGGCTCCGGCTGGAAGGCATAGATGGAGGGTGGCCGGTTGCGGTTTTGCACCCGCACCGTCACCTCCTTGGTCGTCATCCCGCCGTTTTCGTCGGCGGCCTTGAACAGGATGGTGTAGACACCCTGCTGGTGATAATCGGGGCGCCAGAGGAACAAGCCGGTGTTGACACCATCGAAGGTTGCCCCGGAGGGTAAATTCTCAACCGAAAGGAAGGTGGTGCCGCCGTCCGGATCAACGGCGATGACTTCCAGGGCCAGGGTTTCGGTCTCCAGGACGGTGGTGTCATCCACGGCATGGATAACCGGGCCGATGTTCTCCTGCAGCAGGGCGTTGAAGAGCACTTGTTTTCCGGGAAGGGCCGAAGACCGGGCCTGCAGGCTCTGCGAGCCGCCGGAGCCGAGGGTCCATTGCGCCGCAGCAAAACCGTTGGCATCGCTGATCGCTGTCGCCGGGGCGACCGAGCCGCCGCCCGACAGGGGCGTGAATTGTACCGCGGCTCCCGGGACACCGTTGTTGTACAGGTCCATGATCCGCACCTTAAGCGGACTGGCCAGAGTCTTGAGGGCGCGCGCACTCTGCTGGTCGCCGGAGGCGATGACCAGATCGGCGGCCGGACCTGGCGTGGCGAACAGGGTGAAGGAAACGGGCGAGCCGACTACATGACTGCTGCTCGCCTGGAAGAGGCAGGGTCCCGCCGTGGTGGCGAGATGGATCTTGGCGGCGACGTGGCCGTCATCGCCCGTAAAGAGGGGCATGGGATCGGCCACACTGGCACCCGCGGTCTGGGAGGCGAACGTGACCGGCACATTGGCGACCGGATTTCCCGCATTATCGCTGACCAGCACCATCAGGGGGTAGAGCATCGTTCCGGCCGTGCCGCTGAGGCTGTCGCCGTAGATCCGGGTGATCAGGGCGGGCACCGCCATCGAGACCGAGGCGGTGAATTCGACCGGCTCGCCGCCGGGAGCCATAGCCCGGACCTTGACCGCGCCGTTTGCGGCGCCGGCGCTGAGCTGCGCCCGCGCCAGACCGTAGCGGTCACTGGTCACGGCACTCGTCGTGCTGAGCGTGGCCGCACCTTGCACGACAGCAAAGGTGATGCCGACTCCATAGATCGGCGCGCCATGATCGTCCACAACGCGCACCGAGAGCGAATCCGGGAAAACGGTGCCCGGGGCAGCAAACTGGCTGTCGCCCCCCGCCTTTTCGAGGGCGATCTGCTGCGGCAGGGAGGCGGTAGCGGTAAGCAGGCGTGTGACGGTCGTGCCCACCGCCCTGACCGTCAGATGCTGCTGCCCGACACTCGGGCCGAGGATCCAGGTTGCCTGCGCCCGGCCGGAGGCGCCGGTCAGGATGGTACCGGACGGGGTGATCTCGCCGCTCCCCGCCTCAGGGGTGAACTCCAGCGCGATTTGGGGCACGGGATTACCGTAAAAATCCTCCACCTGCACCACGATGGGATTCTCCAGCGCCGACTGAATGTTGCCGCTCTGGTAATCGCCGGCAACCACCGTGATCCGCTGCGGTGTGCCCGCGGTGAAAACCACCACCGGCGCGGCCTTGAGAAAACGCGACTTGCTGGACAGATACACCCGAATGGTCTTGCTGCCGGCGATGGTCGAGCTGACAATGGCGACCGCCTCGCCCGATGCATCGGTGACCTCTTCCGGCTGTGTGATGCGATTGCCGTCACCGCTCACCAGCAGGGTCAGCCGCTCACCGGGTACGGCGTGACCCTGGGCATCGACCACCCGGATGCGCACGACACACTCGGCCACCCCGTCAGCGACTACCGGCGAATTGAGGGTAACCGTCGCGGCGCTGGTATCCGGCTGCCCGTAGGGCGCGCTCAGGGCAAAGAGCAGCGGCGAATTGCGCAGCGCCGTCACGCCATCGTTCGCACTGGCGCGGATTTGATGCACACGGTCACCCAGCTCGCTCCCGGCGCGGAAACTGATCTGGGCGATGCCGGCGGTGTTGCTCTGCACGGTCGCGGCGCTGGCCTGCCCGGCGCCGAGCTTGCCGGATCCCTTGACCACCTCGAAAAGAACCTCCTGGCCGGCCACAGCCTGCTGCAGCCTGTCCACCACCCGCACCGCCAGGGGCTGGGAAAGCATCTCCCCCGCCTGAACGCTGAGGCCATCCCCTCCGGCACCCTCCATCTGCCAGGCCGTGCTTTTTTTCGCACTGACATAAAAACGGACCGGCGAACCGGAAAGATGAGATCCGCTGCCGATAAATGACTGCGCTTCGAAGACATTATTGGCCAGTCCGAGGGCACTGCCCAGCGTGGGCGTCGCCGCGGCGATACCGTTGGCATCGCTGTTGCGGGTGATCTGCGACTGGCCTTCCAGGCTGCCGCCGCCGCGCCGCACCCAAAAGGTGACCGGATGGTTGGGTACCGGATACCCGCTCTGATCGGTCACCCGCACCTGCAGCGGCATACCCAAAGGTTGCCCCGCCAGGCCGGAGAGGCTGTCGGCGGTAACCCGCTGCAGCATGGCGGGATCGGAAACGGCCATGGCGGTGAAGAGCAGGGGCGAGCCGGTCAGGGAGACGCCATTCAGGGCGGATGAAACCGAGACCGCATAGCTTCCCGGCGTGCTGCCGAGTTTGAAAAGAACGGCGGCGATACCGGTGCTGTCGGTCACGACGCTGACGCTGCGCTGATCGTTGACATACCCGTCCAGGCTGGCCATGGCATAGGTGACCGTATGGCCCACCACCGCATTGCCGTAGGCGTCGGTAACCATGGCCTGCAGATAACGGGGCAAGGTGTATCCCGGCGTGCCGACCTGCTGGTCGCCGTCCACCTTTTTGAGTACCGCCGCATCGGCAGCGGTGGCGGAGGCGGTAAAATAGAGCACTTTGCCCAGGCCGTTGTGCCGGGCGCTGACATGATTGTTCGAGGTGCCGGCCAGTTGACCCAGGCGCAGGAAGACCGCGGCCTTGCCCTCGAGATCGGTGCGGACGACCTGCTGCACCGCTCCCCCGAGGGTGCCGTCGCCGAAGGTCACCTGAAAAGTGATATCATACTCGGGACAGCCAACACCAACGCTGTCCACCAGCTGCACGATGAACGGCTCGGCCAGGATCGTGCCGGCGCGTCCCGCCTGGCCATCGCCGCCTATGGAGAGCAGATTTTTCGGGCGGCCGGCGACGATGATGCGCTGCAGGGCAGTTGCCTGGATCTCCAGAGGCGAGCCGGTGAGGGGCTGGCCGTTGCTGGCGGCGGTGACGCGCAAGGTCTGCGACGAATTGGCCACCGCGCCGAGCTGCCACGCCACCGCGGCGATGCCGCTGGCGTTGGTCGTTAGATCCAGGGTGGTCCCGTCGCCGGGCTTGAGCTTGCCGTTGCCGGCGGTGATGGCGAACTGGACCGGATGACCGCTCTGTCCCGTCCCGGAGCTGTTGCTCACCTTGACCCGGATCGAATCGGCGAGAATCTGGCTGGTATAGGCGGACTGGCCGCTGCCGGATACCAGGCTCAGCATCGCGGGGCCACTGTTGGTCACGGTGAGCGTAAACGGCGCCGATACCGATCCGGTCGTTGCCGTGATCTTGCGCGTCCCCGTCTGAGCACCTGCCGTGTAATAGACCCCGGCGATGCCGCTCAGGTCCGTATAAGCCAGCGCAGCCGGGGAAAAGACCCCGTCTCCGGAATCTGCCGTAAAGGTCACCGCAGCGCCGGCCACCGCCTTGCCCTTGGCATCTTTCACGACCACGCTCAGTGGCTGCGCGACCATGCCGCCGCTGACTGCGCTCTGGTTGTCACCGCCGTTAACCGCGATGGAGGCGGGTTTGGAAAAAAAGAATCGGGTGTTGGTCTGGAGACGCGTCTTGAGAATCGTCCCGTCGAGCATTTTGATCTTGATATCCACCGAGTCCCGCTGGGCCACACCAAAATGCTGGATAATATCATCCTGGGAGAGATAGCCATAGGCGTTGATGATCTGCTTGTAGCCGACCAGCCTGGTCATATCATCCATATACCCCTTCTCGAAGAGCCAGATCTTGGTGCCGAAGGCTCCGAGATCGCCCTTGGGGCCGCTGCCCCAGACCTTGAGCCAGCGGTTGTTGCTGGGTGTATCATTGCGGAACATGTGGTTGAAATAGGGGCCGGCATCCTTGTTGGCGTCCACATAGTATACATCGAGATCCCCGTCATTGTCCATGTCGGCGACGGTACCGCCTCGGGGATCGTACATGTTGATTTCGACACCAGTCCCGCTCTGCAGGGTGAACGTCCCGTTGCCATTGTTGCGATAGATGCGCCCCACCTCGCGGGTACGTGGCGAAAAAAGGTCAAGATCCCCGTCATTGTCCATATCGAACAGAAAGGGCGTAAATCCCCATTGTTCGATATTCAGCGAAGTGCTGACATTGGTAAAATAGCCCTTGCCGTCATTCTTCAGGACCCGCACGACAGGACGGCTGTCATTGGTATAGACCACAAAGGCATCGAGATCGCCGTCGTTGTCGTAATCGGCAAATGTCGTGGCGTTGCAATCATTGGTTTCGGACCAGAGTCCGCGCGAGCGCATGTCTGCTTCGGTAAAATTGCCCTTGCCATCATTGAGAAAGAGATCATTGGGGGCCGGTGTCGCCCCGCGTCCAAAATTGGCCGTGCCATCGGAGTTATACCCGAGAAAGGCATAGTTGCGGTGGCAGACAAAAATGTCCATATCGCCATCTTCATCGATATCGATCGAAGTCACGCCCTGGGTCCCTTCGTTGCTGGGATTGACCGGGGTGCAGCCGCGGTCGGTCATATTCGAAAAGGTGCCATTGCCGTTATTGATGAAGAGTTCATTGGGCTGCGCCGGGGTAACCCAGGGAACCTCGTGGATGTCTTCGACCGGCCCCCAGTTGGTGCCATAAAGATCCATATCTCCGTCATTGTCGGCATCGAAGACGACCAGAGCGCGGGTGCCATAACCGATCGTGCCATAGCCGTCATAGGTTACACGGGTTGAAGCCAAAGTGGCGCCGCTGGTGAAATTCTCGAAGAATCCGTCCCCCTTGTTGCGATAGAGGCGAATCCGGTCATCTGTCGTGGCGTTGAAGAGATCCAGGTCGCCATCATTGTCATAGTCCGCCAAAACGATCCCATGCGTGCCGGTGGTGCCATAACTGTCCGACACCCCGCGCGCACCGTCTTCCTCCGTATAGGGGGCACCGGCATGGCTGATATAGAGGGTTTCCGGAAGCTTGGAGTTGGCTTGCCGCATCGCGTTGGCGATATAGAGATCGGGAAGAGAGTCTCCGGAAATATCTGTCCAGATGGCGCCATGGCCATAGGTGCTGACCCCCTTGGTCAGCCAGCCAGGGACCCTCATCGCGGTTGTGACATCCGTGAACTTGATAGACTGGCTGAAGGCGAAAGCCGGCAGCAGCAGGGCAAAAAGGAAGAGCAGTCTCTCTTTTAAACAGGTGTGATACAATGAGTCAGTTTTCCTCTTGGACTGCAGGTTCATAATGCATGCTCCACAGAATGCAATTTACTATATAACATGGACATAGATGTGCCCCACCAAAGCTGCGCCAAAATTAATCCCCCCTCCTGTGCCCACTTTTAGCAACAATCAGGCCCAATTCGACCTCCCGCCCCGGCGCGGGATACCGCACCCCTTTTTTTTGCTTGCATTTTGCCCGGTATTTTGGCATTTTATGCCGAAGCAGGCCCGATGCGATCCATCCGGCAGGAGGTTGAAAATGAAGGTATTAGGACTCGATTTGGGCGGAACCAAGCTCGCCGCTGCAGTTTTTTCCGGGGAAGGGCATATCCTCCACCGCGAAAGCGCCCTTCTGGCGGGCCGGGAAGGCCGCGATGCCGGCGCCCTGATCATCGCCACCGCCCGGGCGATGGCCGCGCGTGAACCGTTCGCGGCCATCGGCGTCTCGATCCCGGGCATCTATTACGCGGGCACGGGGCGGGTGTGGGCGCCCAATATTCCCGGCTGGAGCGATTACCCCCTGCAGGAGGAGCTCATCCAGGCCTTTCCGGAGCTCCCGGTTGCTGTGGACAGCGACCGCGCCTGTTACATTCTTGGAGAGCGCTGGCAGGGCGCCGCGCGCGGCTGCCGCAACGCCATCTTCCTGGCGGTCGGCACCGGCATCGGCGCCGGGATCCTCATCGAAGACCGGGTGCTGCGCGGACAGGGTGACATCGCCGGCGCTGTGGGCTGGATGGGGCTGATGCAGCCCTTCGCCGAAAAATACAGCCGCTGCGGCTGCTTCGAATACCACGCCTCCGGCGATGGACTTGCGCAGGTCGCGCGTGACTATCTCTCCTCTACCCCGTCATGGCAGGGACCCCTGCGCGACATGGATGCCGCCGCCATGAAGGGAGCGGAGGTCTTCGCGGCCAGCGCCCAGGGGGATACCCTGGCCCAGCGCGTGCTCGACGAGGCGATCGGCTTTTGGGGCATGGCGGCCGCCAACCTCATCAGCACCTTCAACCCGGAAAAAATCATCTTCGGCGGTGGCGTATTCGGCCCGGCGGGCCAATTCCTCGATCGCATTCGTGCTCAAGCCCGCAAATGGGCCCAGCCGATCGCTTTCACCCAGGTGACGCTGGAACTCTCGGCGCTCGGCGGTGATGCCGGACTGATCGGCGCCGGCAGCCTGGCACTTCAGGCCGCACAGCCAGCGCACACTCGTTCCCACCCGGGCCAGCCAGCCAGAAGCTGGACGGTTCCGCAGATGTAAACGCAAACTCAGCGAGCACACTCGTTCCCACCCGGGCCAGCCAGCCAGAAGCTGGACGGTTCCGCAGATGTAAACGTAAACTTAACTATAGGTTAATTAATGAGTTTTAATCGCAAAGCCGTCTTCGCCGCCGCCTGCGTGGCGATGTTCATTTTTGGCATCGTCATGTCCATTCTCGGCGCTCTCCTCCCCTCGGTCATCGAACAGTTCGGCCTCGACAAGGCCATGGCCGGGTCGCTCTTCCCCCTCATGACCATCGGCATGCTCCTCGGCTCGCTCTTCTTCGGCCCGATCGTCGACCGCTACGGTTATAAGGGGCTGCTCATCGTCTGCTCCGCCCTGGTTCTGGCCGGGCTGGAAATGATCGGCATGGCCGGCGGATTGGGCACCCTGCGCCTGGCCATGCTGCTCATCGGTCTCGGCGGCGGGGTTATCAACGGCGCCTCCAATGCCCTGGTCGCCGACATCTACGAGGAGGAGCGCGGTGCCAGGCTGAGCCTGCTCGGGGTCTTTTTCGGCATCAGCGCCTTCAGCATCCCCTTTCTCCTCGGCCTGCTCATGAAAAGCCTCGGCTATGCCCGCCTCGCCACCCTGGTCGGTGCCGCCGTGGCCATCCCGATCCTCTTTTTCCTCCTCATCCGCTTCCCGGAGCCCAAACTGAAACAGGGCTTTCCCCTCAAGGAGGGCGCCAAATTGATCCGGGAGGTTCCCCTTCTCCTCTTCGGGCTGATGCTCTTCTTCGAGAGCGGCATGGAGATGACCATGGGGGGATGGTCGGCCACCTTTTTCAACGAGGTCCTGGCCACCGAGAGCTCGCGGGCAGTGATCTACCTCTCCTTCTTCTGGCTGGCTCTAATGGCGGCGCGGCTTATCCTCCCCGCCCTGTTGAGGCGCAGCCGGGCCGGCCGACTGCTGGTTAGCTTTATCGCCATCGCCTTCCTGGGTACGCTGTTGCTGCTCTCAAGCGGGGAGGCGGGCGAAGCCCTGCCCGGATTGATGATGGTGGGCTTTGGCTTCGCGGCGGTCTATCCGATCGTCCTCGGCTTTGTCGGCGACCGCTATCCCCAGCTCAGCGGCACAGCCTTCAGCATGGTCTTCGTCATGGCGTTGACCGGCGGCAGCCTGATGCCGTGGATTTCAGGGCTGCTTGGCAAGGCCTATGGCCTGCGCATGGCCCTGGTCATCGTGCCGGCCGGCTTGATCCTGATGACTGTGGTCTTTGCAATCGTGCACAACAAATATCCTGAAAATAAAAAGGAGTAGAACATGCTGGCAAACGAATGGCTGGACAATGCCCGCGGGGTCATGGACAAAATCGAGGCAACCCAGATCGGGAACATCAACAAGGCGGCGGCCCTGATGGCCGAGACCATCGCCGCCGGGCGCTGGGTGCATACCTTCGGCTGCGGCCACGCCACCCTGCCGATCGAGGAGATGTACCCCCGCATCGGCGGCTTTGTCGGATTTCATCCGATGATCGAAATCCCGCTCTCCTTTTTCACCCACATCGTCGGCGAAATGGGCGTGCACCAGTTTGTCTTCCTCGAGCGGGTCGAAGGATACGGGCAGCAGATCATGAAATCCTACAATTTCGATCAGCGTGACGTGATGTGGCTCTTCTCCCACTCGGGCATCAACAACGTCAACATCGACATTGCCCTGGAAGCCCGGCGCATCGGGATGAAAATCGTGGTCTTTGGCTCAGCCGGCGAGTTCTCCGGAGTCAAGACGCGGCACTCCTCGGGCAAGCAGATTTTCGAGCTGGCCGATGTCGTGGTCGATACCTGTGTGCCCGCTCAGGATGCCTCCGTGCCCCTGAAAAATCATGTCGACAAGATCGGGCCGGTCTCGACCATGGCTTTCGTCACCGCCGTCTGGATGACCATCTGCACGGTGGCCGAAATCCTCGCCGACCGCGGCGTCAAGCTCTACATCCACCCCTCGCACAACGTGCCCGGAGACACCACGGCGCGGCAGCGGCTTGACGAAGCCCTGGCCGAATATAAATCGCGGATTGCGGGGGTCTGACAGCAGGTGGGCACCAGAGGAGGTGGCGTGCCCGGAGACACCACGGCGCGGCAGCGGCTTGACGAAGCCCTGGCCGAATATAAATCGCGGATTGCGGGAATATAGGGAGAAGAGAAGCGCAGGAGGCGGGATGGCATGCCATCCCGCCCGGGTGGAGCACCCTAAAAAGGTGGTTTCAGAAGGGCAGGGCGGTTTCCCCGGATTTGGTCTCGATCCGGATCACCTCGGTGACGAGGTATTTGCTCATGCCCCGCCACGGCAGGGGATGGAGATATTCCTTGTAGCGCACTTCGACAAATTTGCCGCTCGAGCCCTCGAGGCGTCGGGCGACGCTATCGGACACAACGCTGAACTCAAATTCGTTGCTCTGCATGCCTCCGGGCACCGGCGTTTTAAAGCCGGTCTGGATCAGCCGGCCTTCCCAGGTCTTGAAGAGGTAGCCTTTTTTCACCATATAATTGAGGTCGCCGGCTTTGACGCCCTCGCCGAAGACAAAATAATAGCGCCACCACAAAAAGACCGCGAGGGCGGCGAGCACGACCAGGGTTCCGCATCCGAATAATTTTCTCGGCTTCATCCGAAAAATCTCCTGCTTTGGTGTTCAATGGAGCATCGCTAAAAATTAGCTATTCAGCCCGGTAAAAACAAGGAAAATCATTGCCGGACGGGGGGATCGCGCTGCCCGGGTGTGAATAAAATCGCCCGGGTGGTGGTTTTAGTTTTATACCCTGGTGAATGAACGAAAAAAAGGAGAAAACCATGGCTAAAAATCAGGATGCAAAGCCTAAAGAAACCAAAAAGAAATCAGAGAAGAGCCTGAAAGAAAAAAGGGCCGAGAAAAAGGCTAAAAAAGCAGGCAAGTGACTCTTTAAGGGCGGGCGCTCCCGCCCTTTTTTTATTTCATTGCGGCCGCCAGCCATCCCGGTAACTTTCCTTTGGGGGCATTCGCGGAGCGCGGCCTCTAATTCAGCGTTGTCGACTACTCGCGAGGGATCCATGCACCAGAGCATTCAAAATGAGCTCTTCGACCTGAAACAGAGACTGGGTCCATCCCCGATTGCATCGGTCTTCTCTGGATTGGACCATCTCCGCTATCGCATCGCCCCGGGCACCGGCCCGGTCCTGATTGAGGAGATCGCCGCCAGGACGGGCTACCGTTTTACCGCGGCATATGAAGACCCGCGCTCTGCCGAACGGCTGTATCTGCTGTCACTGGAGCAGTCGCCCCAGAATATCGTACTCAGCGAAAGCCGGGAAGCGCTAGAAGGCTTCCCATGCCTCGAAGCCTTGGCCTTCCGCGTTGCGGATCTCAAGCCGGTGCGCTGCTTGCTGGCCCATGAAGGGGTTGTTTTTAGTGAAGAACCCTGGGGCATCGTGACCGATATTCTCCCCGGGCTCGGTGACCGTTTCATCTACCTCCCCAATGGCGCTCCGCCGTGGCAGACCACGGCAGCATTAGCCCCTGTGGCAGCAGAGCGGGCAGCGCTCAATCTGCCCCTGATTACAGATGAGCGGGCTGCCATCGGTCCCCTGGATCACGTCGCCTACCGTGTCCCTCTGGAGCGTGTCGAGGAGGCGGCAGCGCTGATCATGAGATTGACGGCCTATGGCTTTGATTCCTGCTATACGGTGACCGATCAAAATGCCGAGACGATGGTCTTTCGCTTTGGGGACCACAAGCCCGCCATCGTCGTCTCCTACGGGTGGGATCGCAGCTCCGTGGTCCATCACTATACTGCCAAATATGGCCCGCGGGTGCACCACACCGCCTTTTACACCCCGCAGTTGCGCGCGGTGCTGCAGCGCCAAAAGGCCCTTGGGCTCACGTTTACGACCGAAGCCCTGATCGGGGACGAATCGCGCGGGATTTTGCAGATCTTCGGCACCCCTTCCCCCTGGAGCCACGAGATCACCGAATACGTCGAACGGTTTGGGTCCTTCACCGGATTTTTCGACAAGGGCAATGTCGGCGAGTTGATGGGATCGACGAAGCAGTTCGCATGAGGTTCGCCGGCCGAAGCTGCCAGCCACCCCGATCTCTGAAAACCAAAAAGGCCCTCTATAAGGGCCTTTTTTATGGATTTGGCGTGACCACCACTCAACGAATAAGCGCTACTCTGCGGCTCTGCATCTGTCCGTTAATGCGAGCCTGAAGGAGATAAATACCTGCCGGCACAGGTGAACCATGCTCGTCGCGGCCATCCCAGTTCAGTTCGTTGGCTCCCGAAGGCAAGCTGCCTGCAGCGAGGCGGCACACCCTCTGTCCGAGAAGATTGTAAACCCAGGCATCCACTTCACTGGATACGGGCAGACGGAGCAAAAGGTGAGTTCCGGTCTCAAAGGGATTGGGATAGGCCTCCAGCAGCTCAAAATGATCCGGTCCGCCGACGATGACCTCAATTTCCCCGGACAGGGTGCTGGTGCCGTCCAGATCGATCTGGCGCAGGCGGTAGTGGTATTTGCCCGGCATCCGCCCACGGTCCGTAAATTCGTAGGTATGCTGGACGCTGGTGGTCCCCATCCCCGGGATAAAGGCAGCTTGGGTGAATTCTCCTTCTTCCGGCATCCTTTCCACCGCAAAGCCATAATTGCTGGTCTCACTGGCGGTCTGCCAGGAGAGGTGCACGGTGGCGTCCCTGGCAACCGCCTGAAAAGTGGCCAGTTCAACCGGAACTGCCGTGAAGGTCACTCTGTAGGCCAGCACGGTGGTCGCACCGCCGATGGGCTGCCCTAAAAATGTGAAATAGAGGGAGTTCTTGATAGGCCTGGGCCGGATGCCGGTGAATTCATGGTAAACGTCCTCTTCACCGAGGGTGTAATAGACCGGCTTATCCGAGAGCGCCGGGCAGATCGCGAATTTCAGGCGCCAGGCTTCGCCGCTCTCCTCCTGCCAGGCGAAGACCCGTTGCCCCTGTTCGTTGATGCACACCGAGGGTGTCTCCTTGGCGGCCGAAAGATCCGGCTGGTCGACGCGCAGGTTATCCCCCGCAGGCATGCCCCAGGAATCATATTGCTGGGTATAGATCGCGGCGGTGCGGTTTTGGTAATCCTCCCAGACGATCTGAACATGATTTTCATCACCGGCAACCTCAGGCCGCCATTGCAGGCTGCGGGCGGCGTCCGTATTGACCAAAAAATTGTCCCCCCTCTTGACGCCGTCCGCTTTATAAATCTGGGCATAGATCTCCGAATCGCCATTCCGCTTGTCTTCCCAAACCACAACCGTCTGACCGCTATTATAGGCGGCCACTGCTGGAATCCATTGCAAGCTGTGATCGTCATCATTCACTTTGACGGCAGGAGCCTTGGGCGTCCCGCTTAGGGCCAGGGTGCGGATGTAGATGTTATAGTCACCGCCGTCGTCCTGCAGCCAGACCACATGGGTGCTGTCGCCCCAGGAATCGACCCGGGGGAAATACTGCGGCGTCGCGGTCAGCGGCGACACAACCACCGTCGTTCCATTCAGCGCGCCGTCCGGATTGACACGTTGGGCGAGAACGCGCGGTGTGGTGGTGATGTAATCCTCCCAGCAGACCAGAAATCGTCCGTCCGCCAGCGCACAGACCTCCGGTGCAATCTGGGCGGCCTTGATCCCCGCCGGATTTATCCTGAAATTGACGCCGACGGCGCCAAGGACCAGATCATAGAGCTGGCCATAGATGTCGGGATCCTCAACTCCATTGCGTCCATCCTGCCAGACGATGAGAATTCGGTTGCTGACCGTGTTTATGGCCAGCCTGGCGCCGGTGCACAGCGAGTCGGTCCCGGGAACTGCAAGATAGGGATCATACCCTCCCTGCGGACTCGCCGTGCGGGCCTCCGCGGCAAGTCCCGAGTGTCCGGGTCCTGCAGAGGTTTCTCCCCGCACAACTGCAGCGATGCACTTGTCGAACAGAGCGGCGCGGATCTCCTCCGGCGGATTCTCCGCGGCAATGCGATCCGCATATAACGCCACGCGAAATTTCAGCCAGGGCGCCGCCTGCAGCACCGCGCGGGGCAAGGGATCCTTCCAGCTGTCATGGGAATGGGAAGCCGGTATGCCCACCGAGGCCAGCCCAATGAGAGTGATTACGGCGGTGAGTATGCGCTTCATTCCGCAAGACCTCCTTGATAATACGAGCGGCGGCGCGATCTGCGAACCGTGCCGCCGCTGTGTGCGACAACTCAACGTCAAGTGCTGTTACCTGGCGAGCACGACCTTCTTCGTGATAAAACGCCCATTAAAGTCGAACCGCAGGTAATAGATGCCCGTAGGCATGCTTTCACCGCTATCGGAGCGGCTGTCCCAGATCACCTGACAGGTGCCTGCAGGGACCTCGGTATCGATCAATGTGCGCACTTGCTGACCGAGCATGTTATATACCTTGGCGGTGACATGCCCAGCCTGGGGAATGCTGAACTGAATATGCGTCTCCGGATTGAACGGATTCGGATAGTTGTTGCTCACACTCCATTCCAGCGGGACATCCCCGATCAGGGTGAGCTCGCCGGCTTGCTTGCTGAGGTTGGTCAGGGTCGTCGTGAAAAGCCGCATCTCGCCCAGCTGCCTCCAGGCACTTTTCGGAAAATCAATAACCAGCTTGATGTACCTGGCATTGAAGGCCGGGAAGGTAAATTCCTGCCAATTGCCTCCCATGCACTGGCCATCATACACCGTGACGAAATTGGCCGCTGATTTGCCGGTCGTCGAGACTTGCAGCCGGAACCGCTGCACCCAGCGGTTGCTGAAGCCCACGCCTGTATCCATCAGCAAGGCCAGTTTTTGCACCGCTTTAATGGAACCGTCGGCGAAGCTAAAGATCGCAAAGGGTTCGGTTCCGCCTACGGTTGCAGTGCCGTCCCATCCCTCCTCATCGCCATCGATCAGATTATCCCACCCCTCATTTTTGAAAGCGGTCGAACCTTCCACAAATACCAGGGGAGATTCCTGCAGAACCGGCGAGGTGAAATTGGTGGTGACACTGCCCAGCATATTGCATATGACGATCACCTTGATCTCTTTTGCACCCTGCTCGATCGTGGTGATCGCGGTGGTATAGACGCCAGGGGTTGCACTTTCCGTAACAGGAGAGTAATTGATAGCCCCGGAGGAACTGTAGAGGAAGAATTCCTCGGAGGAGACTCCCGAGAGCGCCGTTCCGTCACTCTTCTTCAGGGTGATTGTCATTTTAGCGGCATCCACTCCGTTCGCGATATGCGGAGAAGTGACCTTGACAGAAGATTTGGCGATATCCGGATATTCCTTTACGACACAGACCTCGAACTCGCCCAGCTGCCGCCATCCGGAACCCGGATTGGTCAGCACCAGTTTGATGTACTTGGCCGCTTTGGGGGTGCAAGGATACTCTTCCCAATCGCCGCCTTTTTTGGCCTGCCGCATCAACAGCGAAAAGTCGCCATCTGCAAGGCCGGTCGTGGAGACCATAACATCGAAGCCGAGCACCCAGCGGTCCTGCATGCCGACATCCGAGTCGGTCAACAGCCGGATCTTGTTGATCGATTTTGTTTTGTTATCGTGGAATTTAAAGATGGCGTAGGGCACCACACCGCCTGCAGTCACGGTGCCATCCAGGCCGCTGACATCGTGATCGATGGCATTATTCCAGTTCTCGCTGGAGAAGCTGGCGCTGTTGTCGATCAGATCCAGAGTGGCACAAGGACAGAATTCAAATCCGCCGACATAGATGAACTTTTCTTTTTGCAGCGAGTAGGTGCCGAACTGGGTCGTGATCGTCAGGGTAACCGAGTATCTCCCCGGGAGCCAGTATACATGGGAGGGGTTGCGCTCGGTTGAAGTCTGACCATCGCCAAAATCCCACAGCCACGCGGTCGGATTTCCTTCCGAATCATCCATGAACTTGACGCTCAGTGCGGGAAATCCTTTGGTCGGCGTCGCCCAGAACTGAACAGCAGGGATGTGCGCCAGCACGATAAAATTAGCCTGCACCGTTTTATTGCCGGTCATGACGATGGTGTAGACTCCGCTGGTGTTGATGATATCGGCAGCACTGGTTCCGGACCAGGAACTGAATTGATACCCTGTGACCGGATTGGGCGTCAGGGTCACCGTCGTCCCGTGGGCATACGTGCCGCCGGCGGGATTCAGGGTCACTGTGCCATGGCCATCATTGCCCGCAGCCAAGGTGTACATATTCTGGATAAAGGTCGCGGTCACTGTCTTGGCCGCATCCATCGTGATCGTCGCCGGATTGGTCGTGCCGGTCAAGTCT
>Ga0116170_10001315_pt1 | contig 25173 bp, 22 predicted proteins | sample AD_JPNHW1_MetaG_FD_89797 | JGI IMG/M metagenome (GOLD analysis project Ga0116170, IMG submission 89797) | Active sludge microbial communities of municipal wastewater-treating anaerobic digesters from Japan - AD_JPNHW1_MetaG | ecosystem: Engineered > Bioreactor > Anaerobic > Digestate | place... | reverse complement strand
TTTTGTCGGCCTCGATTTTTTCAGAAATATCGTAAACCAGTGAGCCACATGATGTAATATCTCCGGTTTGTTCGTTCACAATGGGGACTGAAATCACATGGAGGTGAAGGTTGTGCCAAGAAACATATTCTTCGACCGGTTGTTTTAACTCCAGCGTTTTCATTATAACCCTCCGGTATAGCGATGCTGTTTCTTTATCGGGAAGATAGCTGATATCGAAACCTTCGAGTTCTTCGGGTTCGAACCCGATTTTGTTGGCCCACTGTTCATTGCACGATGAGAAGCAGATGGTGTCCCCTTCGATGTCAAAAAAAGCGATGGCGTTGTTGGCATTGTTGAAAATATATTGTAACTGTTTGGATAGCTGTTTGTTTTTTACCGATTGGAGCGCTAGTAGTTCCGTGAGTTTTGCTTCACTTTTGATGAGTGCGTTTTCAATTTTGGTACGTTGAGTAATGTCGCGGCTTACGCCTACAACTTCACTAAATTCACCTTTCTTGTTTTTGATAAAATTGACAGTTGTCTCAACATCAATAATTTCCCCATCTTTTTTATAAACCTGGAATTTTTCACAGATGGTTAATTCTTTTTCTGGAGGAAGTTCTTTCCTTTTCTGGAGAATTTCTTTAACCCTTTGGAACGAATCGGGGAGCATTGACTTTGAAAGAGGTGTTTTGGATACTTCTTCAACCGAGAACCCTGATAATTTTTTGATGGATGGGCTTATGTAGCTATACTCAAAATTCTTTATGTTGATTTTCCAGATTACATCCAGCGTATTTTCGGTGATAAGCCGATACTTCTCTTCTTTTTCTTTTATAGCATGTTCAATTTTTTTGCGTTTGGTGATGTCTCTCGAAACCCCGATGATTTCCTTTGCTTCCCCATTTCCCTTGTATATAATGTTTGTCGAACTTTCGATATAGCTAATCTGCCCATCTTTCCGTCGGATTTGGAAAAGCCCTTTCCACCTTGGTATTGGTTGCTGTTTTTTAATCCGGCTAACCAAAAACGAGAAGAAACGCATCTCTTTTTTGATTGAGTCGGGCAGCAAAAGAGACTTGAATCCATTCTCTTTTACCTCTTCAGCATTAAAGCCTGTTAAATTAACGACCGATGGGCTGATAAACGTGATTTTTTGAGTTGCAATATCCACGGTCCAGATCGTATCTCCACTGTTATCGGTAATGAGTCGGTATCTTTCTTCACTTTCTTTGAGCGCCTTTTCTGTCTGGATGCGTTGTGAAATGTCGCGGCTAGCTCCCAGAATCTCAATAATCTGGCCGTTCTCGTCGCGGATGTAGTTAATGGTTGCCTCTGCATCGATTATATTCCCGTTTTTTGATACTACCTGATAATTTTGTAAAACATTAAGATCTTGATCTGACGGATTGATCAGTTTCTTGTGCAGACGTTCCAATGTTTTTTGATAGGAGTCGGGGGGCAATATTTTTCTGAGCGGAAGAGATAGAATTTCTTCCGGTTTATATCCCATGAATCTTTCAACCGATGGACTAATGTAGTTGTATCTTAGTTTTTTAACGTCAAATTTCCAGATTACATCCTGTGAATTTTCGGTGATTAGCCGGTATTTCTCTTCACTTTCTTTGAGCGCCTTCTCTGCTTTTTTGCGTTCGGTAATATCGCGGGTAATGCCGGCAATTTCTTTGGGTTGTCCGTTCTGGTCGTATATAATATTTGTGTTGATCTCCAAATCGATATAACTACCGTCTTTGCATCTTTGCTGGATTTCGTAGTACGAATTTTTGATGGGCTCTTTATTCTTGATTTTCTGAGAGATTGAGTCGATGTTTTGTTTTACCTTTTGTGCCGATTCCGGAGCCAATGATTCTTCAAGGGATTCTTTCATTGCCTCTTCAACCGTGAGGCCACGGAGATAGAAAACCGATGGACTGATAAATGTGAATTTTCGGGTGGTGATGTCTATTGTCCATATCACATCGCTGCTGTTTTCGGTGATCAGCCGGTATTTATCTTCACTTTCTTTTAATGCTAATTCGGTTTTTTTCCGTTCGGTAATGTCGCGGCTAATTCCCAGTATCTCTATGGGGCGGTTCTTTTCATCGAAAATGACACTAATGCATATTTCTGCATCAATTAGTTGCCCATCTTTTCGGATAAACTGATAAGTGTCGCATAGGTGGTGAAAAGCCAGCTTGTTTTTTAAGATGAAATGATAGTTTTGCAGGGTCTTCTGAACAGACTCAGGAGTCATGATGTTTTCAAATGATTCATCCATGATTTCTTCGGCGCGAATTCCCAGCATCCTGTAGATGGAGGGGCTTACATAGCTGTATTTTCGTGATGCAATATCAAAAGTCCAAATCACATCATTGATGTTATCGGCTATTAATTGAATCTTTTTTTGGTTATCGGCAATTTTTTGTTCCAACTCCTGCTTCGTTTTGAGCGATTGGATTAGCTGATTGAACGAAGATGAGAAATCGCCAATAAAATCAATTGTTTGCTCATAGTCGCCGGCAGCAATCTGTTGAGTTTGCCAGATCAAATGCTTTAATTTCGATTGCAACCGTTGGAGAGGCAACAAGGCGGTATCGGTTTCCTGAATTTCAAAATGGAGCTCACCATCGGAAATGGATTTTACGGCATGAACACCATGGTTGTATACCGCAAGGGAACGTTCGATCAGATCAAAAAGCTCTTTCACTTCAGCACTTTCTGCGGTGTTGCGAACCGATTGGTCCAATTGTGGAATGTAATTCCCTCCCAAAAACGAATGGAATATCTTAACCAGATAGGTTGTTGTATCTCTGTCGCTCATTGCTAAAATTTAATTTGAATTATTTTTTCCTCTGTTCTTTAAAGGTAGAAAGAAAAAAGAAATGCAGAAACGAACTTTAGCAAAATGTGATTTATCTGATTTCCCTTTGGTGAAAAAACCGGCTTGAATGGTTTTAGACAGGCATCAGATTGATGTGACGATCTATTTAGGATTGACTGACCTGGCTTTTATTTCCATTGGAAGAATGGAGTAGTAAACAAACCGGTTTACGGGTGTTTGAACCTTGTATTTTTCGCCAAGTTTAACCACGGTCCCGTTTTGATATTCTATTTCCGAAGCTCTTCCGGCCCAAACATCGCGCGTCAGCGATGATGTCGATTCCGGAGGAAACGTGTCAACGGCATTCATGGTTTTTTCAATAATATTTTCGGGCAGGTTTATTCCTGCAGCAATCCCTGTCTGATAAATTTCGGAAAACAGTTCTGCCAGCATCTTTCGGGTTTCGGGGATGGTGCGCATTTCGCCATAGTTGGTTTTCGTAATGGCCAGCAGCCCGCTGGAACAGATCATTAGAAACTTCTTCCACAGATCGGCCTGAATATCTTTCGAATGGATCGATGAGATACCTGCTTTAGTGAAAAGTTCGGTCAATGATGCTATTCGGGCTGTTGAGGTGTTGTCCGGTTCTCCAAAGACGATGGTTGGGTCAATACCCGTTTGTTTGATGATACCGGGGCTTTCAATCATGCTGAAAATGCGGCATAACCCTCCGATGATGTTTCTTCCGGGAATTGATTCTGCAAGTTCTTCGGCGGCAAGTACCCCATTTTGAAGTGGCATGATCATCGTTGAGTCAGAGATGAACGGAGAAATTTGTTTGGCAATCTCTTTGATTTGCCATGCTTTTGTGCCGATCAAAATGAGGTCAGATCCGGAAATGGCTTCGTACTTACTGGTTACTTTGGCCGGTTCTATGGTGAAGTCGCCGGTTGAACTTTTTACCAGCAGCCCATTTTCCCGGATGGCCTCTAAGTGAGCGCCCCGGGCAATAAACGTGACTTCGTTCCCTGCCAGTGCCAGTTTCCCGCCAAAATAACCACCAACACCTCCTGCGCCAATAACTGATATTTTCATTATTTCATTACGATTTTTTACAAAGAAAACGAATTCTTGGTGCTTTGGTTTTTCATGAGAACGAAATCAAGGGTTATTTTCTATATTTGAAGCCAGTGTATGCGCCGATTATTGGGACTGGTTGTTCCCGCGCGCTAAAATATGGACCGATGAAACGATTTTTACTTCTATTTTTTATGGCTTTAATCGCAGTGAGTCAGGGTTTTTCAACGATCAAACCCAATGTGAAAATATCGGATGGAAAAACAGTGTTTACATCCACTGGTGTTGTTAACTATTTAACCGACAACGAATTTAATGCCGATAGCTGGGGTGTCTCCGATCATTCGTGGATCGCCATTCCGCTGAAGAAAGGGCCTTCGAAGGTTTTCTTTAACTGGAATAATCCGGCATATCCCTGGTCAAATTTGTTGGCACCGGCCCGCTGCCCCAATAACATTGAATTCCCGGTCGATTACGATCTCCTGGTTTCCGCAAATTCGACCAATGGTGCCGATGGTGATTGGAAAACTGTGGAATCGGTGCGGGAGAATATCGTTTCAGCCCGAGGACATGCCGTCGATTTTGAAGGTGCCTGTTGGCTTAAAATGAATATTCTTCGTGGTGGCGGAAAAATTGATGAGATTCAGATTTTCGATCTGTCAGAAAGTGCCGATGATGTTTGGTTCTTTGCCGGGACAAGCATCTCTGCCAATACCTTCAAGGGTACTCCTCCCGAAAAAAATGTGGCCGATTGGATTACTGAAAAGCATCCGGGTTTTAATCCGGCGATTATTCGTGGGGGAATTGGGTGTATTTCGAGTTCTGATTTGGTAAAAAATCTTCCTTATTACTTAAAAATGGCAGGGAATGTTCATTTCTGGGCCATTGAAATGGGAACCAACGATGCCTGGGGAGGAACGAACGAAAACGTGGCAATATTCAGGAACAACCTTCAACAGGTAATTGATTCGTGCAAAACTCATGGAATCCAGCCAATCATTGCCCGAGTGTTGGCAACCAACGAAAGTTTAGCGAAATGGCAGGTTCACCCCGATTATCTGAAAGCGGTTGAGGAACTGACCAAAGAGAACAGCCTTGTTCCTGGCCCCGATCTCTATGACTGGTTCTTGAACCATCCGGAAGACTTGAATAGCGATGGTGTCCATCCCAACGCAAGCGGTGCTGCCAATATTCAGCGGTTATGGGCCGAAGCACTGGATGTTTTGTATCCTAAAAATTAGTTTTTTGAAAATCTGCATAAAAAAAGCCTCTGACAGGATTCATTTCCGCAGAGGCTTTACTTTGATATTTTCAGATCAATCAGATAACGTGGATACCCTGATTTTTCAACATTTCAAGGCCCATATCGCGTAATTTGTATTTCTGGATTTTCCCACTGGCCGTCATTGGGAATTCTTTCATGAAGAAAATGTATTTTGGGATTTTGAAACGGGAAATTTTTCCTCGACAGTAATCTTTTACATCTTCTTCGGTAAGCGATTTCCCATCATGAAGAACGATGAAAGCGCCCACTTCTTCGCCATATTTTTCACTGGCAACACCGGCAACCTGTACATCCTTGATTTCAGGCATCAGGTAGAGGAATTCTTCGATTTCGCGGGGGTAAATATTTTCACCGCCACGGATAATCATATCCTTGATTCGTCCAGTGATGCGGAAGTTTCCATCTTCATCTTTCACGCCAAGGTCGCCCGAGTGTAACCATCCATCTCTGTCGATAATGGCAGCGGTTGCTTCAGGATTTTTGTAATAACCTTTCATGATGTTATATCCGCGGCAACACATCTCACCTTGCTGTCCAACCGGGAGTTCTTCGCCGGTATCAGGGTCGGCAACTTTTACTTCTACCATAGGGAATTCGCGACCAACCGTGGCAACTTTCATCTCAATTGGATCGTCGGCAAACGATTGGGTCATTCCCGGTGATGATTCAGTAAGTCCATAAACAATGGTAATATCTTTCATGAACATTTTGTCGATTACCGCGCGCATGGTCTCGATGGGGCAGAGAGATCCGGCCATAATCCCGGTTCGCAGGCTGCTTAGATCAAACATACTGAACATCGGGTGGTTTAACTCGGCGATGAACATGGTAGGGACTCCGTAAAGTGCCGTACATTTCTCTTTTTGTATCGAAGCCAAAACGACGAGCGGATCAAAAGATTCGATCATTACCACCGTTGAACCATGGGTAAGTACCGCCATCATCCCAAGCACAATCCCAAAGCAATGGAAGAGTGGAGGTGGAAGACAGAGGCGGTCGGCAGCCGTGAACTTTTGACGGTCACCAATCGAAAAACCATTGTTCAGGATGTTCACATGGGTAAGCATAACGCCCTTGGGAAAACCAGTAGTCCCGGAGGTATATTGCATGTTTACCACATCGTAAGAATCGACCTTCAACTTGGCATCTTCCAGTTCCATGTCGTCGATGTGTTCGCCAAGCAGCAGCAACTCATTGGTGTTATACATACCCCGGTGTTTTTCGGGGCCGATGTAGATGATATTTTTCAGGCACGGGAACTTCTCGCTTTTCAGGAATCCCCGCTCCGAGGTTTTGAGCTCGGGAACCAGTTCGTTCAACATCCCAATGTAGTCGCTGTCGCGCCAACCGTCGATTAAACAGAGTGTTTGAAGGTCGGAGTTCTGCATCAGGTATTCCAGCTCATGCACTTTGTAACTGGTATTGACGGTCACCACAATTGCCCCAATTTTGGCGGCAGCAAAGGTATAGGTTAACCAGTCGGGTACGTTGGTTGCCCAAATCCCCACATGATCACCTTTGCCGATTCCTATGTAAAGGAGGCCTTTGGCCAGTTTGTCGACACGGGCATTGAACTCACAGTATGAGAAACGTAAACCACGATCGGCATAGACCAGAAAATCCTGGTCGGGAGTTTCATACGCCCATTTCTCGATATACCATCCAAGCGTTTTTTCGATTAATTCCATAGCTGGTTTCTCCGATTAAAATGGTGCATAAATAACAGCCAATATTTTTGCATTACAGTTTTCTCCTGCATGAACATTGTGGTTTACAATCGAATCGTAATAGATGCTGTCGCCCGGGTTAAGAACATATACATCTTTTCCGTAATTGATTTCGACACAACCTTCCATTACATAAATGAACTCTTCACCTTCGTGCGAAGAAAGCATATAGTCGTTTACGTCGCCTGGTCTGATTTCTACAATAAACGGTTCCATATGGCGTCCGGCTTTATCTCCGGCCAGGGCGAAGAAATCCATGTGTGAACGGGCTTTCATGTTTTTGTTCGAAAAGCTGGCACCTTTGTGCTGCTCCCCGGCAAGTGTGACAACAGGTCCCAGTTGTTCATTGTCGTCGAGGAATGTTCCAAGACGTACTCCCAACGAACGGGCAATTTTGATGAGCGGTGCCAGAGAGGGGATCACTTTGTGTTCTTCAATCTCGAAAATTTGTTCCTGATCAAGATTGCTGCGTGAAGCCAATTCTTCTATGCTGATTCCCTTCAGTTCGCGGATTTGTTTAATTTTTTCTCCTACATTTTTAATCGATGGCATGATCTGAATATTTTTTGTTGTGTTCCTAACAAAAATATCATACAAGTTTTAATTTGAAAATGAAAAGGGAAAATATTATTAAAATTTTTAAAGCAAAGAGCCTTTTTGGGAAAAATCAAAAGTAAAAATGGTTCAGAAGCTTCGTTTGGCAGAGCGAATTGAACAAAAAAAACGGTTCCTTCCGAAACCGTTTTTTGTGATCTATTTTCTGAACTAAACGATGATTTTAAAACCCAGAGGGGTTTCAACCAGTAAAATTCCATGGAAGTTCCAACCCAGACGGTTGTCTATCATGACCCTGAAACACTCTTCAGGAAGAGTTTGCAGGTAAACCGGAGGAAAAATTCTGTAGAATCCAAGAGGTCCGGGAATGTAAAATTTGCCTCTATAAAGTGCATAATCTACACCATCGATATGAACCCAAACAGCTTTTCGTGGCAGGTGCCTGAAGCTGATGTCGTGGTGACGGTGCCAGCAATAGTCGCGATCGTCGTGATGTCTAACATCCGGATGAAAATCGGGTCTGTGGTCGCGGTCCCATTCCGGGTGCCCCGGTTTGTTCCAACGATCTTCTTCGTGCCTGTTTTCACGGCGATTGGCCTTTGGGTCTTCATGATTATTCTTTTCACGCCGATAGGCACGGTCATTCGCCTGTTGGTCGTGGCTGCGGTATTCTATGCCTGGCTTTGCTGGTCTGCAGTATTCTTTGCTTTTTGCGTGGTTGTCGTTATTCTTTTCTGCTTGTTTGTCCGCTTTCTCAACTTTTTGTTTCTCGTTGTTTTGTTCGCGGCGTTGTGCCCCAGCCTGGGGCGCTGTAGCAGCAATAATCATAATTGCCAAGGCTGCATTGATGATTATGGTTTTTAAAAGTTGTGTTTTCATGGCTTTTGTTATTAAAAATTCTTGATCTTTTACAAAAGCGGGCCCGTTGATGAAGAAATTACAAACGTTGTGCCAAAAAGATGGAGCGGAAACAGGCAAGGCTATTTTTTTGTGAGAATATCGTTAAAAAAAGGATTCCCGGGTGTGAATTGTGAATTTTATGTGATATTAATTTTCTTGTTTTCAGTTGTTTGAGTTGAGTTGCTCAAAACCTTTGTTTGGCATCAAACAATATTGTTGTTTTGTGGCGAAAACAACAAAGGCTTCTGTTTAAGAAGCCTTTGTTGTTGGTATCGTAAAATGAATTACTTGATATTTCCAGTTTTGATCAGCCATTCAGCAATTTGAACGGCATTCAAAGCGGCGCCTTTTTTGATCTGATCGCCAACACACCAGAAGGTAATCCCGTTTTTGGAGGCGGTGTCTTTACGCAGACGGCCAACGTAAACATCATCTTTGCCTGAAACAAACAACGGCATTGGATATTGTTTTTCAGCAGGATTGTCAACAACGGTTATCCCTTCGAAATTTTCCATGGCATTGCGTACTTCTTCTACCGAAAGTTCTTTTTCGGTTTCAACCCAGACCGCTTCGGAGTGGGCGCGGGCTACCGGAATACGGACACAGGTTGCCGAAACTTCGGCGTCGGTGTGCATAATCTTTTTGGTTTCCCAGTTCATCTTCATCTCCTCTTTGGTATAATCGTTCTCGAGAAAAACATCGATATGAGGGATTACATTCATGGCAATCTGGTAAGGAAATTTCTTTGGAGTCGTTTCTTCACCTTTGGCAACCTGCTGTATCTGAGTCTCGAGTTCGGCAATGCCTTGTGCACCGGCTCCACTGGCTGCCTGATAGGTTGCTACATGAACTTTTGTGATTTTCGATAGATCGTTGATCGGCTTCATAGCAACAACCATCTGGATGGTTGAGCAATTCGGATTGGCAATGATGTTCCGCGGACGGTTCAGCGAATCTTCCGGGTTCACTTCGGGAACAACCAGTGGAATGTCGTCGTCGTAACGAAATGCACTTGAATTGTCGATCATGATTGCGCCGTGTTTAGTGATGGTTGATGCGAATTCTTTCGAAACACTGGCTCCGGCCGATGTTAAAGCAATGTCGATGTCTTTAAAATCGTCTCCATGTTTAAGTTCCTTGACTACAAGTTTTTTACCCTTGAATGTATATTCTTTACCAGCACTACGTTCTGATCCGAATAACACTAATTCATCGAGCGGAAAATTCCGCTCTTCGAGCACTCGCAGGAACTCCTGTCCTACAGCGCCGCTTGCACCAACAACAGCGACTCTCATAACTTTAAAATTATTTGTTTGTATTGAAAAAATTTAAGAAATTTAGATTATTACTAGCGGCAAAAGTAAAAATTGCGACTTAAAATCTACCATTATGCGTCAAATTATTATAATTTGTGGCATTTTCTTTATTTTTCCGTTACAACAACCGGTCGAAGCTCAAACGATTTGGAAAGAAGAATTTGCAATTCCCGATAAAGGATATTGGGTAGGTGAGGACGGAACCTTGTGTCATGATGTTGAAAACATCGACTGGAGTGTGGATGTTGCCGGTGCCGACTTAAAAGCGTCAGGCGATTATGCAAAAACGGTGACGACCAGTGGAGGTCGCTTCGAAGTCCTCGATTCCGATGGCGATGTGGTTTGGAAGTCTCCCGAACTGAATATCGCGGGTTATTCAACGGTCAGTGTTTCTTTAAAAGCTTCTGAAACCGGAAGCAATGTTGCAGCAAACAAAAAATATTTGAAGGCTTTTTACCTCCTCGATGGCCAATCTGTTCCTTTTCTGCCCGACTCGATTGCTGCTGGTAACTGGGGTGAGAAAATACTGAAAGCTGAAGGAATCCGGGGAGAACAGTTGCAGTTGGTTGTTACAATGAACTCTTCTTATTCCAGCGATAAAATTATTTTGGACGATGTGCTGGTTGAAGGGGTTGACTCTACGCTGTTTGAGCCACAAAAAATGGTGTTCAACAAATTTCCTTCATACTCTTTTACCGGCGATACGCTGGTGATTCAAGCTTCGGTATTTGATAAACAGGAAGAGATTATTCAGAATAAGCAATTTGGGTTGAAGTTTTTCAGCGATCAGCTTTCCATTTTGGATAGTCGTTTTGTGAATGGGATTTATTCATGGAATGTGATTGCCACGACAAAAGGGAAGGCTTCTTTCTCTATTGAATTTGAAGATACAACCGTTGAGCGTTTGCAGGGATCTGTTCCGGTTTTTGAAAAAAGTGATCTGATTTTAGCCAGTGATTTTGAACAAAATGGTTTTGCCGGTTGGAACACCGATGGGGATTGGGTGATTTCATCCGAAATGCCCATCACGGGCGACAGTTCAATTAAACATCTGGAACAGGTTGAAGGTGGTGTTTCATCGTTATCAACCAATCAGGTTGACAGGCTTCTCAACGATGGCGATTATCATTTCTCTTTCAAACTGAAAAACGGAGATTGGGATCCTTCTTCTTCCAATTCGTTTTATTTTTACCTGTGTGAATTTGATGTAGCCGATTCGTCGACCAATGGTTATGCCGTTGGAGTGAATGCGTCGGGAAGTTCCGATCGGGTTTCGCTCTGGCGTGTCGATGATGGATATCCTTCCAATCTGGTGGCAGAAACGGCTTTCGACTGGAATGAAAATAGCTCTGCCCAACTAGATCTTTCGCGAAGTGCTGACGGCAACTGGCTTTTATCCGTTACCGATTTGACTTCAGAAAATAGTTATTCTGTTTCGGGATTTGATGATCAATATCGGCATATCAATCAGCTGGCGCTTCACTTTAACTATACGCAGTCGCGCTCCGGGCAGTTGTGGTTCGACGATCTGTTTGTTCTTCGTGAAAACACGCCTCCTTTTATTCAAAATGTAGTTTCGTTCTCCGATGGTTCCATCCGGGTTTGTTTTTCCGAGCCCATCAAGACGGAAAACGTCACAATAAACAATTTTACATTAAGTGGGGCTGACGGGCATTTGTTTAACGTTTTTTCCTTTAATGTAATCAGCAGCGATACCATTTTGCTGGAGGCTACCGGAATCAATGAGTCAAACCTGATCGTTACCGCTAAAAACGTGGAAGATTTGGAAGGGGCTGTTTCTTTGAAAGATGATTTTGCCTTTGAATATCAGTTTCCGGCATCAGCTTGTAAGATATTGATCAACGAAATTCTTTTCAACCCGAAAACCAGCGGTTCCGACTTTGTTGAACTCTACAACCGTTCGGGCTTTAGTGCCGATCTTTCCGATTTGCATTTGGCTACACGTAACGACACGCTTGGTTTAAAGTCGATTTGTTCTGTTTCAAAATCTGAAATCGAATTTCCGGATCAATCCTACATCGTTCTGACGAAAGATTCTCTGGGATTGGTTTCTTTCTATCGAGTTCCTTATCCCGAGCGGATTGTGGTGATGTCATCATTCCCGTCGTTCCCCGATGATGCAGGGCATGTGGTATTGTTGAATCGTTCACTCGATGTAATCGACGAGTTTGCCTATTCTGAAGAGATGCATAGCGCGTGGATTTCCGATCCCGAAGGGGTTTCTTTGGAAAGAAACTCTTTTGATGTGGAGACCAGTAATCCCGAAAATTGGCATTCGGCCTCCTCGCTGGTAGGTTATGCGACTCCGGGATATGAGAATTCGCAGCCGGAAACCGAAACGCCCGATGAAGTTTCGGTGTTGATTGCGCCCGATGCCATTTCTCCCAACAGTGATGGCTATCACGACGAAATGGAGATCAAATTCAATCTGGATAAATCTGGTTATCTTGCCAATGTGTATGTTTTCGATATCAACGGGCGGAGGGTTCGCAGGCTGATGAACAACGACCTGATTGGAAACTCTTCCTCCATTCTGTTCGACGGGACCGATGAAAACCAAAACCGGTTACCCATGGGATTTTATATTCTTTTAACCGAACTGGTTCATCCCGACGGGGATCGAAAGGTTTTTAAAAATGCCTTTTTGGTAACCGATAAGCGATGAGTAATGTAACAAATTGGAGCAAAGAATCTTTTTTATTCAGACTTGATAATGTGAAATGATTATTTATTCATTTAATTTTGCTGGAAAATGGCATTATGGATACACTAATTATAAAACCAAAAGATAAAGCAGAACTGGATTTTTTCCTTGAACTGGCTAAAAGGGTTGGTGCTGAAATCCAAACTTATGAAGACATTCAGGATGAACAGTTGTTGAAGGTGATGGAGGCTAACAAAAATACCCCCAAAGTTGGCAAAAAGGAAGTTTTTGAAACCCTTTATAACATCATAAATGACAAACAAGTTGATTATAAACCATGAATATTGAATTTTTAAGTGGTTTTCAGAGAGATTATAAAAAAATTGCAGAGATAATTCTAAATTGCATACCCCTTTTTGAAAAAGCAAATTCACTCGATGAAATTCACAATATCAAAAAATTACATGGACATACAACTGCCTACCGATACCGGAAAGGCAAATACAGAATAGGTTTTTACCTCGAAGACGAAACAGTAGTTTTTGCTGCTTTTGCTCCACGGGATAGGATTTACAAGAAATTCCCCTAATCCTTTTCATGTTTTACTTTTCCAGTAGGAAAATAAATTGACCAATAAATTTCGGGGGAAGTTTTAGAGCAAGAACGTGACTCGATAATAACTTAAGCTTCGACTTTATCCTATCGCCATTAAATTAATGTTAAGGGAAGAAAAAACTCTTTATCCAAAACTTTTACTTACCACAAATGTTTTATTTTCGTCCTATCATTTTAGTAGGATAAATAACAAATGAAAATTCGCACCGAAAATAGAACTTCACTTTCGATTCTCAGCATGGGGATGTTGATGCGAATGCAATGGCGCATGAGCAGATAATTGGTTGTTTGTATCCATGCGCTTCCCGGAACTTTTCAGTTAAATTTTTGTTTTTCATGTCGATGATGAGTCTTTCCCAATAGGGGATTTGCTCGCATTGATCCATATTTTCAGCTATTGGCTGAAGTATTTAATCAAAATTGTATAAACATTAAATCATTATAGTATGTCGAAAAATTATCGTTTTGAAACCTTGCAGGTACATGCCGGTCAGTCGGTTGATCAAACCACCAATTCGAGGGCAGTGCCTCTTTATCAGACCACTTCGTATGTGTTTAACAGCTCTGAGCACGGGGCAAACCTGTTTGCGCTCAAAGAGTTTGGCAATATCTATACCCGGTTGATGAACCCAACCACCGATGTGTTTGAACAGCGCGTTGCCGCCCTCGAAGGTGGAGTTGCGGCTGTAGCCACCTCATCGGGACATGCCGCTCAATTCCTTGCTTTGAACAATATACTACAGGATGGTGACAACTTTGTGACCTCTCCTTTTTTGTACGGAGGTTCGTTCAATCAGTTTAAGGTGGCGTTTAAACGGTTGGGTATTGAAGCCCGTTTTGCCAAAGACGATACTGTCGAAGAGATTGAAAAACTGATCGATGGAAAAACGAAGGCCATTTATGTAGAAAACCTTGGGAACCCAAATTTTAATGTGCCCGATTGGGCGAAAGTTTCTGCTCTTGCGAAACGATATGATTTGCCACTGGTCGTAGATAATACGTTTGGAGCAGCAGGTTATCTAGCGAAGCCAATTGCTCATGGCGCCAATGTGGTGGTTGAGTCGGCTACAAAGTGGATTGGCGGTCATGGTACCAGCCTGGGTGGCGTAGTGGTCGATGCCGGGAATTACAATTGGGGAAACGGAAAATTTCCTCAGTTTACCGAACCTTCCGAAGGATATCATGGACTGGTTTTCTGGGATGTATTTGGTGCTAATAGCCCGTTTGGGAACATCGCTTACTCCATCCGTTTACGGGTTGAAGGTCTCCGGGATTTTGGCCCGACCATTAGTCCCTTCAATTCATGGCAATTGATTCAGGGATTAGAGACTTTGTCCCTCCGGGTTCACCGGACAGCCGAAAATGCGTTGGAACTGGCCAAATGGCTGGAAAAACATCCGGCTGTTGAATCGGTGAACTATGCCGGGCTTGAAAGCAGTCCATATCACCAATTGGCAACGAAGTATTTGACCAACGGTTTTGGCGGAGTTCTTACGTTCCGGTTGAAGGCTGGCCGGGATGCTGCTTCGAAATTTGTCGAGAACCTTGGGTTGATCAGCCATTTGGCCAACGTGGGCGATGCCAAAACTTTGATCATTCATCCGGCAAGTACCACCCATTCGCAGTTAAGTGATGAAGAGCAGATCTCGGCCGGGGTGTTTCCAAACCAGTTGCGCTTATCGGTTGGAATTGAACACATCGACGACATTAAAGAAGATTTGGAACAAGCGTTTGCGAAAATTTAATTTTTACTTTGGAAGAGTTTTGTAATCCTTTTTATAGAAGTTAAATCAACTCTTCCAAAGTTTCACTATTTGAAATTAGAAAACCATGCCAGTTAATATACCCGATACTTTGCCTGCTATTGAGGCTTTGAAGAAGGAGAATATTTTTGTGATTGACTCGACACGTGCCAGCCATCAGGATATCCGTCCGCTCCGGATTGCCATCCTGAACCTGATGCCGGTGAAAGTTACTACCGAAACCGATTTGATCCGGTTGCTTTCGAACACTCCGCTTCAGCTGGAGATTGATCTGGTGAAGATTACCGATCATTCATCAAAAAACACTTCAGAAGAGCACATGCAATCATTCTATGTTGATTTCAATCTGATCAAGCACCGGAAATACGATGGGCTAATTGTTACCGGAGCCCCGGTAGAGCAACTGGAATATGAAGATGTGACCTATTGGAACGAGCTGAAAGAGATTTTCGACTGGGCCAAAACCAATGTTCAGTCATCGCTTTTTATTTGCTGGGCTTCGATGGCTGCACTTTATCACTATTACGGAGTGCCAAAATATCCGCTCGAGAAGAAGGTGTTTGGCGTTTTTCATCATACGTTGTCCGATCCGAAGCTTCCGATCTTCCGGGGTTTTGATGATGAATTTCATGTGCCACATTCCCGCTTCTCGGAAGTTCACCGGGAAGATATTGCGAAGATTCCCGATCTGGAAATTATTTCCGAGTCGGATGAAGCCGGGGTTTATATGGCGAAAGACCGTGCCAACCGCCAGATTTTCGTAACCGGTCACTCCGAATATGCTCCGCTGACATTGGATGAAGAGTATAAAAGGGATTTGGCGAAAGGTCTGCCCATGGATCCACCGAAGCATTATTACCGGAAAAATGATCCGTCGAAACAGCCGGTGGTGAAATGGCGCAGTCAGGCAAACCTTTTTTTTCAGAACTGGCTGAATTACTACGTTTATCAGGAAACGCCGTACAATATTGAGGAAATACGGTAATTCTTAGTATTCCAATTAAAATATTTGTGCTTTATATTTCAGTCAATTACTGATATTAAAACGATAAAAATCAAAAACGCTGAATTGAAGTGGCAATTTGCAAAATTATTGCTGTTTTAATTCAGCGTTTAATTTTGTTCCTGATAGGGCACCTGATATCGGGACCCTGTAGTAAACATTCTTTCATTGTCAGATATCTGAAGAGGTATAAATTATTCAAATTAAACCAGTCAGCTAAGGGTTGTCGTCTTATTAATTGTCTTTTGAAAAAGAAAAGAAGGATAATTATGAATCATCTTCGTTTTCAATTTGCCTAATTAAAACCTTGAATTGTTATGATGAAAAAATATGCCATCCTCACCTGTTTTTATCTGCTTATTTTGTTGATATCCTGCAAAAAGGAAGAAGTTTCCGGGAGTTTGGATGATTCGGTTATTTTAGACAACCTGGTTACGAAGATCGAAAACAATCAATATGGAGGTGAAGTCCATAGTCTTCTTATCATGAAAGATGACTCTATCATTTTCGAAAAATATTTTAACGGATATTCCCGTGATCGGAAACAACAACTTTATTCTGTAACAAAAAGTTTTACTTCTTCGTTAATTGGAATTTGCATTCAAAAAGGATATATCGGAAGTGTTAATGCGAAAGTTTTAGATTTTTTTCCTCAATATCAGGGTGCAATTGCCAACTTCGACACGTTAAAAGCAAAAATAACCGTTGCTGATTTGTTGACCATGAGGGCAGGTTTCTCGTGGGACGAATGGTCAATCCCTTACAGCAATCCCGACAATTTGATTTTTAAAATGACCAATAGCAGCGATTGGGTGAAATTTGTTTTAGACCGGCCCATGGCATATTCTCCGGGAACTCATTTTGCATACAGTAGTGGCGTATCGAATGTATTATCGGCGATCATAACCGAAACGACGGGAAAATCGGCCAACGATTTTGCTGAGGAAACTCTGTTCAATTGTTTGGGAATTACCAATTTTTCATGGGACAACAGTGCGTCAAACGTATCGGTTGGCGGTTGGGGTTTATCGTTGCGCCCGGTCGACATGGTCAAATTTGGACAGCTTTTCCTGCATAAAGGAAAATGGAACAATGAGCAGGTATTACCCGAAAGCTGGGTTGAAGAATCGACACAAATCCATTGCCAGGCAAATAAATGGTGCGATTACGGATACCAATGGTGGAGGTATGGAGAAGCCATGAAAACCTCAGGTGCTTTACCAACTACGGACATTTATTTCGCATCAGGGAGAGGCGAACAGTATATTTGGGTATTGCCCTCGTACAATGCCGTGGTGGTATGCACTGCCTGGAATGACGGGGTGCAAAAACTTGAACCTGTTTTGTGGGAGTATGTTGTTAAAGCCCTTGATGAACTGGCAAAGAAGGAGTGACCAATAGATTAATCGCTAATAGGAGGCAATATTGCGATATTTATCTTTTTTGATCTCTTGCCTGAGATTGTTGAGTGTTACGTAGGGGGAATCAACAACAACCAGATCGGCAACCCATTGCGGAATGATCCCTCCAGTGGCAGCCTGGAGCTGATAGGTGACTTTTGTTTGATCTTTTCCAACGGGTGTCAGGGTGAAAGCCCCGTTTGCTTCGGGCATCCTGACAATGTCTTTTTGGGGTGGCATAAAGTTGGGCGCACCAATCATGGAAATAACGACTTCCTGAGTGCTGGGATTTTGTGTCACCTGGCATTTATATACAATGTCGCGATCCTGCACAGGCCATTGCCCTTTTATTACAACGTAAAGATATTGAAGGTTATCGGTCTCTTTCTTTAAGATCTTCGCAACTTTGGTTTGGTAAACCCAGTTCGGATAATTATCAATATCGGTAACAACCGCCATGATTGTTGAAAGTGAGGCATTCACGGTGACTTCGCCTTTAAATTCTTTCAGGTTCGATCCTTTTACTTCGCGGTTATAAATGGATACTCCCTCTTTGGTATGGATAAATTTCCACTCTTTTTGATCGACAGAAGGATTATTGGTGACAAAAAATAAGGCAAATAATAAGATTAAATTTTTCATGGTGCAAAAATAGGAATGAAATCTATTTTTTGTGTATGTGTCTTTGATTTCTTCTTTTTGGTACAGTTTTGAATAAATTTTTTTGTTTGGGTTAAGAACGTTTTGTTTGTGCTAAATTCGTATGCGATTTAATTTCAGAAAATGAATCCGGAAAAAATAACCGTTCAGCAGGCCCTTTCGAGAGCAATGGAAATTTGCAGTAAGTCCGAAAAGTGCATCTCCGATATTCAGCAAAAGTTGAACGACTGGGGCGTTGAACCGGCTGATGCTCAAAAAATAATTAAAACGCTGATTGCGGAGAAATTTATCGACGAAGAGCGTTATGTCCGCTTTTATGTCCGCGATAAATTCCGTTTCAACCAATGGGGCCGGGTGAAAATTGCCTTTATGCTTCGTTCCAAAAAAATTGCTTCCGGATTAATTGACATCGCATTGCAGGAAATAACTGAGGAGGCTTACACGGAGTTGCTAACAAAACTTTTAACGGATAAATCGAAAAAGATCAGGTTTGTCAACGACTTTGACCGAAAAGGGAAGTTGACCCGTTTTGCTCAATCCAAAGGTTTCGAATTTGAGGTGATCAACGAAGTTCTGAAGTCAATCTGAGAATTCTGTTTTTTTCCAATTGCCTCTTTCCTTCAACTTCTTTACTTTTGCAACACATTTTTAAAACTGAAAACTCATGATTTTACGTGACCAGATCAAAGATCTTGTTGAGCGCCGGGATGCGCTGAGGGGGTATCTTTGACATCGAAGGAAAATTAATACAACTTCAGGAGGAAGAGCTCAAAACCCAGGATCCATCCTTTTGGGAAAACCCCAAAGAGGCTGAAGCGCAAATGAAAATCATTCGGGGCATCAAGCAGTGGACCGATGCATTTAAGGAAGTTGATGCTTCGGTTGAGGATTTGCAGGTGTTGTTCGACTTTCAGCAAAGTGGTGATGCTACTTCCGAAGAGGTGGATGAACATTTTGCCATCTCCCTGGATCTGATCGAGAAGCTGGAAGCGAAAAACATGCTCCGGAAAGAAGAAGATAAGCTGGGTGCTGTTCTCCGGATCAATGCCGGAGCTGGTGGGACCGAAAGCAACGACTGGGCCGATATGCTTTTCCGCATGTACAACCGCTGGGCAGAGCAACATGGGTATTCGTTCCGGGTTATGGACTACCAGCCGGGCGAGGATGTGGGGTTGAAGAATTGCACCGTTGAAATTGAGGGCGATTTTGCTTATGGTTACCTGAAAAGCGAAAACGGCGTTCACCGGTTGGTTCGTTTGTCTCCGTTCAATGCCCAAAACAAGCGTCAAACTTCTTTCACCTCGGTGTATGTGGCTCCACTGGTCGACGATTCCATCGAAGTAGAAGTCAATCCGGCAGATATTACCTGGGAAACCATGCGGTCGAGCGGGGCAGGGGGCCAGAACGTAAATAAGGTAGAAACGGCAGTGCGCTTACGCCATGCTCCTACCGGAATTATGATTGAAAACTCGGAGAGCCGCTCGCAGCTTCAAAACAAAGAAAATGCCATGCGGTTGCTGAAATCACAGCTTTACGAACTTGAACTGAGAAAGCGGCAGGAAGAAATTTCGAAAATTGAAGCCGGGAAAAAGAAAATTGAATGGGGCTCACAGATTCGTTCGTATACTATGCAGCCGTATAAACTGGTCAAAGATGTTCGTACTGGTTTTGAAAGCAGCAACGTACAGGCCGTGATGGATGGCGACCTCGATGGCTTTATCAAAGCTTATTTAATGGAGTTTGGAGGGGAATAGGAGGCTCTTATCTCCATTTTTCTCCATTTTTCTTCAAGTTCTTCAAGTTCTTTCAGTTGCTTTTCAGTTTGTGCCTTATCCTTTAAGGCAACCGAAAGGTTGTAGCCATTTTTGATCGCTTCTTTGTTGAAATCTTCAAGGATGATGTAATAGTGGCTTTTCCCGATGAAAACGCACTTTAACTGTCGGTTGCTGTGCTGGGCAATAAAACGGATGGTTGAATCGGCGATGCTACCGGTGTAGGTCACTTTTTCCCATTTGTAATCCAGAAAATCGCTTTCCCGGTTATTGGGATTGTCGAGAGGAACTTCGGGCGCTTTGAATTCCAGCCCGTCGTCATAAATTTTTATGGAAGTGTGTTTGATCCAGTCTTTTCCCATATAATGGCTGGTTAATGAAATTTCGCCCCGTTCATCGAGGTTCACCTGAAGGAACGATTTGTTCCAGGAACGGTTAAACGAAAGTTCGTTCGGAATATATTGTTCGTAAAGGTCAAACTCGGTTTTTTCTTTCTTGAAATTTTTCTCCAGTTCAGCAATTTTTTTGTTGCAGCTGTTGATTTGTTCCTTCCGGCTGTCGGTCAGTTGCCCGAAAAGCTCGTCGATCCTTTTTTCTGAAGCTGAAATTTGTTCGCTGGCTTTGGGGTAAAGCGTGTGAACTTTCCGTAACGTTTCAATGGCTTTCAGGGTATCTCCGTTGGAAATGAATTGCTGGGCTTCGTCCATTGTCGCAGCTGCTTTTTCCTGCTGGGAAGGTCCACAGGATAAAATTGCCAAAACAAGGATGCTTAAAACAATCAGTCGTGTAGTGGATTTCATAACGAAACGATGTTGGTTTGTTACAAATTTACAAATTGACTTGGATAAAAAATGGATGTTTGTCATTCTTGCGTGATCGACGGTTCAAACAGCTCTTTTTTTCGCAGCGGAATATGAATCTATTGATAATAAAATCAATTATTTGTGGAGTTTTTTTGACAAAGGTAGTAACATTGCAAAGTTTTTTGCAGAATATTTGGACATATCAAAAAGAACGGTTTTATTTGCACCGCAATTTCCGGATTGGGATTGGGTAAAAATAAATTTTAAAATTCAATATTTTTTTTGGAGTTGAATAAAACCTTTTTACCTTTGCACTCCGAAATTTTTGGAAACAAATTTGGCCCGTTCGTCTAGCGGTTAGGACGTCAGATTTTCATTCTGGTAGCAGGGGTTCGATTCCCCTACGGGCTACATTTTTTAAATACAATTTTAAAAATGGCAAATCATAAATCATCAGAAAAAAGGATCAGGCAAAATTCGACAAAGAGGTTGCTGAATAAATATTATGCCAAGACGATGCGTAATGCAGTGAAAAAAGTGCGTCAGACTACCGAAAAGGCAGATGCTGAAGTAATGTACCCGAAAGTGGTATCGTTGATCGATCGTTTGGCTAAAAAGAATGTGATCCACGACAATAAGGCTTCCAATTTGAAATCGAAGCTTGCATTGCACATAAGCAAATTGTAGAATTCAATTTTTTGGTTATCATATAGCCTCTCCGTCTGTGGGGGGCTTTTTTTGTTTCTCCCAATTGATTTTCAATTTAATGTTCCTGTTTGTTGCATTTTTTTAAAACTTCCGCTAAATTGGGGGTATGCCGGAGTATGAACGACTGTCGATTAAAATGTGGGCGGTAGAAGATCGGCCACGTGAAAAAATGCTCAAACTTGGCTTCCCGGCTTTGAGCAACGCTGAATTAATGGCTATTCTGATCGGTTCCGGTAATCAAAATGAATCAGCGGTTGAGTTGTCGAGGCGAATTCTCTCCGATTTTGAAAACAATCTCGATAAGCTGGGAAAATCTTCGGTTGATAAGCTTACAGCCTATGTCGGAATAGGTGAGGCGAAAGCCATTAACATCCTTGCGGCTCTTGAACTGGGCCGGCGGAGGCAATTAACCGATGGCAGGATTCAAACCAAAATCAACTCCAGCGAAGACGCATTTCGCTATCTGAGTGTCGATTTGTCGGACCTGGTGCACGAAGAATTTTGGACTCTATATCTTGACCGGGCAAACAATGTAATTGGGAAAGCCAAAATCAGCCAGGGTGGAATTAGCGGAACCGTCATCGATGTGCGTATCATCCTCAAACAGGCCATTGAAAAACAGGCAAGTTCAATCATTCTTGTTCATAATCATCCCAGCGGAAACTTGGACCCAAGCAGTAACGATCTGGAAATTACCCGCAAAGCAAGCTCGGCTGCTCAACTAATTGACATGAAAGTTCTCGATCACCTCATTATTGCCGGGCACCGTTATACAAGTTTGGCCGACGAAGGGCTGTTAACTTAAAATATTGTATTTTTATCGGGTAAAATTTGAGGTATGATCCACATTTTCACTTCAGAGTTGACTTACCGGCTCGATTATTCCTGCCGGCTTTTGTTTGAAACAATCCTTGGCGACGAAGTTGCTTTGTATACCAATAAGGAAGTATTTCAACGGAATAGTGGTGTAAAGATTAATTACTCAACGCAGGAGGATGTGGAAGGATTGCCGTTGAAACCTCATCCGTTGTTGTTCGAAACCGATATAAAGGCTCAGAAAATAGAAGTTTTTGAATGGGATTCGCTCATCGCCTTTTTTCGTGTGGAAGACTCCTTTTTGCCTTTCGATATTTTTGCAGCCAGCTTTTATCTGGTGTCCCGTTACGAGGAGTATTTATCCGGAAAGCGCGACCGGCACCAGCGTTTTTTGTCGAGGGGCAGCCTGGCAAATCAGCACCGGTTTCTTGAAAAACCGTTGGTTAATTGCTGGGCCCTGAAAATGGCCGATGTGATTGAGCAAAATTTCGAAGGTTATTCTTTTGTCAGGCCCTCTTTCAGCTATTTGCCCACCATCGATATCGACAATGCCTGGGCTTATAAGAATAAAGGTTTTTTCAGGAAACTCGCATCCAGTTTCAAAGATCTTTCGCGAGGGAAAGTGAAATTGCTCGTATTGAGGCTGGCTGTTCTGTCAGGGTTGAAAAGAGACCCTTACGATAATTACGAGTTTATCCAAGAAACCCTTGGCAGGTGCCAGATCCGGCCTGTTTTCTTTGTTTTATTGAATAAAAATGGGCGTTACGATCGGAGTATTTCCCATAAAAACCCAAATCTCAGGCGGTTGATTTTGTCCTTGTCAAAATGGGCTGATGTTGGCATTCATCCATCCTATGAGTCAAATACGAAGTTTCGGCAACTGGAGAAAGAGGTGGAACGGTTAACGCTGATCCTTGAATCGAAGGTGACGCTGAGCCGGCAGCATTTTCTTAAAATTTCGATGCCTGCAACCTATCGTCGATTGATTGAAAATGGAATTGAAGCCGATTATTCGATGGGTTTCGCCAGTCGTCCCGGTTTCAGGGCCAGTATTTGTACCCCGTTTTATTTTTTTGATCTGGTTGAAAATATGCCAACCTCGCTGAAAATTGTTCCCTTTCAGGTGATGGATGTAACTCTCCGGAACTACCGGGGTTTGTCAGCCGACGAGGCTTTGAGGAAAATCAAAACCTTAATGGCTGAAACGGCTTCGGTGGGAGGAACCTTTGTGAGCCTCTGGCATAATGAATCACTCAGTGATACCGGAAACTGGAAAGGCTGGCGTAACGTTTATACCGAAATGACACAAATGGCGGTGGAATTAAGCAAATGAACAACGAAGTAAGACTTCTGCATAATAGCAACCTGGATATTCAAAAATGGGATCAGGTAATTGAACGGGCCGATAATTCAAGGATTTATGCTTTTTCGTGGTACCTTTCGATCCTTCATCCCGATTGGCATGGATTAATTTATGGCGACTACGATCGTGTGATGCCGGTCATCTTTTCAACGAAGTGGGGAATTGAGTATGCTTTTCAACCCATTTATGCGCAGCAACACGGGATTTTCCCTTCAGCCTCCGAAAACATTACATCGCTTTTTCTCTCTTTTTTAAAGGAGCGGTTTCGCTACCTCGATATCTCGTTGAATTCATTGAATTCGATGAATGATCCGGAACTGAAAGTTGAAAACCGGAAGAATTATCTGCTTCCTTTAGAGAAAAGTTATGAGGAAACCTATCAAAACTACTCCTCCCACTGCAAAAGGAATTTGAAGAAGGCATTGACTGAGAATAAGATATCATCTTCAATTTCGATTGAAGAGTTTATCCGTTTCAAAATGGACAACAATGCGACCTCTTTTCCCGAAGAATTGAAGAACCGGCTTTTGTCAATCATATCGGCGGCACAATGCCGGAATGCAGGTTTTTTATATGGCGCCTACTCTAACCAGGGAGAGCTGTGCGGTGCTTCATTTTTTCTCAACGGTTCGAGCCGCAGCATTATTCTGAATTCGGTTTCTTCGGATAAAGGCAAGGAATATCGCTCCATGTATGCAATCATCGACGCCTTTATCAGGGAGAATTCGGGGAACTCTCTTTTACTCGACTTTGAAGGTTCGAATGTAGAAGGAATTGCCCGGTTCTATCATGGTTTCGGGGCAGAACCCGAAACCTACATGCACCTAAAATATAACAGGTTGCCCTGGCCTGTGAAACTTCTAAAAAAATAGTGGTGGAAGCGCTGAAAAATACGATCGCATTATTCGGAGGTTTGTTGCCTTTCCCCCTGCTTAGAGCCGGAACGAATTATCCTCCTTTTTTACCGTTCTATCATGTCGTTTCCGATACCAAACCGGATTACATCGACAGCTATGTGGTGCGTTCATCTTCCGTGTTTGAAAAGGAACTCGATTATTTGCTCCGTTACTTTCAGCCGGTCGATCTGAAAACAATTGTTCGTTCGCCACAGAAAAAGCAGATGCACCTTAGTTTTGACGATGGGCTCAAAGAATGTTATACGGTGATTGCTCCCATTCTGAAGAGGAAAGGTATCCCTGCCACTTTTTTTGTCAATCCTTGCTTTGTCGATAACCAAGAGATTTTCCACCGTTTTAAACGTTCCATCCTGACGGTCAACGGTTATCTTCAGCCAGGGACAAAAAAATACTTTATGGATGAATCGCATCTTTTGGATGAGGTGGCCGAAAAGTGTGGGGTTGTATTTGAAGATTATCTTGCCGCAAATCAGCCTTACATGAGCTTCGATGAAATAAAATCGTTGAATGATACCGGTTTCACCATTGGATCGCATAGCTTGAATCACCCTGAGTTCTGGAGGTTGACGGAGGATGAGCAATATGTTCAGATTGAAGAAAGTATGAAATGGGTTGTCGATCGTTTTCATCCCGAAATGAAGGCATTCTCCTTTCCGTTTACCGACGACCGGGTTAAATTATCCCTTTTTGAGAAACTGAAGGCCAATCAGATCGTCGATGTAACCTTTGGTACAGCTGGATTAAAATACGATCAGGTGCCCTTTAATTTGCAACGGATCCCTGTTGAAAGAAAACAAAATTGGGATGTCCGGAAAGTGGTTCACTTTGAATATTTCTATTACTTTGCACGATCGATTGTCAACAGGAACAACGTAATGCACCGATAATTTATATGGCTTTCTTTCTAAAAAAACTGCTCGAAAATTTTACCGTTTATGGGACTCGCACCGCTTACGTTATTGAAGGAGTGGGTTACACCTATGCCGATTTAGGTTCAAGGGTTGCTACTTTTCAGAAAAAAGTAT
>Ga0116170_10001314_pt1 | contig 25190 bp, 37 predicted proteins | sample AD_JPNHW1_MetaG_FD_89797 | JGI IMG/M metagenome (GOLD analysis project Ga0116170, IMG submission 89797) | Active sludge microbial communities of municipal wastewater-treating anaerobic digesters from Japan - AD_JPNHW1_MetaG | ecosystem: Engineered > Bioreactor > Anaerobic > Digestate | place... | reverse complement strand
ACAGTTGCTTAAAGAGTTACAACCAGCTTTAATACATCATTATAAACTTAATGACCATCATCCAGAACATTTTGATAATGGAATACAAGATATGAATATGTTGCAAATGTTGGAAATGTTAGCTGACTGGAAAGCCTCTTGTTCTAGAGTTAAAGATGGTGATATTATAAAATCAATTGAAATAAATCAAAATAGATTTAATTATAGTGATGATATTAAAAATTTGTTAATTAATACAGTTAAATATATGAATTGGGATAATAAAAATGAGAATGTTTGAACTTAAATTCGATTGGTCAAGTGAACTAATGTTAATTGACGAAATTGAAATTGAACAAATAGTTAGAGAAAATAAGGAACATATTGAATATATTAGATATGTTGGAAACTATATTAAATTTTTAGATGAAAATTAAGCTTAAATTTAGTACTTGACAACTTAATAATATCATGATATAATATATATAATCTCAATTGAAAGAGAGTGTGTATATTATGGCAAAACTTATGACTAAAAAGAAAATATTGGAAGAACTAGATGTAATGTACGAACGTGCTGAGAATCTAGAAAAAACGAAAAATAACAATCCTGAAGGTAAATATGCTTTTATGTGCGGCAGTCTCCAAGCACAAATAGAAATATTATCTGAACGAATAAGACATGATTATTAATTAAAAAATAAACTTAATTATATGAATTAAATTATATAATAAGGATTGATAATAATGAAAAATATAAAATCAAGTGATATTGATTTTTTATTAGCCGAAACTACTAAAGAGAATTGGTCTAATAGTATTAAAAAAGATAATGATAATAATAGTAAAAATTTGACTATAACATCATCACATAAAAAACAATTTATGCAGTTTGGGCATAAATATGCATTGAAGGAAGATTTGGCGTTTGGTCGGTTTAGTGATATAATTGATGAATGTCCTAGTTATAGCCCTGAAATATGGGATTATGTAAATTTAATATCAAAATATTTTAAAATTATTGATAATGCATTATGGTTATTTTTTCCAGAAGGAACTGTTTTTACATATGCAGGTCCTAACAGAATAATGGGATATGATTTCGAGGTTGACGAATATCTAGTTCCACATGTATTTTTTAATAAATTTTCTGGTCCAGAAGAAATGTTTGAAAAAGTAGATTAAAAAATATACAAATTAGTAATTAATTTTTACGGTGGTGTACAATATGTTTAAACCTAATGATTGTGATATAATACTATCAAATTATAATTATTATAATAATGATAATATTAAAAAAATAATAAATACTAAACAATTTAAAGTTTGGTTTAATAATTCTAAAGTAATTGATACTAATAATAATCCATTATTAGTATGTCATAGCAGTGATAATGATTTTAAAAAGTTTAATAGAAAAAAACTTGGTTTAAATACTATTGATAATGCTAATTCTATAGGATATGCTAGTACAGCATATATTGGTTATTGGTTTAATGATGAATTAATTTGGGGTGATTTTGCTAAATATTGTTTTTTAAAAATTGAAAATCCTTATTATTTTCAAGACAATAATGATTTAGCAGATGAATTAACATATATTGGAGCCCAAATTGGTTTTGATATTGAAGAAATTAATGTTTCTTCAAGTTTCACTGCAAATCAATGTAAAAAAATAGCGAATAAATTTGTTAATAATATTAAATATGATGGGTACGATGGTATAATTATAAATAGAGATATTGAATATAAAAATAAATCTTATGTAGTATTTAATAATAATCAAATTAAATGTATTAATAAAATGTTATAAATATATGGACCTATAATTCAATGGGAGAAAATCTGTCTCTTAAACAGGAGATATCAGTTCGATTCTAATTAGACCTACCAATAAATTAATAATTACAATCTGATAACATATATATTTTAAGTTGACAAATAAAAGACTTGTATTATCTCTGGAATATGATATAATATATTTATTGAAACAAAATAATAAATATAAGGAGATAGAATAAAATGCTGAAAGTTGTAAAAATAAAAAATCATATATCAGAAGTTATAACTGATTACACACTTGAAGTTCCAAAACCTAGTCATATATATAAAAATGCTTTTGACGAAGCTTATATTTTAATGCCTAGATTTTATCCAACAAATATTAATAAAATTTATGAGAATGATGTAATTTATCTATCGGATTTGGCTAAGCCAGACCCAGCAATTAAAATTGATGATGAATTTGTTGATTATATATTGATACATAATGATTGGATTAAAATGAGAACTTATTATGTAATTAATGATGATAAAAATGATTGTGTAAAATTGTATGAAATAAAAGATTAATTAAATTTTAGTTAGAAAATGGACCTATAATTCAATGGATAGAAAATCTGTCTCTTAAACAGAAGATATCAGTTCGATTCTAATTAGACCTACCAATGTAAAAATCTCCTTGTATCCCCCATGGCTACGAACCATGAGTAAGGTAACTGGATGTAAATATGAGTTCAAATCTCATCAAGGAGTCCAATAGATATTTAATATTTAATAATAAGTGGGTCGATGATAGTTCGTTATCACAAATGTTAATTGTAATGATATAGGTTCGATTCCCTGTAGTTCCACCAATTTAATATTTAATTTAAAATTCATACTTTCTGCCTACTTGTATTTATCTCTAAATCATGTTATAATATATATATCAAAGATTGAAAGAGGGTATTTAGATGGGTTGGTATGGTGAAGGCAATATGTATACTAATGAAAGAACAATGTATGGTAAAATTAAATCTTATGCTAAAGATTATGTAGTACGAGTAAATGGTGACGAAACAGGAAGATTTAACATAGATGATTATGCTATAAAAAAGAATGTTTTGTATATATCAGCGAGAGAGAAAGAAACTGGTAAAGTAATAGCAGTAGTGAGTTTATTTCATTTAATTGATGGAGAACTAATGGTAAAAACACTTGGTGAGGAAGATGGACCTAATGCGATAGATTGTCCGAAAAAAATACTAAAAACCTTGACTGCTACAGATTCTGAATATGCCAATGAATGGCGTGAAAAATGTTGGAGTAAATATAAAAAGAAATTTGAAGATCAATTTGTTATGTATTTCGACATCAAATAAAAATTAAGGAGTTCAATAAATGAATCCAAGCGAATTAGATTTATATTTAGATAATATTGTTGAATATTTATATCATGCCACATTCACAGCTAATTTGAAAAATATCAAAAAATATGGGCTAGGTGGAAAAACTAACCAATTGAATTGGTCAGATTCACTAAATGACAGAGTGTATTTAACAATTGATGCTGAAATGGCTTACGATTTTATTATGAGTATAGATAATGAAGATATTAATGACGAATTGTTTGATGATATTACTATCTTAAAAATAGATATAAAAGATTTAGATAAATCTAAATTATTTCTAGATTCTAATATTATTGATAACAGCGGATATTCTTTTGAGTATCATGATATTATACCAAAAGAAAAATTGATAATTCATAAAAGAATTAGAGAAAATTAAATAAAACATTTGACAAATTATAAATTTAGAGAGAAATTCTATTAATATGGAGGGTTAGTCTAATTGATAAGACACTGGTTTGCTAAACCAGCGGGTTAATAGCCCTTGCAGGTTCGATTCCTGTACCCTCCGCCATTTATTAAATTATAAAGGGGATTATAATAATGGAAAAGGAAAGATATCTGGTTGTTTGTAATTTAAGTGTTTGCGGTAGTATTTTTGAAGTATTTGATTCTGAAAAAGAAGCAAAAGACTATTATAATAAGGCGGTCAAAGAATTTAAAGAAGAAATTGAACGTATGGATGACGATGATTTACATGATATTTGCAACAATGATAATGAAAAAATATTTATGTGTCGTATTCTTAATCAAGCAGGTATTGAAACATATTTTTCTGAACAATAACGAAACGTAGCTCAATAGGCTAGAGCAGTGGCCCGATAAGCCACAGACATAGGTTCAAATCCTTTCGTGGACACCAATTCATAAATTATTATATGGATTGATATTAATTCAGGAGTTGATAGTACTATGAATTCAGAAATGAAAGAAATAGTAAAATGCAAATATTGTGGTAACTTAGAGTATTATGGTGAAATGCGCTGGTTATCTGGTAAATACTGTTGTAGAGATTGTTACCGTAAAGAATATGAAGATAAATATAATAAATTATATGAGTGGGAAGATTTGGATGGTCCAAGACCTAAAAAGGAATAGAATATCGCTCATGTAGTAATAGTAATTTTTTTAGACTATATAGCTTAATGGTAAAGCAATCGTTTCATAGGCGATTTATAAAAGTTCGATTCTTTTTATAGTCACCAAAATTTTCTGCCTGTAGCTCAATGGACAAGAGCAGGTGGTTTCTACCCACCAGGTTAGGGGTTCAAATCCTCTCAGGCAGGCCATACCGCTTCATAGTTTAATGGTTAAGAATATATCTCTGTCACGGATAAGGTAGAAGTTCAATTCTCCTTGAAGCGGCCATTATTTTTATTAATTTGGAGGATAGGATGCCCGTGGCATAACTGGTCTTGAAAACCAGCCCCCAGCAATGGTGATTGTTAAACTCAATTATCCTCCGCCATTATATAAAAAATTGATACTTGACAAGTTATAAAATATGTGATATAATATTTATGTTGTGAAGAAATAAGGTGTAGCTCAATTAGTTCAAGTGAAGCCAGATTGTTAATGTAACAGAGAGCCCAAGTGAACGACTTGTTTAATTATTAAACATGGGGATAGTCCTGTACAGATTAGCTGAAATGCTAACGAACCAGTAAGATGCTGGAGCAAAAAACTACAATAATGAATCGGATGTTATTTGTAGTACAGGTCAAACAATCCTTCACGACATTATTTTTTAAAACGGGGATATCGTATAATGGCTTATTACATTCGGCTTTGACCCGAAAAAAGTTTAGTTCGATTCTAGCTATCCCTGCCAACGGAGATATGATGTAATGATAACACGAGTGGCTTTCTACCACTAGTCCGGGGTTTGATTCCTCGTATCTCTACCAATTAATGTAGTATTTATGTCGGGAATTGTTGTAGTCTGGCCTAGCATCGGTGCTTTGGGAGCATTGGACCCCAGTTCAAATCTGGGATTCCCGACCATTTAAAAATATTGTTTAAGGGTGCATAATTATGTATAACATATATAAGAAAATAATTAATTATTTTAAACGAGAAAAACATTTATGTGTCAATTGTAAATATCAAAAAAAATTCTTAGATATTAATGTTTGTACATATGAATCAAGAATACATATAGATTATATAGCAGAAGTAAAGCAGTTTTCGCTTTGTGAGTGGTATAATAAAAGAGGTAGATGTAAAAAATTTAGTGAAAAGTAATTAAAGTTATTTATTATTCCGGTGTAGTTCAAAGGCAGAACGACTGGCTTTGACACAGATAATGTTAATTCAATTTATAAAATAAAGTTTATTTTATTCCGAGGTAGGCTAACTAGGCAAGCCGGCTGTCTGTTAAACAGTGTCATATGTGGGTTCGACCCCCACCCTCGGAGCCAGACTTTATATTTGACCGTGGTAAAGGTTTAAATTTCATATGAAAAGCCAAATTAATAGTAGACTGTAATTTTATACTATTAATAAGGTGAGATTATTATGTTTGACGAAGAAAAATATTTAGAATGTAAAAAGAATTGGAGAACTTGGTTACAAAGTAATGGATTATATAAATGCCCTATTTGTAATAAAGAATATAGTGTTTACGGAATAGGTAATCATTTAAAGTATCATTTTGGATATATTAGTTTACTTATAGGAAAAACATCAAATAAAAAGGGTAAAACAAAAGAAAATTGCGAATCAATAAAAAAACAATCAAAATTAATGAAAGAAAAATTTGCTAATGGTGAATTAACTATTTGGTGTCAAGGTAAATCTTTATCTGATGAACACAAAGAGAAAATATCAAAAAAATTAAAAAAAGCTCATAGAGAAGGTAGAGCATATAACATTGGATATAATAATCATATAGAGGAACCTTCTTATCCCGAAAAGTTCTTTACAAAAGTTATAGAGAATGAATTTGATGATAAAAATTATGTTTATCAATATCAGTTCAGTACATATAAATTAGATTTTGCTTGGGTGCATCTTAAAAAATGTATAGAAATAGATGGTGAACAGCATTATAGATTTGAAGATTATCATGAAAGAGATATTAGAAAAGATAATTTATTAAAACAAAGAGACTGGCAAGTACTTAGAATTAGATGGAAAGATATATTTAATGACACTCAGAGATATATTAATATAGCTAAAGATTTTATAGATAATGATATTGAACATTTAGAAGATAATTTAAAAAAATATTATGACGAAATAAAAGAATTAGAAAGAATCAAAAAACAACAAGAATTAGATGTAATTGATAAATTACACGAAATAGCTATTAAAGTAAATAAAGTAATTGATGCTAATATTAATTTTACTAAGTTTGGTTGGTCGGAACAAGTGAATAAGATTACAGGGCAATCTAATGGTAGAAGATGGGTAAAAAGATGGTGTCCTTGGTTATTAGAGAATACATTTAAACGTGGTAATATAATAGAAGAAAGAAAAATAATAGCTAAACAGAAAGAAATAGATAAATTACACGAAATAGCTATTAAAGTAAATAAAGTAATTGATGCTAATATTGATACCAACGAATTTGGTTGGGTTAAGAAAGTTGCTAATATAGTTGATATAACAAGTAATGGTAGTAGACCTTGGTTAAAAAGATGGGCTCCTTGGTTACTTGATTGAATAAAAACATCATATGGGAGTTCGATTCTCTCCGTCGGAGCCAATTATGTTTAAAAATTAACACATCGGGACTGTAGTTTAAATTGACGAAACGAAAAAGGTCTGCTTCGAGTTCAGTGGGTCCGCATAAAATATATTAAAGTTTATTATTTAATTATTACAACAATTTAATATTTAATAAAAAATGAAACTAAGTTTAATTATAATTATTACAAAGTAAATTAATTATAGACTTAGTTTACATCTATTTTACATTGTATACTTTTAGATACTATACAACATCTTAATTCTGTGTTATAATATATATAGTGAATGAAAAACACTTGATTGAGAGAGGATGTATACAATGAGTAAATTTAATTCTTTGATGTTAGCAAAACTGTTTATGGACTCTACACCTATTAACGGGGCTTGCGGTGGTGAGGAAGAACTTAGAGAAAAATTTTATTCTGATCTTTATAAAGCAACAGCAGTAGCAACAGATGGCGAAACAACATATGTTGATACACCTAAGTTTGTTGCAATCATTACAGTTTATGAGCATGATAATATAGTTAATTTTGATATTATTACTAAAGATGATATTATGTTAAAATATAATTTCTTCTTTAACAAAAGTTCAGTAATAGATTTGGGTAACTATCTTAGAACCATAAAAAGAGTAGACATGAAGGATTTCTTTTAGAAAGAAGGAAATTAAAATGGAAGATATATGTAAAGACTGTAACTGTAATTGTCGTGATGAACATGATTGTGATTCATGTGAATATAATATAGAGCAAGACCCAGCAAAATCTAGCGGTTATATAGCTGGTCCTTGTGGACAGCAGAATTGTTGGTTTTCTATGACTGTTTGTCTTCATAATAATGGTTCTAATTATGAACCAGCCTAAAGAGATGTTTAATTGAATATAAATAGTGTATTACCAACAAAATTAATGAATGATATGATATCATTTTTTTATCGTAGAACTAATAAACATATTAGCTTAGTTAATAAATATGGTAAAAAAATGAATAAAGATTACACATATCATGATTTAGATAAATTGGAAGATACTGATATTAACACTTGGTATATATTTTTAACATGGAAATATGCTAATCCAGAATATGAGTATCCTTTTGATTCTAAATTGATTGATGAAGCTACGTTTAAACATATTAAAAATAATGTACATCATCCTGAATATTGGGATAAAAACATTAAAAATTTTACTAGAGATAATGAACTAGATAACATGTTAGTTGATGCTTCTAAAATGCCAACACTTGCAATTCATGAAATGGGTGCTGATTGGTGTGCAATGTCTGAAGAACTAGGTAAAAATACACCTTATGATTGGGCTAAAAAAACAATTAATAAAAGATGGAAATTTACTGATAAACAGATAGATGAAATTTATAAAACATTAGATTTAATGTGGGAGTAATTTTATTTATAATATAGGGATATAGTTTAATGTTAAAACAAAAGTTTCTGACACTTTAGTTATTGGTTAGATTCCAATTATCCCTTCCAATAATAAATATAAAGTAGGTATAAAAAAATGGTATCTGTAAATGATATGGAAATGCATTTGATAGTAGCTTATGAAACAGAATTCTTAGATGATATAAAAATTGATATTATATCTAATGAAATAATTGATAATAACATAGAAGTCTATATTATATTGGGAGAATAGTGAACTAATTACAGTCTTTAGACTGTAATCTTCCTGATTCATCGACTACAGATTTCATATTCACCTATGTGAGCAACTTTTGATTCAGATAAAGCTGGAGGATTGAAAATGCTGAATTATACAATGAATTTTATTGAAGAAAAGAATAAAGAATTCAGTCCAAACGTACTGGAAATTCTCCTTAAAGATGAGACCACAAAAAAGAACATTATTTGGGCTACAAATAATTATTCTGTTCATGGTAATCAATTTAATTTCGATGATCAAATCACAATTGACTCTGTAACTGGATTCTATCGTGACATAGTGAAACCGAGGACTGAAAAAACGAAAGAAAACCAAATTATGCGTATTCGTGAAAAAGCCGAAGTCTTTACACCTTCTTGGGTATGTAACAAACAGAATAATCTTATAGATTATGAGTGGTTTGGACAAAAGCATGTTTTTAATATCGGGAAAGAAAATTCTTGGGATTCGATACATGAGCCAATTAAATTTCCAACCAAAAGCGGGAAGACTTGGAAAGATTATGTACTCGAGTCACGGCTTGAAATATGTTGTGGAGAAGCACCGTATTTGGTTAGTCGCTATGATACTGTAATCGGACAATATATTGAAATATCTGAACGAATAGGCCTTCTTGATAGAAAATTGCGTGTGTTATCTGAAAATGTAAGTGATAAAGAAGAATGGCTAAATTGGGCATACAAGGCGTATAAAAGTATTTATGGCTATGACTGGCAGGGAGATAATGTTCTATTAGCAAGAGAAAATTTATTGTGTACATTTATCGACTATTATATAAATAAATTCCATTATGAGCCATGTGAAGAACTACTATTAAATATTGCCTTTGTCATTTCGTGGAACATCTGGCAAATGGACGGATTAAAATTTGTAGTCCCAAATAGTTGTAAAAATAAAAACAGTAATTTTGTTCAATTGAGTCTTTTCGATGCACCCATAGAGAACACGCCTTGTGAGGGATGTGCAAAAAACGACCCGCTCCTTCATTCAGGGATTTATTGCAAGGTTATGGATTGGGGTGTAAGTAAAGAAATTAAATTTGTTTCTTTACTCAATAAAAAATAAATGAAGGATCTCATGAGAAATTTAGAATTACTCGATAATCTATTTGCTCAATATCAAAACCGATGATAACGAAATTAATTATAAAAAAATCAGATTATTGTTGAATCAAAATAAGTCGTTTAATGAAATTACTATGGAGGACGAAGTAGTCCTAAGAGATGAAGAAAACATGCTAAAATTCGATGCCATTGTTGGCAATCCACCATATCAAGAAAATATTGGGGGTCAAGAAAATAAGTCACTAAGCAAGCAACTATACCCTTCATTTATTACCCTTGTAATTAAGATGCAACCCAGATATTTATCATTAATTACGCCATCAAGGTGGTTTACTGGAAACGCTCAGGACCGTTCTTTTGTGACACTTAGGAATTTTTTAAGAAATAACAACCATTTTTCCCACATTGTAAACTATTTAAACAGTAGTGATGTATTTGGTGATGTTAGTGTTCCTGGTGGCGTAAATTACTTCCTGTACCACAATGGGTATTCAGGAGATATTATTTTTACTGAGATTTCTAACAAGAATGAAACAGTTGTTGAAAGACCTCTTTTTGAAAAAGGTTTAGATGTTGTCCTCCCAATGAATAGAATGATAAGTATTCTACATAAAGTTACCGCTGAAAACTTTAAGTCAATGGAAAAAATTGTGACTGGACGTAACCCATTCGGTATTCCTGCAATAGATGCATCTTTAGATAGAATTACTACAACCTCACCAGATGTGACGCATAACACAATGATTCTTTGCGCTTATGGGGAAATGAAATATATATCAAGTGATGAAATTAAGCGAAATAGAGAACTGTCAAAACATTGGAAGGTTTTTACATCAAAAATGAATGGCGGCGCAGGAACCCTGCTTGATGATAAGGCTGTAGCGATTTTGGGAAGAACTTTTCTTATGAGGCCAAATTCGATTTGTTCAAACACACTTATCGCTGTTGGTGATTTTGACAACCGATTAGAGGCAGAGAATCTTAACAAATATATGAATACAAAGTTCTTCAGATTTATGCTTGGAATCAAAAAAATTGCCCAAGTGATAACAAGTAATATTTATTCCTTTGTCCCACAGCAGAATTTCAGATCTAACTCAGATATTGACTGGGGAAAAACGATTACAGATATAGACACGCAACTTTATGCGAAATACGATTTGGATCAAGATGAAATAGATTATATCGAATCCAGAATTAAATCCTTTGAATAAACAAAAGACTAGAAACTCAAGGATGATAATATAGAAGCTTATACTATATTGGGAGAATAGTGATGAAATATTTAACACAAGAACAAGTTGTTAATCTTAATAAAGTAATTACTGCTAAAACGGGTGGGTTCAGCGGTAAAGTTAGAGATAACATGTCTTTTTGGACAGCTTATTTTTCGCCTTATGCTGGTGCTTTCAATGAAGAAATATACAAAAGTGATATTGAAAAAATAGCTAGAGCGTGTTATTCTTTTATTACTAATCATCCTTTCACTGATGGTAACAAAAGAATTGGTATACATATAATGTTGGTATTACTTAAAATTAATAACTATAATGTTAAATTTGAAACAGACGAATTAGTAAATATAGGAATGAGTGTAGCACAAAATAAAATGAAAACTGAAGATATAGTTACGATACTTAGAAATAAAATTTGATACTTGACAACATTAGTAAGTTGTGATATAATAGTATTATAAAAGATGTTGGGGCGTTATATATTGATTATCTCTTTGAAGAAAATTCAATATATGCTTTTCATCTAACATATTTTTTAATTTGTAAATATCGGAATGTAGCATAAAGGCAAATGCGTCTGGTCTGGAGCCAAGCTATTGGGAAAAAGGAGAAGTTAAGAAAATGAAGTTTAACGCTGTAGTGGGAAATCCTCCATATCAGGAAAATATTAGCAATACAGGAGAGAATACTGCGTTATCAAAGCAATTGTTTCCTATGTTTATTCAAAATACTATTAAATTAAACGCAGTTTACACATCTCTCATTACACCTTCAAGATGGTTTACTGCAGATGCGCAAGATAAATCCTTTATCAAACTTAGAGAGTTTATCAAGGACAATAATCATTTTTCGAAAATTTTTAATTATCCCGACAATAAACTGTTGTTTAAGGGGGTTGAAATTGCAGGTGGTGTTAATTATTATCTGTTTGATAAAAGTCACATTGGCAATGTCGTTTTCACAGAGTGCTATGCTGACAGCAGAAATATAGCAACAAGGCCTTTATTTGAAGAGGGATTGGATATTATTATCTCTATGAATTGTTTGGTTAGTATATTAGATAAAGTTCGCACTGCCAATGGATTTGTATCGATGACCACTATAACCTCTGGACGTAATGCATTTGGAATAGTAGGTAAAAAGTCAGAACTCGATAAAATCACAACAGAAAAACCTTTTGATTGTGCAATTGAAGTTCGTTGTGCATATGAAAAAATCCGTTATACAAAGAGAGAAAATATCACAAAAAATATAGATGTAATTGATAAATACAAAGTATTTACTTCGAAAGGCAATGGTGGTGCCGGTATTTTGAGCAATGATAAACCGGTTGCTATTCTTGGGAAAGCGTATATTGGATATCCTCAATCCGTATGTACAGATTCATTAATTCCTATAGGTGCATTTGACACGCAATTAGAAGCCGAAAATCTTCAAAAATACATGAGCGGAAAATTCTTTAGATTTATGGTAGGTATATTAAAAGTGTCCCAGAATGTGTACCAGAATGTGTACCAGTTCGTACCGTTACAAGACTTAACCACAAAATCCGACATCGACTGGAGCAAGAGCATTTCTGAAATCGACAGTCAGTTTTATGCAAAATACGGCTTGACTGAAGAAGAAATCAGTTGCATCGAAGAAAAGATTAAACCAATGAAATGAGGCTATTTTTATGAGTAAATATTTTGTTTATAGCTATGATATGGGTATTAATGACTATTTTAATGATAAAAATTCAGCATTAGAATTTGTTGAAGAAATAATAAATGGAATTAATGAAGATATTAGTGAGTATGGAAGTACAGATAATGTATATAATCCTAAAGAATGTGATTTAATATTATGTGAAATAGTAGCTGAAATGCTTCCAATGCCAGATTATGATATAGAACATGTAAATGAAGACATTCCTTATTTGAAGTGTTATGATTAATAATAAAATATAAATAATATTATAATATGAAGGAATGAAAACGAAATGGATAAAGAATATAAAAAGAAATATGCTATCTTTGTTGATATTGATGGTGTGCTGACAAGTTGGAGAGTACATTTTGCTCATAATGCGAGTTATAAAATGTGGGCTAGATTTGACCCTGTTGCAATAGATTTTTTTAATAAGATACATGATGAGTATGATGTTGAATTTATAATTACATCAAGTTGGAAAAATTTTGTGAAAGAAACTGATATGACAGCATATCACTGGGTTAATAGTGCTTTTGCTAATTCAGGATTTAGAGGTAAATTTGCTAATCCTTGGAAGACTAATGATATCAATGAATCTAAAAATTATATGGAACGTGGTAATGAAATAAAAGATTACATGGATAAATATGGGGAAAAATATTCAGATTTTATTATATTTGATGATACTCCTAGTAATATTATCGAATTTTTTCCATGTAGATTTATTCAGACAGACCCTAATAATGGTATTATGTGGGAACATATGATTGAAGCTTATGATGATATAATTAATTTTTGGGAAAAGAAATAATGATGTGGGTGTGTGGTGGAACTGGAATACACGGTAGTCTTAGAAGCTACTGACCGAAAGGTCTTGCAGGTTCAAGTCCTGTCACGCCCACCAATAATTTAAATAGAGAGTTGATTGTTCAATGAGTGATATCATTAAAAATTTAAATGTTACTATAGCAACAGCAAATATATATAAAGAGTTGAAATCACTTAATGACGATTTAGCTAATAACTCTAGATTTACTATTATTAACAATATAACTGCTGATACTAAAGATGATAATATTTATATAGCTAAAAAATCTTTGTTATCTGCTAATATGTCTAGAATTGCTGAACATATTTATTCTGGTGTACCTGTTATGTTTATTAGTGCTGAACGAAGTGAGAATACCAGAAATCAGAATGAGTTGCAGAGAAAAAGATTAGTCGTTGATATTATTAATAATGATTTATCTTTTGTTAAAATAGCTGGTAGTTGGTCAGATAAGAAACAGAATGATATAGGTTATGAACCAGCTTCAGAAGAAATAAGTTTTATGATACTTGGTTATAACAGACATGGCAATAAAATAATGAATTATGATGAATTTAAAAAATTAGCTTTTGAGTGGTGTATTAAATATAATCAAATGGCAGTAATTGTTGGTAAAGCTGTAGAAAAAACAACTGATGGTAGTGTAAAATTTGAATTATATATAAATGATGGTGATTCTAATGTAAGTCTAGCTGATACTTTTATACAGATTCATTTTAGCACTCCTGATAATATTAAAAATGTGCATGATAAATATGTAGCATATAAAAAGATAGCTGATGAAGATAATTATGGATTTGGTTATAGTCAGAAAAATAAAAAATCAAACAGTGCTTTTGTGATGAATAATAAAGATAAATCAGAATTTATCGATACATTATTTAAAAATAAAACAATTGAAAGTAATTATAATATATACTATGATAAATCTGAAAAATGGTTTAAAAATTTAACTGGAATGTATAGATTAGATGATTAATTTAAATTAGGAGATAAAATTATATGAAAATATTTTTAGATTGGTTTGTTATTTTACAAAAATAGACAGAAAGATTACTGTCTTTAGGTGGTAATATGAATGTCAAAAATAATTAAAAATCAAATACCTAGGGAACCTAGGGAATTCAAGCCTGTGGAGACTATGAAATTTGTAGTTGATGAATCAGGAAGATTACAGTCTTTAGACTGTAATTAGTTCACATATGCACCCATATTTAATTATTTTAATATTGATGATACTTTTTATTCAAGATTTTTTTATTGTTTTTGTGTGTATTTAATTCATAAATTTATATATCATAAATTTATATATGTAGAAGATAAGGAAGAATGAGAAATGGATGAAAAAATCAAAAACACAGATGAAATTATAATTTGCCCTAAATGTAAGGGTAGAGGATATTTAAAAATGGAAAAAGCTGAATCAACATTTAGTGGTTTTGTTGATTATCGTTTTATTAAGTGTGATTTTTGTGATGGTCTCGGTAGAGTAAGAGAGATAGTTAACACAACTATTAAATATAATAAAATAGAAACTCCTAAATATGAATTTGATGAATTACCTACAGATGAAGAAAATGAATGGACAGTTGCTTTTAGTACTAATGATGAATTAGATAGAATACAATATTTATACAAAGTTAATAAAATAAAAGAAGAACGAAAAAAAGAAATAGAAGAAGCTGAACGTAGATTTAAAGAAATACAAAATGAAATAGATTCCTGGCCTGAGTGGAAAAAAGATGCTGGGTTTTTTATATTAAAGTAAATAATAATGATGAATAATATTATACTATTTAAAGATTTTTATGAATTATTTTTAGATAACATAGATAATTTATCTGTAATTGTTAATACACCAGAATATAATGGTATTAAATATACTATGACTAATGGTAGACATAGGATAGTTGTCGAAGATACTGAAGAATACAAAGATATGATTAATCGATTAAATAATAATAAGATATTGAATATTGAAATTAATAAAAGTAATAAAAGATTTTTACATTATATAATAGAGATAAGGAGATTTTAAAATGAATATATTTAAAAAATTTGATAGTATCATTGAACAAACTTCACCAAACATATCTGATAGTAACAATTTTAAAGTTATTGAAGCTAGTGCTGGTTTATCTAGAATTATAAGTCATGTACAAAGTGGAATAAGTTTTATTATAATAACAGCATTTAGAGGAGAATATTCTAAAAATAAGAATATTATCAGAAACAAACAATTACTATCTGATATTAAAGAAAATAATCTAGGTGCTATTCAATTAGAAGGGCATTGGACAGAAAACGCTGGTACTCCAGATGAACTTAAAGTTGTAGAAATTTCTTATTTTATTCCTAACAAAACTTGGGATGGTAAAAGTTTAGACAATGAACAATTTAAACAGTTAGGGATTGAATTAAGAGATAAGTATAATCAAGAATCAATTCTTTATGGTGATGGTAAGGAGATTTATGTTGTATCAAAGGATGAAGAATTTAGTATTGGTAATGCTGTACATGTAACATATAAAGAATTTGAAGAAATATATTCTAAAATTAAAAATAAGAATTTTATTTTTTCTTGTGTATATGCTCCTATAGTTTCTAATTATGCTTCAGCAGTATATTTTAAAGCAAAGGGTTATTATTTATTTGATATGAAATAATTGATACACCTTTATGATATCTCTTAACGTTAATTTCGTGATGTCACAAAATTGATATTTCTAACTTGTGCTTCAACCTAAGCACAAGTTAGAATTAACACTTGACAAATTATATATAATATGATATACTAGTATTAATGGGAAGTTCATCTGTTGATGTAATACCCCTGCAAAGGGTACAAGGAGAGTTAAATTCTCTCACTTCCCTCCATTAATATGTTGAAAGAAGGAACGAAAGAATGGATAAAGTATATTTGATAAGCCAGAAACAGTTAGATATAATTAAATCTCATATTAATAGTTTAAGTAATATCACAGAAGCTACTAGTATAATTAATAGTTTATCGGATACATTGAGTTATATATCTGATAATGAATCTGAATATTCGGATGATATATTTGCTGATATTGAATCATTAAGTGATTATATTAAAAATATAAACGATATTAAAGATGTTGAATTTGTTATTGATAATATTGAGAATAATCAGTTAGTTACAGAATTACCTTATAATTCAGAAAAATATAATATAAATATGAATATAACTAACAAATATTCTATGGGGAATTTAAGGGAGGTATAACGAAATGTTAGCAGTATGTGTTAAAGTTAATGGTAAAGTTTTGCGTGAAAATGGAAATATGGTGAAATTGCCATTTGGAAGTGAGTATTGTGGAACTTGTTTAAAATAAAGAGATGATAACATGAGTATTGGACCAAATGACTTAGATGTGATATTAAGTTCAGCTGAATATGATAGTGAAGGCCAAATTGAGTTTGTTAAAAAGGTTCTTAGCGAGTATGTTAATCAATTAGATTGCTTAAGACATTTTCTTGATATTGATTTAAAACCTAGAGTTGATAACTCATCTTATGAATACAAAGAGATAGAAAGTGTTGTGAATGATTTAAAAAGATGTAAAATGGTTATCGATCATTTTATAGATAATGATGATTTTTCATTAACTGATCCAAAAGAATAACCTGTAGGAAAAATATATATTTAACTAATGTAATTAGAGTTATAGAAGAATAAATATTGAGGTATATATAATGAATATGGATATGTTTATTGATTTTAAAAGTTTTGATAATAATAAAGCTGATTCGTTTGTTTTGAATGAATCTATAGATATAGAACAATATCGTTATAAACTTAGTATAGAAGAATAAAAATTTATTATGGAGCTATTGTGTAATGATAGCACAAGTGACTTTCTATCACTAGGCTGGGGTTTGATTCCCCATAGCTCTGCCAATTTAATACATGGTGTTGTTCGTATAATTGACAAGTACAGTCTGGCTGTGAACCAGAACGGCGAGGGTTTAATTCCCTTACTAATATTAAGACAGATACCTAGGGAACCTAGGGAATTCAAGCCTGTGGAGACTATGAAATCTGTAGTCGATGAATCAGGAAGATTACAGCCTTTAGACTGTAATTAGTTCACTTCACCCCATTTTTTAATAATTCATTCAACTAAGGAGAAATAAATTTTAATGAATGATATAATTAAGTTTTTTAAATTATGGAAAGATATATTTATATCATGGGGTAAAATACTTTTAATGCTAGCATTTATTATAATATCTAGTGTATTATTTATAACATGTATTTTATTGTTATTTGAACCAACCGTTTTAATATGGTATAAATTTATAATTGCAATTTTTATTTTTATATTTTCAACATTTTTTTATGCGTTAATATCATTTTATAATTAAGAAAGTAATATTAATGTATATAAATTATAATTAATTATTGCGGTGTACGCTAATGGTTAATGCGAAATGGCTCATACCCATTTGATTGTCAGTTCAAGTCTGACCACCGCTCCCAATTTTATGCGGGTATAGTATAATGATATTATGACTGATTGCCTGTCAGTAGATGAGAGTTTGATTCTCTCTACCCGCTCCATAATTAAATATTTACGCCTATGTATTTTTATAGAGCAATGCACTTATTGAGGTTCGATTCCTAAATACTGGCGTACAATGATAAAATAACTATCCTAGGTAAATATTAAAGATAAACGCTTTGCGTATCATAATGGTTATTTTTAGCACTATAGAATATATAGGCGTAAGTGTTTAAAATTGGGTTAAATAAAAGAGAGTGAAATATTAAATGAATGAGAATAATACATTTTATTTTTTAAATCACAAAATGTTAGATTTAGATGAAAGACAACAAGAATTATACCGAGATATGCTAAAAAATCATAGAGAAAAAATAGATTTAGATAGAATTGTTTATGATGAGGATATAAGATAATCGGTAGTCGCATATTCTTCCAAATTATGAGTGCCAGTTCGATTCTGGTTATCCTCTCCAAATGTATTCAAATTATGTGCCAGAGTAAGTTAAATGAAAAACTATCAAACTCCAAATTTGAGAAATGTTGGTTTGAATCCAGCCTCTGGTGCCATTAAAATTTTTGCCACTTTCGTATAATGACATTATAGGGGTTTTGTACACCTCGGATGGGGGTTTGATTCCTCCAAGTGGCTCCATTAAGTTAATGTTCTGCATTAGTTTAACTGGAAAAACAAATACCTCGTAAGTATTAGTCAGCTGTTCGAATCAGCTATGCAGATCCGATAAGCATCTTTCGTATAAAGGTTATTACAAATCCATGGTAAGGATTAGATCCCCGTTCAATTCGGGGAAGGTGCTCCAATATTAAATTTAATAGTGAGGTAGATAAGTAATGTCTGAGGTTAGATTGATACAAGGTGATTGTCTTGATAAGATGAAAGATATCCCTGATGTATCAATTGACGCCATTATAACAGACCCACCTTATGGCACAACTGCGTGTAAATGGGATAGTGTTATTCCTTTTGAGTCGATGTGGGAGCAGTTGAAAAGAGTTATTAAACCTAACGGGGCTATAGTTTTATTCGGTTCACAGCCTTTTACAAGTGCTTTGATTATGAGTAATATTAAGATGTTTAAGTATGATTATTCTTGGATAAAAACAAAATCAAGCGGTTTTCAAAACGCTAAAAAAATGCCCATGAGAAAACACGAGGAAATTCTTGTTTTCTATGAAAAACAACCAACTTTTAATCAACAAAATCTTATAGAACTTGATACTCCAATAAAATCTGGTAGAGCAAGATTAAGAAATGATGAACAACACAGACTAGGAGTTGCAGGGAAAACAGAACATAAAACCACACATACTGGTTGGCAAGATAGTCTGTTGAACTTTTCAAACCCAAGTGGAAAGGGTCATTTACATCCAACACAAAAACCAGTGACACTAATGGAATATCTAATAAAAATCTATACTAACGAAAATGAACTAGTTCTTGATTTTACAATGGGTTCAGGTAGTACAGGGGTAGCTTGTGTTAATACTAACAGAAATTTTATCGGTATTGAATTAGATGAAAAGTATTTTAATATAGCTAAAGATAGAATTGAAGAAGCAAAAAAGAATATTAAATTTAAGTGAGGTAAGTAATGTCTGAGATTAGATTAATGCATGGTGATTGTCTAGAGAAAATGAAAGATATTTCTGATGAATCAATAGATATGATTTTATGTGATTTACCATACGGAACTACAGCATGTAAATGGGATATCATAATTCCTTTTGAGCCGTTATGGGAGCAATACAACAGAGTGATTAAAGATAAAGGTGCAATCATTCTTTTTGGAACAGAGCCATTTAGTAGTGAACTAAGATTAAGTAATAAATCTGATTACAAATATGACATATATTGGGTAAAAGAAAAACCTACTAATTTTATGCAAGTAAAAAAGAGAGTGGGAAAACTAACTGAAAATATATGTGTGTTTTATAAAAAGCAATGTACTTATAATCCGCAAATGGTTAAACATAATGGTAAAAAGGTAACAAATAAACCAAGTGAAAAAAATGCCAAGTTTAAATCTGTGGTTGCATCTAATTCTCCTATTTTGTCAATTAAGCCCTATGAAGACACTGGATATAGATACCCTTGTGATATATTAAATATAAATAGAGAAAAATTGGGCAGTACCATTCATCCAACACAAAAACCCGTAGCACTAATGGAATATCTAATTAAGACCTATACCAATGAAGAAGATTTGGTTTTAGATAATTGTATGGGTTCTGGCACAACTGGCGTAGCTTGCGTTAATACTAACAGAAATTTTATAGGTATTGAATTAGATGAAAATTATTTTAATATAGCACAAAATAGAATTGAAGAAGCAAAAAAGAATATTAAATTTAGTTTAAAAAATTAATAAAACTCTACAAAAATAAAGTGCTTGACAAATTATATAAACTATGATATACTATGTTTGTTGCTGAGAACAACTAAAACTCTCAAACGAAAAAAGATTAAAAATAAACAAAAATTAACACTTGACAAAACAGTAAAAACATGATATAATATGTTTGTTGCTGAGAACAACTAAAACTCTCAGTTAATTAAAAAATATTTTTTAATTAATTTTTAAATTAATACTTGACAAACCAACAATATCATGATATACTCTTTATATCAAGCAAGAACAAACAAAAAATCGAAATGAGGAGGAATTTGGTATGAATTACAGATTTAATTTTAGAGATGAAAACAATAAGTTTGTTAAAAGCGGTAATTGGGATGCTATTAAGAAAATCGATTTTGCATCAACTGAAATAAACAAAAATGTTGTAAGCAATATAACATCTTGGTTGAATCATGATTTTTCAATAACTAAAGAAAAGAAAATTTCTTGGATTAAACAAGTTATTGAAAAAATGAACGCTGATAAGAGAAGTAATCTGTATATCGAAAAATTTCTTAAAAGCTATATTAATTCCTCATTGTCACTTAAAAATATTTGCCCATGTGAAAATTATAAAAGAGTAGTTGCTAACGGAACTGATAAATACTGGGGATAAAAATAATTAAATTCCTTAAATTTGTGGGTTTGGTAATAAATCCTGTAAAACCAAAAATTGGTTAGCCCACATAAATCTTTATTATATATTGGGAGCGTGATGGAATGGTATACATAAGACACTTAAAATGTCTCGCCGCAAGGCTTGAGGGTTCGACTCCCTTCGCTCCCACCAATTATAATTATGAACATTGACAATTCAATATAGCTGAGAGAATATATTAAATAATTTTTAAACTTATCAAATATTATTTTTATTAATAAAGAAATTAAAAAGTAAATTATTATGTAATGCGAAAAAATTCAATCATTTTATTTTTACAAATCATTTCCTTTGTGTACTATACTCAGCTATATTGAATTATTGATGTTTTTCATCCTATCGTAGGTATAGCTATGATATCGTTATTATAATAGAGTACTGGGTTAGCTGACCTCAGAAGTTTATGGGTACTATACTATCAAATGTTATATAGTCTTATCTAGATGAATCATTCTATATAATGTCAGCGTTCTTTAAAAACTTGGGTTGGTCTGGCTCCCCCGCCTGAATGATTGTAAAACTTCATTGAAGTTATCCCAAGTTAGTTAATTTTTAAATTTATATAAGTTAATAATATAAGTTGGGTCGTAGTAATCGATTATCAATCAAGTGCGATTTATAATGAGTTCGAATCTTCATTCGACTGCCATTAATTTAAATATTTTTTATCCTATTATGGGCATAGACATAATATCGTTTACACCAATACCAATAGGAATACTGAATTGGTTGGCTTCAGGAATTTACGGGTACTATGCTATCAAATGTTATATAGTCTTATCTATGTTACCATTCTATATAACGCCAATCATTAACTTAGTAAATTTGGGTTGGGGATAGTTTTTCCCCGTAAAACTTAAATGTTTCCCAGCCAATTTTAATAAATATGTTGGGTCGAAGAAAAACAGTTATCATATAATCTTATAAATTATAAACAGAAAACATCTGTTTTTCAACAATTATCTAACTTAATTTTTGTATAATAAAATCTATTTATTAGATTTTAAGTTACATAAAATCAAATACCTAGGGAATTCAAGCCTGTGGAGACTATGCGAAATCTGTAGTCGATGAATCAGGAAGATTACAGTCTTTAGACTGTAATTAGTTCACATAAAATAATGTTTAAAATTTATAAATTAATATAAGTTAATATATGTAACATTGAAAACTTAATATATTGGGTCGCTGAAGAACAATTATCATAGGATGATTAATAATACAATTTAATTTATAAATTGTTTTTCGCTTTTTTATCTAATATATATCATAATACATTTTGGGTCGGAGCAGGTTGGTTATCTAATTCTAACATACAGAATGAATATATGTAACCTTGTTCCACAAATTGTAATTGAGCAATAAAAAATCGAATGATTTTTAAGCCAATCTGCAATAATTATCCAAAATATTATTTAAATATATAACAAGATAAAAAAACACCTGATTAGTTTTATAGCTATAAGGTGTTTTTTTATATCTAAAAATAAATCAAAAATAAAGGATGGTAATAAGAAATGACAAAGTATTCAGATATAATCACAAATGTTCCACAAACAGAATCAGTATTTGGTAAGAATCAGGTTAAGAATAACGCTGGTGGATATGTATTTACAATTAGTGATTGGGATAGACTAAATAGATTCCTAATATTGGGTTCAGAAAAGAATTCTTATTATGTTAAGGGTTCAGTGTTGTCTAAGGAAAATGCTGAAAATGTATTGAAGCTTATTGAACAGGATGGTTGTAGAGTAGTATATGAAACTGTTAAGATAAGTGATGCAGGTAGAGCACCTAAGAATGACTCAGCAATATTTGTGATGGCATTGGCTAGTGCCTTTGGTAATGCTGATGTTAAGGCTTATGCTTTTAGAAATCTTAATAAGGTATGTCGTACTGCTACACATCTGTTTCAGTTTGTAGAAGACGTACAGAAGTTTCGTGGTTGGGGTAGAGGTCTTAGAAAGTGTATAGCTAATTGGTATTTGGATAAGAATACTAGTCAGTTGCTATATCAGGTAATTAAGTACAAGAATCGTGAAGGTTGGACACATAAGGATACCATAGCTCTTTCACATCCAGTAGCTACGAATAATGATATGGCTTATATATTCAACAAGATTGTAAAGGGTTATGATGAAGTACTTCCTGTATTGGATGATACTAATTCAGCAATAGACCAGTTTAATCTTGGTATGAATTTTGAAAAGTATCTGTCAGAAATGTCTGGTGATACAGTTAAGAACGCTGTTAAGCTGATAAAGAAATATAATATGCCTAGAGAAACTGTACCAACTCAGTTGCTTAATGAAGTTGATATATGGGAAGCTTTGATGTCTAATGATGGTGAAAACTGTACTATGCCTATAACAGCACTAGTTAGAAATCTAGCTAAAATGACTATGATTGGTTATTTGGCACCACTAAGCAAGGGTACTATGATGGTATGTAAGACTTTGAGCAATAAGGAAGTTATACGCAAGTCAAGAATACATCCTATTAATATATTAATAGCATTGAAGACTTATTCAGCTGGTGAAGGATTTAGAGGTAGTAATAGTTGGACACCAGTACCAGCAATTGAATCAGCTTTGGAAGATGCTTTTTATCTTGCGTTTGATAATGTTGAACCAACTAACAAGAGATATCTGGTAGCTCTTGATGTATCTGGTTCAATGAGTTCAACAATAAATAACACTAATCTTAGAAGTTGTGAAGTAACTGCGGCAATGTCTATGATACTACTAAAGACTGAACCTAATGTACATGTAGTTGGTTTTTGTGATGAAGTTGTTGACCTAGGTATAACAAAGACAGATAAACTAGATTCAGTTTGTAAGAAGGTTGTAAGAAGTAATTGGGGTGGTACAGATTGTTCAGCGGCTATTAACTGGGCCTTGAAGAATAATATAGAAGTTGACGTATTCAACGTATGGACTGACAATGACACTTGGTGTGGAAGAACTCACCCATTTGCCGGGCTAAAGAATTACAGAGAAAAGATGAAGCTGGATACTAAGTTGATAGTTTGTGCTACAGAGGCAACCAATTTTAGTATTGCTGACCCAGAAGATAAGGGTATGCTAGATATAGCTGGTTTTGATGCTAGTGTTCCTAATATTATCGCTGAGTTTAGTAAAGGTAATATTTAAAATTAATCCCTTAACTAATATTTAGTACTAATATTTAGTTAAGCCCCTCATATTGAGAAATATGGGACTATACCCCTACATATCTAGCTAGTGTGTAGGGTTTTTATTTTAGTAATAATTTATGTTATTTTTTTTTGAGTTTTGAATTAAATAACTATTGACATCTAAAACAAAATATGATATAATATATACAGTGAATGAAACACTAAATTATGAATAATCAACTAATTTAATCGAGAGGATGATATTATAATGTACATAGCAACAATTCTAAATAAGAATGATGAAGTTCAATATAAGACCTTTTCTGACATAGATAATGCTATAAAGTTTGCGAAACAAAAGATACAAGAAGAAGATAAAAGAGTTTTCGTGTCAAAGATTGTGATGGATATAACCAAGCATCATTGTGATAATTATAATATTTAAAATTTAAAATTTTAATATATGGGAGGTTATAAGATGGATAAAAATGAAATTTATAATATTATACAGAAAATAACTAACACTTCCAGCACTAATGATAAAATTAAAATAATCAAAGAGAATATCAATAATGAGTTATTTAAAGATATTATTAACATGACTTATAACACAGACTTTAATTTTTATATTGCTAATGTAGATAGTTTCTCAACAATTGGAACTAGTAATATAGTTGATATGTGGTCTGATATATTTGATTTATTGAATAATCTAATGAATAGAGTTATCACTGGTAATACAGCTAGAGAATCTGTAGATATTGTTGGTTGTAAATTAGATAAAGAATCTCAGGAAATTTTTATTAATATACTTAAACGAGATTTACGTTGTAACATTGGAGTTAGTCTAATAAATAAAGCATTTGGGAAAAATTTCCTTCCAGATTTTAAAGTTCAATTAGCAAATAAATATGATGAAAATAAAAAATATAAAAACAAATATTGGTACGCTACTCCTAAACTAGATGGCATCAGAGCTTTTTGGAATTGTAATTGCCCCGATTCTTTGCATAGTAGACAAGGTAAAAAATTTGTAGGTATGAAACATATCATTGAAGATTTAAATAAAATACGTAATCTATACCCTGATATCACTT
>Ga0116170_10001313_pt1 | contig 25194 bp, 27 predicted proteins | sample AD_JPNHW1_MetaG_FD_89797 | JGI IMG/M metagenome (GOLD analysis project Ga0116170, IMG submission 89797) | Active sludge microbial communities of municipal wastewater-treating anaerobic digesters from Japan - AD_JPNHW1_MetaG | ecosystem: Engineered > Bioreactor > Anaerobic > Digestate | place... | reverse complement strand
GCAATTCAACGATATCGCGATAAAACCGTAAAAAACCACATCAACAACTTGCTCGAAAACTTCAGGCTTCCACCACAGCATCAACGCATAGCCCTGGCAGATAATAGTGGAATGAATTTTTATGAAACGAACCGAATTATATGTTGTATCTCAGATAATTCGACCACTTATTTTCAACTGAAAACCGAAGACCCAAAAACGCCGGTTAAGCGCGTTGCAGTATCGAAAGGTCTGTCGCAGTGGGAAGATTTTCTGTTCGCTAAAGGCTTTTTCTTCAGGGTTCACAATAAATACATGGTTAACATCAATTACGTCAAGAAATTTGTAAAAAATGAAAACGCTTATTTATTGCTGGAACACTTTCAGGAACATATCCCGGTAGCCAGAAATCGTAAGGACGAGTTTATTCAGTTTCTGAGAGCCAAAGGAATAGTTTTATAATTGTAGTTTTATTTGCTTTAGCACCAAGGACTCCCTCAAATTCTCGAATCCCATTTTATTTTACCAAAATCAAATCAAAACCTTCCAAATTCAAATTTACATAGTATATATTCCTTAACACAGCGTAAATTTATTTACCAATAAAAAACAAAAATACCTGTTTAAATGGTAAATAGCGTGAATGATATCACCCCAAAAATTGCCCTCCCATATAAAAACGAAGTAACCTTTTTTGAAATTGGGAAAATCATCCGATGCAAATCGGATAACTCTTATACTGAATTCCTGATTTTAAATGACACGGGTAAAAACAAAGACTATTTCACCCGAATAGTATCCAAAGGGTTTTATCATTTCGAAGAATACCTGATGTCAACCGGATATTTCTATCGGATACATAATCAACACATCATCAACGTCAATCATTTAAAGAAAATTATTAAAAACAACGGAGGTTTTGTTGTGATGGACGACAACACCAACGAGCAAATCCCAATTGCTAGGGCCAGAAAAGAAGAATTTTTAAATTACTTGAAGAAAAAGGGAATTATTATACAGTAAGACAAAATAAATAAATGCATTTGTGAATTAGCATAAAAAGTGTATAAACATAAAATCACTATAAAAAAAGCCTGTCTGCCGAGGCATCCGGGCAGGGCGTAACCGAAAAGCCTTATGAGTAAGAAAATCTCAAAAACTATTTACTATGAAAAAAAAATGTTTACTTCTGGCCCTATTTATGACAATCCTCCAAGTGGATTTTGTAAATGCCGGGACTCCCCAAAAAGGGAATGCCCAGCAGGAAAAGCCCTTTACAATAGGTTGTGGATTGACAGCCGGCCTTCCTGAAGGCGATTACTCTGAGCTTACAAGTTTAGCATTAGCTTTTGATGTCCAGGGGGAGTATGCTCTTATACCCAATTTAAGAATTACTTTAAGTACCGGCTATCTGAACTTTATTTCGAAAAGTGGATACGGAGATTTGGGCATCGGACAAATTCCATTACTCGTAGGCGGAAAGTACTGTTTCTCTAATAAAGTCTATGGTAGTCTTCAAACGGGAGTATCTATTCTAACAGAAGAAGGCGCAGGAACTGCCTTTGCAATTGTACCGGGAATTGGATATAAAATTAATAAAACTCTTGATTTAATGCTCAAATATCAATCGGCATCTGTCGACGAAACAAACATTTCCTTTTTGGGGATACGAGCTGGATTTACTTTCTAAATGATAACTCATACTGAACGAGTGTAAAAAAATGTAGACCAGCGACCATTAAAAACAGCCTGCCCGCCGGGGCATTACGGCGGAGGCGTAACCGAAAAGCCAGAAGAGTAGGAAAACCAAAATTATAAATAAGATGAAAACACTAAATTTTTTACTCATTTTCTCATTTTTCATTATTGGGACAAAATGTCTGGCACAACAGCCAGATATATTGACTAACGAAACTGTTATTGAACTAAAGGCTAAAGGTTTGCCAAATTCAATAATCCTATCTAAGGTTAAAACTTCCCAAAACAATTTTGATATCAGTACCGATGCTTTAATCAAGCTCGCCGAAAATAAGATTCCGGAAGAAATTATTAATGCTATTGTGGATGCTACCGGAGATAGTTCGAAGCACTTGGTAAAGATTGATCCAAACAATCCACTAGACATGCACGAACCAGGAATTTACTTTTTTACCCAAAATGGGGATAAAAAAGAACTGGTTTCCTTAGAAGCAACTGTTTACAGCCAAAGTAAAAGTGGCGGAGTTATGGCTGCTGCTTTAACTTCAGGGCTCACAAAAGTGAAACAATTAGTTACTATCGATGGTAGTAATTCGAGGGTTCAAATCAAACAGAAACAACCGGAATTCTATTTTTATTTTGACCCATCAAAAAAATCCTTCAACCAGGAATCGCTTTGGTGGTTTTCTGTAGCTACAAGCCCCAACGAATTTCTTTTAACCAATATGAAAATCAAAAAAAACAACCGAGAAATTGAAACCGGATCGGCAAGTGTATTTGGAGCCTCAGTTGGTGTTGCTGATAAAAACAAAACCAAATTTAACTTTACTAAACTTGCCCCCGGTATATATAAAGTATTCTTCGACCAACCTATTGAAGTAGGCGAATACTCATTCATGTATGCCGGGAATGTTCCCCAGGGTTTTTCTGCCATCAATAAAGTATATGATTTTGGGGTAGAATAAATAAGCAATCGTCCAAGTAAAATCAAATAAAACCACATCATTATGACACAAAACCTTATTTCTGCAAACTTGTCGGCTGAAGATGCCGCCGCAGTACAACAAAACCTGGCTGACGCCAAATCAAGGCTCAATTTCTTACTAAGCCTACAAACGAGCGACATTATAACCCTCTTTAAAGCAGGTAATACTTACCTGCCATTTATCGATAAAGCCTACCAAGCTATGGTAGCCCACCCTGAGATTATTCCTCCGGTCTTTAACAAAGAGGAATTTATTCAGGATTATAACCTACTGGTTGCCCTTCGCCCCATCTTCAACCAAATCAATGAATTGGCAGAAGGAATACAGAAAACTTTTCAGGCCGTTGGTAGCGATTCGCTGGTAGCTGCACTCGAAGTTTATGGAGCCGTGAAACAAAACAAGGACAAAGTTCCCGGACTGGCTGCAACAGCCGATGAAATGGGCGTGTTCTTTAAACGCTCGCGAGCTAAAACTCCGGAAAAATAGAATTATGAGTGAGGGTTTCACGCAAAGTGAAGCCCTCACTACCCTCTCGCAAGGAACAAAAAGTCATTACTAAATGCCCCAGCATTATAAAAGAATGACTCCTAACCAAACATTTCCGACCCTACTTCCCTCTGAAATGGCCTCTGGCCATAAACAAATGGCAAATAGTCATGAAATTAAGACTGAAAGATACTCCTTGATGACTTGCTACCATCCCATTACGACCTGAAGACACTCTGTAATGGCGCCAAGCCATAAATGAATGGCCTGGAACCATAAAATAGTGACACCAAGCCATTCAGGAATGACTAATTGCCGAAAGAGTATGGCTCCAAACCATAAAATTATGACCTGAGGCCATTCGGAAATGGGTAAAAGCCATACAATTAGAATAAAGCACCGCTCCATTATGACTGAATAGCCTAATGGAATGGGAAAAAGACATAACCGAATAATTCTTAGCTATTCATCCGATGAATTAAAGTCATCGGATGAACAAAAGTGAAAACCAGAGACACTAAAAACAGGCCAGTCTGCCGAGGCACCAGGCAGGGCGTAACCGAAAAGCCTTATGAGTAGGAAAACCTTTAAAACTATAAGACATGAATTCAAACATATTATCAGTTTTAGCCGGAGTAATAGGCGGGATGGAGATTACCATCATCATCTACATCGTCTTAGCCATAGCCTTATTCCTTATACTCCGCGAAGTTGCCTGCTGGTACTGGAAAATAAATGAAAGAAAAGCATTGATGGAAGAACAAAACGAGCTTCTCAAAGAATTAATTGAGTTGAAAAAGAAGCATGAGAAAAGCATTTAACCTTAACCAGTTCTCATTTTAATCTCAAAGTATTCAAACTACTAAATAAAAAAACATGAAAAGATTTTACCTGTTTATTCTAATTCTAACTACTTGCCTGGCAGCAAAAGCACAGACGCCGCAATTGGCATGGCAAAAAATATTTAGCAGCAAAAGCGCGGCAACCGACTCTACATCGTTGATAAAAATTAATGCAGTCGAAAATACCGTTTATATTGCCGGAACTTCAGATGCCTGGGGAAAAGGTAATGATATTGTATTGATAAAACGAAACATTGCCACTGGTGATACGATATGGACCCGGCACTACAATGGCCCTGCTAATGGCGACGACCAGGTCGCTGATTTCGTTATCAACCAGGCGACCGGCGATGTTTATGTTACAGGAAAAAGCATGGGAAACGGCACTGCTTATGATGTCGTTACCCTTAAATATTTAGCAAATGGAGATTTAAGCTGGGCAAAACGATGGGATAATCCAGATAACCACGGAGATGATGTTCCAATATCAATAGGAATTGACTCCAAATCTATATTATATTTAGGAGGAACAACATATAATGGACAATATAAATTTGAAGACGTTTTAGCCTTAAAATATGACTCAAATGGTAACGTTTTTGCGAGTACAACAAACCTAGACGACTCTAATTATAATAACAATTCTCATGATCAAGTTGGAGCAATGAAAGTAAATAACTCGGGAGATTTGTATACTGCCGGAGAATTTATAGTAGGTGAAAAAACAAATGGATATTCTGTTGTCTACTCATTTTCTCAAACTTTTCAGAACTGTGGTATTGGCTTCTATTGTGGAAATCTGTGGAACTACAGCTATCAATGTATTGGTTCATATTCAAAACCATATTCGGGATTTCCTAAAAGTACAACCATATATAGTCCAGACGATTTTAATTACTTTAATGCTATGGATATGGACAACTCCAATAATGTTTATTTAGCTTATTTGAATGATACAATTGCAAAGTCAGGTCAAGGCTATACCGCCCGAATAGCAAAAGTAAATAGCACAGGATGTCAGGTTTGGGAAAAGAAATATGGCAAATCAGCGAATGCCCGAGATTTGGGCATCAAATCAGTAAAAGTTGATTTAAGTGGAAATGTTTATGTTGCCGGATTCGAAAAAAACACGAGCGGAAATTTAGATTGGATTGTTATTAAATACAATAGTTCCGGTACTTTCCAATGGAAAGCTACAAAAAAAGGGACAGCCAATGGCAATGATATTCCATTCGATATTGCTTTCGATAGTTATCAAAATCCATATATTTCAGGAGTAACCACAAATACAGGTACGAACAAAGACATAACCGTAGTAAAATATAACAAATCAAACGGAGCTGAAGTATTCACATTAAATTACGATTCGAATAACAAAGACGAAAGTGCCTATAATGTTGTAGTTGACGGGAGTCAGAATATTTTTGTCAATGGGATTTCCAATTCTGGAAGCCAAACCTCGAAAATGATCTCCCTCAAATACTGCAATCCTCCGGCAACGGCAGGAACTATTACCGGGATAACCAATATTTGTCAGGGACAAAATTTAGTAAACTATTCAGTTCCCGAAATTGAGAATGCAACGTCCTACGTTTGGACATTACCAACAGGGGTAACCGGGACAAGTACCACCAACTCAATTTCGGTAAGCTTTGGGACTAATGCAACATCGGGAAGTATCACGGTTAAAGGACGGAATAGCTGTAGCGATGGAGCCAGTTCAACTTTGGCTATTGTTGTTAACCCATTACCCTCTGGCGCAAGTGTTATTACAGGTAACTCAACTGTTTGTCAGGGGACACAATCTATTACTTATTCTATACCGGTCATTTCCAATGCAAGTTCATATATATGGACATTACCATCAGGAGCTACTGGTACAAGTACCTCAAATTCGATCTCGGTAAGTTTTGGGATCAATGCAGTATCGGGGAACATAACAGTTAAGGGTCACAACGATTGTGGAGATGGAACTGAATCGAGCCTTGCAATAACTGTAAATGGAGTAGTTGCCCAAGCAGAAGCAATTACAGGCCCAAAAACAGTGTGCGGCACCCAAAATAATGTTATATACTCAGTTCCGACTATTGCAAATGCGACTTCTTATGTTTGGACTCTTCCTACAGGCGCCACAGGAACCAGCACGTCAAACAGTATAACTGTTAACTTTGGAGCATCGGCTGTTTCAGGTGGAGTAGAAGTATATGGTAAAAATTCATGTGGAAATGGACTCGCTTCAGTTCTGGCTGTAAATGTAGGTACTCTTCCTGACAATGCCGGTGCAATTTCGGGAAACACAATGGTTTGTCAGGGGCAGTCGCCAATTGAATACTCAGTTCCGGTTATTACAGGTTCCACTTCATATTTATGGACATTGCCTTTAGGAGCTACCGGAACAAGCACCACAAATAAAATAACAGTCCTATTCGGAAATATGGCAGTATCAGGAGAAATTACAGTTAAAGGTACTAATTCTTGTGGGGAGGGGACTCAATCAAAATTACCAATAACAGTTAATCCAATACCATCTGCGGCAGGAACAATATCAGGAAATTCGACCATCTGCCAAGGGGAACAGTCGGTTTTATATGTTGTACCTACTATAGCCAATACAACTTCGTACGTTTGGACATTGCCTTCTGGAGCAACTGGCACGAGTACTACAAAGTCAATTATTGTAAATTTTGGAGTAAATGCCGGATCAGGAAATATAACGGTTAAGGGGCACAATGACTGTGGAGATGGGACCGCCTCTTCTTTTGCCGTAAATGTAAACCAAAAGCCAATTATTCCAACGATAACTATAAACGGGAACGCTTTAAATTCCAGCGCTTCGACAGGAAACCAATGGTATAATCAGACTGGAGCGATAAATGGCGCAACAGCACAGGAATACACCCCAAAAAGCGGTGGCGATTACTACGTGATAGTCACTTCGAACAACTGCAATTCAGATATTTCTAATACCATGCATTTCATTCCAACCGGTATTATTCCAAGCAAATTAGCAAGTGCATTGAAAGTGTATCCAAATCCGGTTACCAATGAATTAATTATAGAATTACCGGGGAATACTAACCCAATAAATTTTGAAATTGTTAGTTCATCCGGGCAATCCGTTTATAATGGGATCATTGGCAATAAGGTAACAATACAAACATCAAATCTTGCATCAGGGGTTTATTTACTAAAGCTCGAATCCGGAAAATCTTTTGAATTTAAAAAGATCATTAAGAAATAAAATATTATTGTTTTTAAAAGGTTGGCATATCCCCAGCAATGCAGAATGGGCCACTTTAATTGGTAACATAGGAGGCATGGATAATGCGGGCGGAAAACTTAAAGAAATTGGAATTTCACAATGGTTGAGTCCAAACACTGGAGCAACAAATGAAACTGGATTTACCGCAATTCCTGGAAATTATCGTGGAACTTACGGTGATTATAGCAAAGATGGATATTTGTGTTACTGGTGGAGCACAAACGAAGACCCAAATCACAGTAATTCTGGTGCATCATATTGGGGAGTTTATTACGACAATCCGAAGTTGTTTCCGATTATTTTTATAAAAATGTAGGATTTTCTGTACGTTGCATCAAAGACAAATGAAATAAACTAGTTGATATTCAATGGAGAGTGCAAATTAAAATCTGTCTGGTAATTTATTCATTACTGTTTTTGATTCCAACTCTTAAAAGTAAGGCTCCATATTCTTATGGAGCCTTACTTTAGTTCATTCTCTACACATGATCACCATCCCCATAGCTTGGATACCAAAACTGGGAAAAGCTTCCGAAGCAATCCTAGAAAACTATATAATCCGTTGGTAATTTTTATTTTGGGAAGATGTTGGCGAAGTTATCGGAATTAAAAACCTGCTTAATGGTTCAATAGTTCCTCATTAAAACCGTTTGAATAAATCAACCAATAATACGTTATTTCAGAAGCGCTGATCGACTTAAATACTTATTGTCGTGCCGGTAGATAAAAAGACAGGTCCCGCCTTGTATTGTTTCTGCAACGGGTTTAATCTGATCAGGCGGCAGCGAAGGGCAACCAAAACTTCTTCCTAGCCTGCCAAATTTCTGGATAAAGTCCTCGGTGACATAGTCGGCCCCGTGCATAATGATTTCCCGTTTTTCAGCTTTATCGTTAACCCCTTTTTCCAAACCTTGTAAAATGACAGATAAGCCAACCTTTGATCCGATAGCAATATTTTGCGCCAGATAAAACCCCAAACTGCTCATAAAACTACCCTCTTTATTGGAAAACTTTGTGGCATACTCACTTCCGGTATTACGGCCATGAGCCACATAAGTATTGAAGAGCAACATCTTTTTGCAGAGGTCGATCACGTACATGCGTTTATTGTTGCTGGATTGCGAAAAATCAATAATGGTAAGGATCGACGAATTCGTCAGCGTCCCTTTTTCTATTAATTTATCTAAGCCATGAATAGCCATCTTGTATGCCTCTAAAGGCAGGCCCAAATCGCCAAGCCTTAGTGCATTGTAAACGTCCTCCCTCTCATCCGATTGTTTTTTCCCGGCGTCAACTACCTGAGAAATTGGGAACAAAAGCAAAAAGATTAATATAACCCGAACCTTCATATCACAAAAATAAATTTATTCCTGCGAAAAAAAGACTGTTTGTATTTTTTAACATTTCCTTGAGTACATCTTTCTCTTTGTCTATTTTACAGAATCAGAACGATTAACGAGCAAATTGAACAAGCTTTCGTCTTTTTTATAGACGTCGTCATAGAAGCTGATTTGCCCCCGATCGTTTGCCCAAGCTGTAAAATAACCAATGTGCACCGGAATTTTTTTCTTCAGATTACACCACTTTTCAACACCATTATTCAACGCTTCATCGATCTTAGCGACAGACCAATCGGGATCGCTTTCCAGAATTTTTATTGCCAGTTCCCTGGATTTTCCTACTCTGATGCAACCGTGACTAAATGTTCTCCTTTCTACATTAAATAGTCCCTTCGCCGGGGAATCGTGCAAATAAATATCATTTGTATTGGGAAAAAGAAACTTAACCAATCCCAAAGAGTTTTTCTTTCCGGGCAATTGTCTTAACTGGTTTCCAAACCACTTCATTCCGTTCTCTTCCAGGTAATTTGGGTTTTTCTTTATTGCAGGTTTTATCTCTTTTTCAATAATGCTGGCCGGAACATTCCAGTAAGGACAAAAAACAATGTAACTTAAATTTCCACTAAACACAACCGTCTTATTCATCCTTTTACCAACAACAACCGGTGATTCAAGAATGACTTGCCCATTCCGGCTATAATTAAGCATAAACGAAGGAATATTGACAAAAATAAACTCTTTGGCGCTGGCCATTCCCGGCGACGTCCATCTCCATCGTTCCATATTCACAACAATTGTTTTTATTCTTTCCGACACCGGAACATTTAGTTCGTCAACCAGCTTTTGCGTAATCAGATTCTGCCGGATCTTTCCATTTCTAACTTGATAATTTCGAATTGCTTCGGCCAGTTTTTTATCATAAACATTACTCACACTGTTTGTATCCAAGTCCCCGGTCATCTCGAGCCGGTTTCTAATTTGAAGAATAATTGCCGATGAATCGCCCGGTTTATAACTTTTCACAGGTCGGTTCCATTTAATTGAATCCCAACCGCCTTTTTTCTCCAGCGCGCGATATTTTTTTAAAACATCCATCAACCGATAATATTGATTGAAGAGTACAGAATCGTTCCGTTCAAGCAACTCAGGCTTTTGCATAACTGAATCGAGCAGGCTCTCATAAGACACCTGCTTTCGAGGTAGCAGCCATCCTGATCCTTCACTTTCCTCCTCATCAATACCCTTGTAAACTGTTTTAGCATAAAACAGGAACATATTTGTAATCATGAAATCGGTTTCATCATTGCTCAACCGACGGTCTTCTGCTGCCTGAAAAATTGTAGAAATCTCGTCCTGATATGGAAAGGCCCGATAAACACCTTCGTCTCCAATATTGACAACCTTCGAAAAAAGAGAATTGCCGAATTCAATTATCCCCTTCTGATCGAACCAGATTTGTCGAAAATGATAATGACGGTAAATCTTCGAAACTTCTGATTTATATTGCTCAAGCTTTGGAAATTTCAGATAGAATTTGTTAATCGACGTACTATCAAACGATTGGCTACCAGATTCATTGACATGTCCAAGTAGATCCTGGACAATGCTATTTTTTGAGCGGCCAGGCTTTTTTTGCTGGCAAGAACTGGCAAGCAGGAAAAAAGCAATTACTGCTGAAACAATTGACAGTTTCATGGGTGGCTTACTTATATTTTTGGCAAGATATAGTTTATTTCAACCAAACATATTACGGAGAGTAAGAATAGTCTTAAACCCGATCATTTTTTCAGACTACATTAACACATAGCAGATTTAACAAAACGCCAGAACCATTTCCTACGGATTAACCCTCCCATACAAATCAAACTCCTCGGCTCCAGTTATCTCAACCGTATAAAAATGGCCTTTTTTCAGTTCATTTTCTTTTGAAATAAATACTTCGCCATCCACTTCAGGAGAGTCGAACTCAGTACGACCTACATAAAATTCGTCATCTTCACGATCGATTAAAACTTTCAGGATTTTACCAACTTTTGCCGCATTTAATTGCGAGGAAATAATTTGCTGAACAGCCATTAATTCTTCTACCCTGGCATTTTTTAGGTCTTCAGGTACATCGTCCTCGTATTTTTTATATCCGTAAGTTCCTTCTTCGTGCGAATAGGCAAAAGCGCCCAAACGATCGAATCGATGTCGCTTTACAAAGTCTTTCAGTTGCTCAAAATCTTCCTCCGTCTCACCCGGATGACCAACAAGCATTGTTGTCCGGATAGCAATACCAGGAACTTCCTCCTTAATTTTTAGCAACAAGGCTTCTGTCTCTTCAGTAGTTACATGGCGTAGCATGTGCTTCAGCACATTGTTCGAGCTGTGTTGAAGCGGGATATCGATGTATTTGCAAAGCTTCGGCATCAATTTGAATAGCGGCAAAATATCCATCGGAAATTTGGTTGGATACAAGTAATGCAGGCGAATCCATTCTATCCCGTCAATTTCAGCTATTTTCTGAATCAGTTCAGCCAACATTCCCTTCCCGTACAAATCAATACCATAATACGACAAATCCTGGGCAATTAGAAGTATTTCCTTTACCCCGTTTCTCGCAAGATATTTGGCTTCACGAACTAAATCTTCAATCGATTTAGATTGATATTTTCCTGTCATTCCCGGAATAGCGCAAAAGGCGCAAACGCGATTACAGCCTTCCGATATTTTTAAGTAAGCGAAATGCGTTGGCGTAGTAATTTTCCGCTCGTAAATAAATTCCGGACGATAAGTTGCTTTCAACTCTGTTACGATAGCCTTTATATCGAATTTCCCGAAATAGCGATCAACTTCAGGAATCTCTTGTTTCAAGTCGGCTTTGTACCTTTCAGAGAGACAGCCCATCACATATAGCTTATCAATATCTCCCCGATTCTTGGCATTAACAAACTGAAGTATTGTATTTACCGACTCCTCCTTTGCATCGCCAATAAAACCACAAGTATTCACAACAACGACGTCAGAAACATCATCTGAATCGTGAACCACTTCAAAATTGTCCATCGAAAGCTGGTTCAACAATACTTCTGAATCAACCAGGTTCTTGGAGCACCCCAGTGTAACAACGTTTATTTTTTGCTTCTTCATCTTCTTTTACATTAAAACCACATAGGCACACAGTTCACATAGAAAACAATCTATGTGGCCTATATGCCTATGTGGTTCAAGTTTTTTTTTAGCTAAATAACGATTCTACAAATTCCCTTCTACGGAAAATCTGCAAATCATCCATTTTTTCGCCAATACCAATGTATTTTACCGGAATCTTAAACTGATCAGAAATTCCAATAACAACGCCACCTTTGGCTGTACCATCAAGCTTCGTTAAAGCAAGTGCCGTAACTTCGGTAGCTTTGGTAAATTGCTTGGCTTGCTCAAACGCATTCTGCCCCGTCGAGCCATCTAACACCAACAAAACTTCATTCGGCGCTGATGGAACTACTTTTTTCATCACCGATTTTATTTTGCTCAGCTCATTCATCAGATTCACTTTATTGTGCAAACGACCCGCCGTATCAATAATTACCACGTCAGCTCCCTGTGCCTTTGCTGAAGAAAGAGTGTCGAATGCCACAGAAGCCGGATCTGCTCCCATTGTTTGCTTTACGATTGGAACCTGCACGCGATCGGCCCAAATCTGTAACTGATCAATAGCAGCCGCTCTGAAAGTATCGCCCGCACCCAAAACAACTTTTTTACCCGCAGCTTTAAAATTGTAGGCCAGTTTCCCGATTGTAGTCGTCTTTCCTACTCCATTCACTCCAACAACCATAATCACATACGGATCAGCACTTTCAGGCAAATCAAAGTTTTCCAGATCGTTGCTGTTATTTTCCTCAAGCAAATCTGCAATCTCTTCTTTTAAAATCTGGTTCAATTCCGAAGTCCCGAGGTATTTATCGGCAGCAACACGTTTTTCAATCCGTTCAATAATTTTTAAAGTGGTGTCAACACCAACATCCGACGAGATTAGAATTTCTTCAAGGTTATCCAAAACCTCATCGTCAACTTTCGATTTTCCAACTACGGCCCTACTGATCTTGGCAAAAACACTTTCTTTGGTTTTAGCCAGACCCTGATCGAGGCTTTCTTTCTTTTTGCTGCTAAATAATCCGAAAATACCCATAGCTACAATTTTATGGCGGCAATATAATAAATCAATATTTAACAAAAAAAGCTTTCATCGGTGATGAAAGCTTTTTTGTATAGAGAGAACATGTTTTACTTCTTGAAATAATCCTTCACATTTTCATTGGGAACAATTTCTTCCTGAAATGTGTATGCACCGGTTTTTTCGGATTTTACCATTTTAACTACTTTGGAGTAACCTTTACCGGCACCTTTCTGCAATGATGCAACTACTTTCTTTGCCATAGTATATGTTATTTAATTTCGCGGTGTACAGTAACTCGCTTTAAGTTAGGATTGTATTTCTTTTTCTCCAAACGTTCAGGAGTGTTTTTCCTGTTTTTGGTAGTGATGTACCTTGAAGTTCCTGGAACTCCACTTTCTTTTTGCTCGGTACATTCCATAATTACCTGGATTCTATTACCTTTCTTTGCCATCGCTCAAATCATTAAATAGTTGTTATGATACCATTTTCTTTTGCATTTTTCAATGCAGCTTTCAACCCGATTTTGTTGATGGTACGGATGCCGTTTGCTGAAACATTCAACGAAATCCAACGATCTTCTTCAGGATAATAGAACTTTTTCTTGAACAGGTTCGGAAGGAATTTCCGTTTTGTTCTGCGCTTTGAGTGCGAAACATTGTTTCCCACCATTACTTTCTTTCCGGTTATTTGACAAACTCTTGACATTGTCTTATTTTTTAATCAGAATCTCACTTTTTTCAAACAGAGCGCAAAGAAAGTATAATTTCTTCAAACTATCAAATTCTTTAAAAAGATTTTTCGATAATTTTCAACAACTTATTGTGCAAAACTACAACGCTTTGACATCTTTTTGCTTATTGAATTTTGTTAAATTGCCTGATATAATCAAACTTAAACCTAATGCTGTTTAACACGCTGACTTACTTTTGGTTTATCTGCATTGTTTTCGCGGCATACTGGTTTATTCTTAACAAAAAAAGAAAACTTCAGAATGTTTTCCTGCTATTTGCGAGTTATTGTTTTTATGGCTGGTGGGATGTCAGATTTCTGATTTTAATCTTCGTTAGTTCGTCTGCCGACTTTTTAATCGGACGAGCGATATGGAATGCAAATAACCAGTCAACAAAAAAGAACCTTCTTTTGCTTTGCCTTTTTCTTAATCTTGGCATCCTGGGATTCTTCAAATACTACAATTTTTTCATTGCTTCCTTTCTTGACCTGGTTCAAATCCTTGGATTCAATGTTCATGTCTCTACATTGAAAATCATACTCCCGGTTGGAGTGAGTTTTTATACGTTTCAGTCATTGAGTTATACGATTGATGTTTACCGACGTAAAGTTCAACCTACAAACGAATACATTTCATTTTTGACTTTCGTTTCGTTTTTTCCTCAATTGGTTGCCGGTCCGATAGAACGTGCTTCTCATTTACTTCCACAGTTCCTCGCCGAAAGAAAGTTTGACACCGAACGGGTCAAATCTGGGTTTCGGTTTATTCTATATGGCTTGTTCAAAAAGATGATAATTGCCGACCGACTGGCCTACTTCGTCGATCATATTTATAATTCGTCAGCAGATTATTCCGGAATAACTTTAATCGCCGTTGCATTCATGTTTGGATTCCAGATTTATTGCGATTTTTCAGGATATTCTGATATTGCCATCGGCTCGGCACGCTTGTTGGGTTTTGATTTGATGCAAAATTTCAGATTCCCATACTTTGCAAAAAGCCTTCAGGACTTCTGGCGACGCTGGCATATTTCTTTATCAACATGGTTTAGAGACTATGTTTACATTCCACTCGGAGGTAATCAGGTTTCTAAAAAGCGTTGGGCTTTCAATATCATTCTCACCTTTACTTTATCCGGATTATGGCATGGAGCCGCTGGCACATTCGTCATCTGGGGTTTTGTTCATGGTTTATTCTTGGTCATTGAATCACTGATTAAACCGAACAACTCGAGCAAAATAAGAAATGCTTGGGGATGGTTCAACACATTCCTTTTGGTGAACTTTGCGCTGATATTTTTCCGATCTAAATCGTTGAGCCAAAGTATAGACATATTCAAGCGAATACCACGATTTGACTTTTCGTTTGCAGACCTCTTCTTTAAACATTGGAACACGAGCAATCAGTTCAGAGAATATGCTATTTCACTCGCTGTTTGCTTTCCTTTATTTCTGGTAACAGAAATAATTTGCAGAAAATCAGACTTCAACGCCCGGATATCTGCATTGACAATATCCGCCAGATGGGGTGTCTATCTCTTCTTTTCTGCATTAATTCTGCTGTTCGGGGTTTTAAACCTGGCTCCTCAGTTCATTTATTTCCAATTTTGAGATGAAAGAGATTTTATTAAAAATATTGTTATTCTTTGTTGTATTCGCCTTTTTGGCAGTTTTGCTGTTTGCAATCCCATACTCATCAAACTTTAGCCGCCATTTCATCAAGGACGACTGTTACAATCACGGAGCCTGGATTTTCGACCGGATAACAAAAAATCAAACTCCAATAGACGTTGCGTTCATTGGGTCGTCGCATACCATCCATTCATTTCAGGAGAAAAAAATGGAAGAAACTTTGGAAAATAAATACCATCTGGCAAATCTTGGATACTGCCGTTTTGGTAGAAATCTCGAGTATCTGTTCGTAAAGGAGTTATTAGAATACAAAAAACCAAAACTGATTATAATCGAAGTACACGAAGACGAGCCTAAAAACAGTCACGATATATTTCCCTATTTAGCCCAAACTAAAGACTTGTTTGTTAGCCCAACCTTTGTGAACAGGGATTACATTTCTGATGTCTTCAAAGGCGCCTCGGCAAGGTTAGAACAATTCAAAGCAAGCTACATTTTCAAACAACAATATCCTGAGCCTGATTTAAATCCGTATGGTTATGGAGAATCGGACAGGATTGCAACGAGCGAAGAACTCGATAAAAACAGGCTGGGCTGGAGTAAATGGTTCAAGAGAAGAAATGCTCCTGTCATCGAAGAGTTTCAACTAAAATACCCGTTAGCTTACCTGTCCAAAACCATCGGGTTGCTTAATTCAAGAAAAATACCATTCATTTTTGTGTATCTGCCTGAAAGTGGCTCAAAGCTGGCCATGCCTTTAAGGTCAGCATTCTATCAGAAATACGGACAAATTTTAATTTTACCAGATTCGATCGTCAGTAACCCGGTAAATTGGATGGACGAAATGCACTTTAACAACAAAGGCGCAGAACAAACGTCGGACTGGATGGCCCGGAAATTGAGGGAATTAATGCCTTTTCAGGAAAATTGCCTTAACTAAACAAAAACTGATTAACAAATTCATTCAACTTCTATATTTGCATAGCTGTTAAACGAGGAGACTTAGAGGTAAAATTGAGCAGTGAAATGAATGCCACCAATCAAAAATATTATCCAACCATCCTGAAAGCAATACACCTTGTTGTGGTGTACATGTTTATCCAGACCATAGTAGATTTTCCGCTGGCATTGTACGACTATTATAACGGAACCGACTATCTGTACAACCCACTTAAAAAAATCATAATTGGAGTTGGCTCGCCTGCTTTTATTTTCTATTACGCTTACAAAAAAGCACAGGTGCCACTAAAAGAATTATTTCCGATGAAGTCGTTCAATGTATTTCTGTTGGTCCCCGTATTTCTTTTTATCTGGGGAGCGCAAAATCTGATCGGCGTGGTAAATAATGCCATTGACATGGTATTGCCTCCACCAGCATGGTTTTGGGAATTGTTCAATAAAATATTTGAAAGCGACTACGGCATTTATGGGGCGATATTAAAAGTGGTTATCATTGCGCCTATTATAGAGGAGCTAATTTTCAGGGGAGTGATTATGCACGGTTTAATGCGTAATTATTCGTCGGCTACCGCAATCTTCACGTCTGCATTGATGTTTGCGTTATTTCACCTCAATCCGTGGCAATTTCCGGCGACATTTATATTGGGGCTCTTACTGGGTTTCTTAATGGTGAGGAAGCGAAATATTTTACTCTGTATTTTGGGCCATGCCATCAATAACGGGATCGCCCTGTTTGGATCACTTGCCGGCGAAGAAATACCTTTTCTTCACAGCCGAACAAGTCTGCTACTTATTAGCTTTCTGTTGGTCTTAGTTTCGTTTGTTGTTATGTATATTGTAACTAAACCTGCAACTTCAATTTCTGAAGATTGAACGACAATTCGAAAAACTTACCGGACAAAGTAATAAAACCACGTCTTTTGCTTGCTTGGTTTGATTTAGATGTATATTTACACCTCGAAAATTGAAAAGCTAACATCATGAAACGGGTTGCAATCTTTCCCGGATCATTCGATCCATTTACCGTTGGACATGAGAGCATTGTTAAGCGTGCGCTCCCTTTGTTCGATAAAATCATCATCATGATTGGGTACAATACAAATAAGCGATCATTTTTTCCGGTTGAGAAACGAAAACAATGGATTAGTGAGGTTTTCAAAAATGAACCGAAAATTGAAGTTGAGAGTCATGAGGGATTGACCGTTGATTTTTGTAAAAAAGTTAATGCCCGATACATACTGAGAGGATTGAGAACATCAGCTGATTTTGAATATGAACGTGCGATAGCTCAAATAAATAAGAAAATGCACCCTCAGATCGAATCTGTATTTCTTTTAACGATGCCGGAACATACACCAATTAATTCGACCATAGTTCGGGACATCATTTTGCATGGAGGAGATGCCAGTATGTTTTTGCCAGCTGCATTGAATATGTCAGATTTTAAAATCAGTGAATAATTATTCCAGAACTCATCCGTTTTTACACTGAATTTCAACTTCAAAAAATTTTGACTTCAATAAAAATATCTGCTGTTTTTGCAATCCTGTGCTTTATTAGCCTGGGGAAATCATGGGCCACTCAGGTGCATATCTGGGGATTTGCTCCCGAATACAAAAACAACACCATCGAGCTGTACGTTCTGCACGACATTGTTACTGAAGAAAAGGTAAAACTGGGTGCTATTAAATTCAGTTCAGAAGGAAAATTTGACCTCAATGTTGAGCTTGCAGCAACAAATCTGGCAATTGCTGATTTTGATGGGTACCACGGAATGTTTTACATCGAACCCGGGAAATCGTACGAAATTGTTTTTCCGCCCAAACGGAATTTGACTGATGCGCAAAAAAGAAACCCATTTGTTAAGCCTGATCCGGTTTGGTTTGGTTTGAAAAATTCCACGAAGGCGGAATTGAATTATCAAATCCAGCGCTTCGAGCAAGAATATACTCTGCTGGAAAACAAATACTTTGATCAGATCTATACTACTCAATCTAAAAATCTTGTCGACACCGTAAAGCAAAGTCTTGATCATCTTTTTCCGAAGACAGACCTAGTTTTATTCGAATCGCACAAGCTATTCAGAAAAGCAAATCTCGATTTCGCTTTAAATCAGGGAAAATCGAAAGAGTTCATGCAAACATATTTTGAGAAAACGAAGCCAGTATATGTGCTAGGTGCTTATGCCATCGCTTTCAACCAAACTTTTAACAACTACTTTGAGAAGCTTTACACAGCAACAGGCAGCAAGAAATTCAAGGAAATTATTGGCAGCGTTAACCTCCAAAAGCTGGACGATTTTTTTCAGAAAGAACTAAATTTCAACAAAGAACTTTCGCATTTAGTATTGCTAAAATCACTTTACGACGCCTATTACAGCAAACAGTTTTCGAAAACATCTGTACTTAATTTGCTGAATCAGGTTAAATCACCAGATTGGAGCGAATACGAGCAACAAATTGCAAAACTAACGGAAGCCAAACTGACCTATTTATCAAGTGGAACAAACCCGCCAGCAATAGTTTTAAAAGACCTGAATGGACAGAAAGTCGATTTCTCAGAATATAAAAACAAATACATCTACCTGCATTTTACTGACCCGAAAAACCTGATTTGCCGACAACACCTGGATGCGTTAAAAACCACGGCCAACCTGTACAAAGAAAAACTGGTAATTATTAACGTTATTCCCGACGGTAAAAATTTTAAAAATGTAAATGGATGGGGCGGAATCTTCACAACCTCAGAAACGAATATCGAAACGAGCTACAAGGTAAAAACCTTTCCAAATTCATTTCTGATCGGGAAAGACGGGCGCTTGCTTTTATCACCTGCACCAAATCCGATTGATGGATTTGACCGGCAAATGGGACAGATACTTAAAAGCGACTATTTTAAAGATTTGCAAAAAGCGAATAATCAGCCGACTAAATAGCAGAAAGTGAATTTTGCAGAAACTCCCTTAAATTGGAATAAATATTTCCATAAACATCGTCCAGATCAGCCATATTGAACCAGCGAATTTCAACGATGTCTTCTTCAATTTGCGGTACCGGAACTTCATTTCCTGCATATTTCATCAAAAACCATTTTGTTTCTTTCAAAACCAAATTGTTATCCAAAGGCAAAAACGGCGATCTGTAAATATGAAATGTTGAATCGAGTGGACGAATTATGTGCAAATTACTTATTCCACATTCCTCTTGTACTTCTCTGGCTGAAGCTTCCTCTGCAGTTTCGCCTTCTTCGATTTTTCCCTTCGGCAGGTCCCAATAGCCAAACCGCTTTATAAATAATATCTCGTTGTAATTATTAACAATTACTCCACCTGCCGCTGCTATCTCCGTAAAACAGGCTCTAAACCTTTTCCATGTTTCATAACAATTGATGCAATTGAAGCTAAAACTTAATGAATCCGCCGAGCACTCAATTCTATTAATAACTTGACTGACAACACCTTCATCATAAACATCGAAGACCTCATTAATATTATCATTTAATGATTTTTTCATTTCTGAACCGATCAGAATCTTGGAGTCATTGAAAAAAACTTTGTACATTTGCTGCGCTATCTAGAAAAAAGAAATAACCATGATTGAAAAAATTCAACTCGAAGTTACAAAAAGACTGTTACACATCAACACTATAAAAGTACAGCCAAACAATCCGTTTACATGGGCGTCTGGATGGAAAGCCCCAATATACTGCGATAACCGCAAAATATTGTCTTATCCGGAAGAAAGAACATTTATTTGCCAGAAATTTTGCGAAATCATCCGCGAAAAATATCCGCAAGTGGAAGTTATTGCCGGCGTTGCAACCGGAGCAATTGCTCATGGGATGTTGGTAGCCAACGAATTGGGCTTGCCATTTATCTACGTGCGTTCGACACCAAAGGATCACGGGTTGGAAAACCTGATTGAAGGAGACATGAAAGCCGGACAAAAGGTAGTAATTATTGAAGATTTGGTTTCAACCGGCCTCAGTAGCTTAAAAGCAGCCAATGCAATCACAAATTTTGGTGGCAATGTTTTGGGAATGCTTGCTATTTTTACCTACAACTTTCCGCAAGCCCGTAAAAATTTCGAAGACGCAGGTCTCGAATTAACAGCGCTTAGCCGATATCAGGTTTTAATTGACTTAGCCTTGCAGACCGGTGATGTGAAACCTGAAGAGATTGAAAAACTGAATAAGTGGCGCGAACAACCCGAAAGCTGGGGAAAATAATTTATTTTTAACATCATAATTTCCCCTTTCCAGACAAGGAAAGGGGTTTTCTTTTTTACTATGGGGTCATCAAGATACATCAGCGATATAAAAATCGTAAACAATAATCAGGAAATCATATACAATTACCTGTCGAATTTTGAGAATTTGTCGAAGTACGTGAACGAAGGATTACTGGCAAAGATGACAGAGCAAGTTCCTCAGATTCAAATTACCGATTTTGAGTCGGACGCTGATTCTTGTCGCTTCAATATCAGTGGTATGGGACAGGCCGAAATCAGAATAGTTGAACGGGAGCCAATCAAAACCATAAAAGTTGCAAGCAGCGGAAGTATGCCCGTTGGAATCAATTTTTGGATTCAACTTCTGCCGGTTTCTGCTTACGAAACCAAGTTGAGACTTACCCTCGACGCCGAAATGAGTATGATGATCAAAATGCTGGTAAACAAGAAGCTCGAAGAAGGTATTAACCGTTTGGCTGATATGCTGGCGATGTTGCCATATCGCTAATAAGTTGTGGATTTCAAATTCCGCGAATCTATTTGAAAAACAAAACGCTAATCGAGGATGAACTCAACCTCTTTAAAGTGAAATGACAGCAGTTGTCCATTGGCTTTCTCAATCAGTAGTTGCCCGATCTGATTCACACCGCGTATAGTACCGTCAAACACTTCGTCTCCCGATTTATATTTGCAGAGTTCATTCCTTTGAAATAAAACTGATTCAAATTCTTTATTAATCAAATCAAAGTAGCTGCTTTTTAGTAATTTGTAATAGGAATCAATTCCCTTCAAGATGTTTTCCAGAACAATATCGCAGTCAAAGTGATTTTTTGTCAGCATTTTTAAAGACACAGGATTAGGAGCATCGCTCAAAAATTCGATTTGATTCACATTTAAACCAATCCCCACCACTGAATATTTCAACAACCCGTTCATTATCGAATTCTCAATCAGTATTCCAGCCAACTTCTTTCTACCAACATAAATATCATTTGGCCATTTCACCTTCAAATCCACAACATGCTTTTTTACAGCGCTATAAATACCAAGAGTCACCACTTTCGACAACATAAACTGATCCACTACCGGTAAAAAGAAAGGCTCAAGCACGATCGAAAAAGTCAGATTTTCACCAGCTAAACTTTCCCATTTGTTTGTTCGCTGCCCTCTGCCTCCGGTCTGCTCATATGCCAAAAAGACAGTACCTTCTTTCACTCCTCCCCTGCTGGTCATCCCGTTGGCATAATTGTTGGTAGAATCGACAGCATCAAGATGTACAATTAAACTCCCGATAATTTGATCCATGCTACTCAGTGTTAAATTTATTTCTCCAGGCAATTCTATTATTTGGACGTGCAAGTTTAATCACTTAAAATAAGGTAAAAAATTTATCTTTGTAGTTCTAATTTAAATTTATGAATAAAAGCGGAAAAGCAAGTGAAACTGAACAATTGATCGATGCCATTGTTGAAGGAATTCGAAGAAAAAAAGGACAAAAAATTACAATAATAGACCTTAGAAAAATTAATCATACAGAATGTAAATATTTCATTATTTGTCACGGAAATTCGGTAACACAAGTTGACGCAATAGCCCACTCAGTTGAAGATACGGTTGAAGAAATTTCAGATCAAACTGCGTGGCACAAAGATGGGTATAAAAACTCGCTCTGGATTTTGCTCGATTACGCCGATATCATGGTACATATTTTTCAGAAAGAAACGCGAGAGTTTTACGACCTCGAAAATTTGTGGGCTGATGCTCATATCGAATTGTTAAAAGAAGAAAACTAAAGTAAAATGGGAAACAACAATAAAAAAAAGAAAGCCACGAATAACAACCTGACTCCCCGGACACCTCGATTTAACCCTTATTGGATTTACATCGTCCTTTTCATCGTGTTCCTGGTTATACAATGGTATTCAATGGGCAGTGGTCCTGTTGAGACCAACTGGAATGAAGTTAAGACAACGATGCTGGCCAACAACGACGTTAAAAAGATCATCATTATTAATGAGAAAGAAGCCCAAATTTATTTGAAAGAAAGCAGTTACGACAAATATGCTTCAAAATTGAATAATGGGTTCACGTCTCCGGCAAAAACAGGGCCCCATTACTATTTCGAGATTGGTCCACCGGAAGCGTTTGCAAATAATTTAAAAGAAGCCCAGACAAATGTATCGGAGCAAAACAAAATAAATGTTGAGTACAAAACTGTACACAATTACATGAGTGAAATTTTAAGTTGGGTACTTCCGTTCGGCGTAATTATTTTGCTTTACTGGTGGATTTTCAGAAGGATGAGCAAAGGATCGGGCGGCGGAGGTGGAGCCAATATCTTCAATGTTGGAAAATCGCAAGCCAAGGTTTTTGATAAAGACTCTAGAGTGACCAACACCTTTAAAGATGTTGCCGGTTTGGCTGAAGCAAAACAGGAAGTTGAAGAAATCGTCGATTTTCTGAAAAACCCTTCAAAATTCACTAAACTTGGAGGTAAAATTCCGAAAGGTGCACTTTTGGTTGGCCCTCCCGGAACCGGAAAAACATTGCTTGCAAAAGCTGTTGCAGGCGAAGCAAACGTGCCGTTCTTTTCGATGTCTGGTTCAGATTTCGTCGAAATGTTTGTTGGAGTTGGTGCTTCGCGCGTTCGCGACTTATTTAAACAAGCTAAAGAAAAATCACCTTGCATTGTTTTCATCGACGAAATTGATGCCATTGGCCGTGCCAGAGGTAAAAATCCAAACTTTGGTTCAAATGACGAGCGTGAAAATACGCTTAATCAGTTGCTAACTGAAATGGATGGATTTGATACCAATTCAGGAGTTATAATTCTGGCTGCAACAAACCGTGCTGATATTCTTGATAAAGCGCTAATGCGTGCCGGCCGTTTTGACCGCCAGATACATGTAGAATTGCCTGATTTAAACGAACGTCTGGAGATATTCAACGTGCATTTGAAACCGATTAAAATTTCGCCGGAAGTTGATCCATCGTTCCTTGCCAAGCAAACGCCAGGTTTCTCTGGAGCCGATATTGCCAATGTTTGTAACGAAGCTGCCCTTATTGCTGCCCGAAACAACAAAGATTTGGTTGATAAACAGGATTTTCTGAATGCAGTTGACCGAATTATTGGTGGATTGGAAAAGAAAAACAAAATTATTTCGGTTGACGAAAAACGACGGATCGCCTACCATGAAGCAGGCCATGCAACAATCAGCTGGTTGCTCGAACACGCACATCCACTTTTGAAAGTTACCATCGTTCCGCGTGGAAAAGCGCTGGGCGCAGCCTGGTACTTGCCCGAAGAACGTTCAATCACCACCAAAGATCAGCTTCTCGACGAGATGTGTTCGACTTTGGGAGGACGAGCAGCTGAGCAAATATCATTCAACAGCATCTCGTCTGGCGCTCAAAACGATCTTGAAAAAGTAACCAAACAAGCTTACGCGATGGTGAGCATTTTTGGAATGAGTGACAAGGTTGGAAATGTTAGTTATTACGATTCTTCCGGACAGAGCGAATATTCGTTCAGCAAACCATACAGCGAAAGAACAGCAGAACTTATTGACGCTGAATCGAAACAAATGATTGAAGCTCAATACGAAAGAGCATTGAGTGTATTGAAGGAAAATCAGGAAGGCTATGAAAAGCTTTCAGAAAGACTTCTGGAAAAAGAGGTAATTTTTAGCGAAGATCTGGAAAATATTTTTGGAAAACGCAAGTGGGGAAAACCTGAAATGGTTGCAGAAGCGAAAAGTGAACCAGCCGCTGAATTACCAGTTGAAACTGAAAACAATGCTGAAACTGAAGCAAAATAATGAGCTCGGCAAGAGATAATATTTTGGCCAAATTAAAGGCCGCGCAAGATAAGAGAGGCGAAATCGAGATGCAAATTCCTGATTTTGCCTCTACCATTTACCATCCTTTAGACAAGTCGCTCGAGCAGGAATTCAAAAAAAATCTTGAAGCAATAGGTGGGCGTGTCATAATCTGTAGTTCGAAAAAAGAAGTTGCTGAAACGGTTAAGAAGATTTGCAATGAAAAGAATCAGAACAGCGTTTATTGCAAAAATCCCGAACTTCAGGAGCTTTTAAAATCGGATATCCAAATCGACTCTGAAGACAGCGATTTTCTGAATGTAAATATTGGCGTAACTCGTTGTGAATTTCTGGTTGCACACCTGGGCTCTGTGATGATAAGTTCTGCACAAATCTCAGGACGACGACTCAATGTTTTCCCTGAAACGCATATTGTTGTTGCAGAACAGTCGCAAATGGTCGAATATTTGGACGATGCGATGAATAACATGCAGAAAAAATACAAAAATGAATTACCTTCGCTCATCAGCAATATTACCGGACCCAGCCGCACCGCCGATATCGAAAAAACACTGGTGATGGGAATGCATGGTCCGAAATCGATAACCGTGATAATCTCTGAAGAACCAATTAATAACTAGGCTATGGAAAAAGATTGGGTTTGTGTTTTCAGCACAGAGAAAGGTTTTCAGGCAGAAATTGCAAAGGAGATTTTAGCCAACGAGCAAATCGAAAGCGTAATTCTGAATGAACATGATTCCACGTTCCCGTCGATTGGCGAAACTGAAGTGTGGGTTCATGAGGATTTCAAGAATAAAGCTGAAGAACTTTTAAAAGATTTAATCAATTGAAGAAATTAGTAACGCGGGCGATCACAGGAATCGTCCTTGTATTGGTAATGCTGACCAGCATTTTGTTCAGCGAATATAGTTTTGCTGCTTTGTTTCTGCTAATTCTGTTTGCCAGCCTGCGCGAATTCAACAATCTTTTTAAACAAACAGAGGTCAAACCGAATGTATATCTAAGCATTCTGGTTTCATTCATACTTTTTGGAGCGTCTTTTTTTATTGCCAG
>Ga0116170_10001310_pt1 | contig 25241 bp, 22 predicted proteins | sample AD_JPNHW1_MetaG_FD_89797 | JGI IMG/M metagenome (GOLD analysis project Ga0116170, IMG submission 89797) | Active sludge microbial communities of municipal wastewater-treating anaerobic digesters from Japan - AD_JPNHW1_MetaG | ecosystem: Engineered > Bioreactor > Anaerobic > Digestate | place... | reverse complement strand
TCGGCCACATCTGCATGGACCCGGAAGGCCCACTCTGTGGCTGCGGTAATCGGGGCTGTCTTGAAGCCTATTGTTCAGGCACAGGCATGGAAAATTACGTGAAAGCCGAATTGAAAAAGGGGCGCAAGAGCCTGCTCAGCGAGCTTGCTGAGCACAAACTCGAAAATGTGCGCGGCCCGCTGATCGGCAAGGCAGCAGAGCAGGGTGATGAACTGGCTCTTGAAGCAATTCATCGGGTTGGTAAATATCTAGGGTTGGCTCTGGCGAACGTTCATACTCTGCTGAACCCAGAAGTAGTGCTTCTTGGCGGCGGCATGATGGCTCTTAAAAAGTTTTTCCTGCCGCAGCTTGATAACACTCTGCGTCAGCACATTCTGCCGGTAGCCGCTAATCATAATCGGCCCCTCATCAAAGAGGCCCGTTTTGAGAATGACGCTGTTCTGCTCGGTGGGGCGGCAGTTTTTGCATGAAGCCTCTTTACCCGGCAACTTTCAAGGCTGCTGATGTAGAACGCCAGCATTGGGCAGAAATACCGGCGAACATTCAGTTTTATCGGCATGTTCGCAACGTCTGTAATGGTTTTCCAAGTGTTGTGCTCGCCTGGTCGGCCAGGCCAGGCCTCGAAAGCCTTGCGGCGGGCATTGCTGAAGGCCTCATGAATAGCGGAATAAATGTTTTCATGCCGCCGCAGGCCGCACCGATTTGTGCTTTATCACAGGCGATCGGCGCACGTAATCTTCCGATTGCCCTTTATCTCGACGCTGACGAACAGGTTGCCAATCTGACGCTTGCCGCGCTTTCGAGCCACGGCGGGCCATTTGACCAGCAGGATATTCTTACGGCGCCGTTTGGGCGCAGCGGAAAGTCTGGAGTCGCCGGTGAAACCGACATTGAAAGAGCTTATGTCAATAATCTTGCCGGGCTGGCTGACCAGTTTATCGAAAACGGCACCGGTTTTTCCGAGCTGGAAATCCCTTTTAGCGCCCTTTTAGATCGTCTGCATGAAAACCCGGCACTGAAAATACTTTTTCAGCAAGACCCCGAGGGGCCGAAAGCCATCGTAGGTCATGATGGCCAGACGTTAACCATAATCGAAAAAGATGGCCGTCAGATGCAGACAACCGAAATAGCCAGCTTTATCACCAGTTACCTTGTCGAAGACAGAATGGCTGCCGGCACACTTCTCGGGCCGACCGGTCAGGTGCACGATTTTGCCAGATCTTTCGCCGGTCTCGAAACCATTGAAATCGATGATTCGCTGACTGATTTTCACCATCGCGCCAGTTTCATCGACCTGCTGATTGGGTGGTGGCACAATGGTTTGATTGCTCACCAGGGCGGCAGTTGCTTTGGCGATGCCATTTTAACCGCCGTCTACTATCTCGAATCCCGCCGCCGCCACCACCAAAAAAAAAATATGTAGGGACCGGTTTGTAGGGACCGGTTTGTAGGGACCGGTTTAAAACCGGTCCCTACGGGTATGTAATTGCATCCGGGTATGTAATCGTGCGCGGGTATGTAATTGCATCCGGGTATGTAATCGTGCGCGGGTATGTAATTGCATCCGGGTATGTAATCGTGCGCGGGTATGTAATTGCATTCGGGTATGTAATTGTGTGCGGGTACGCAATCACACCCGTTCGAAGACACACACCAGTTCAACATGATGCGTACGTGGGTATAGATCGAACCCGGCGACCTCAGTCAGGCGGTAACCGCTGTTGACGATGGCGCTCGCATCTTTTTCGCAGGCATCGAGGTCGCAGAAAACGCAGACAACCTTTTTGGGCAGCAATTTGCCGAGCAGACGTGCGATGCCGGGGGTGCCGGTGCGCGGTGGGTCGATCAGTAGAACATCAGGTTCAGGGGTGCATTTTGCCAGTTCTTTGAGCGCATCACCTTCAATGAGACTTATGCGTTCAGAGAAACCGCTGCGTATAACGTTGCGTTGCCCGGTTCTAACTGCACCAGGGTGTGATTCTATTGCCTCAACCCGGGCGCCCTTGGCAGCCAGAGCCAGAGTGAAATTGCCGGCACCGGCAAACCCTTCAACAATGCGAGTTTCGGCGGAAGGTTTGCAGAATTCAACAACCTTGCGCACCAGCACTGGGTTCTGAAAGATGTTTCCCTGCACGAAGAACGAAGGTTCGGCATCATAAGGCCCACCATCTATTTCGGGGGCGACCAGCCCGGTAACATTGACCGGCCCGACGACTTCTTTAATTTTGCCATCGAATGTAGAGATCGACATGCCCTTGAGATTAAGACTGCGCATGACTTTCATCAGATCTTCATAGCAATGCCGTGAAGTTTGCCCCTTCATGAGCACGGCGTGCCCGGTGACCCGGTCTGAATTGTGTGCTGAAGAAGACATCAATGTCAGGCTGTCGAGCATGATCGGAACCTGATTGAGAATTTTGCGGGCGGCGACCAGGCGGCGGTTGAGTGGGGCGGTAACCAGGGCGCAGGCAGTAACCGGCACCACGTTTCCGGGCACTGGTGTCTGCCAGTTATCGGAAGCGAGAAAACCTGATTCGCGTTCTTCAAAGCTTCGGCTCTGATGCAGCCTGACGCGTGGCAGATACCTGATCAGCTCACGGGAAGGGTGAAAGCTGTGAACGAAGGCTTCTCTGCCGCCTGGTATGCGGGCGAGACTGCGTTCAATCATAGCCTGTTTTTCTTTTTTGCGGCCTTTTTCTGAGAGTTCGAGAAGATCGCAGCCGCCGCAAGGGCCGTGAAAAAAGCAGTCGGGCTTGACGCGTTCGGGTGAAGGCTCAAAAAGGGCTGCAGATACGACTTTTAAAGCGCTGTCAAGCTGGACTTCGACCTTGTCGCCAGGCAGAAAACCGGCAAGCCTGACCCGGTTATGTTCAAGGGTAATAAAGGCCTGACCGTTGCCGGTCAGACCTTCAACAACTGCAATCACGCGTCTGAGTTTGTTTTCGTTCACTCTTGTTACTTCTTGATGACTTTTGGGCACTGCAAGCGTTCATAACTGGGCATGCTGCCGAGTAGCGGGCGTGCATAGTTGAGAAAGTCAGTGGTAACGCCGTTGCCGGCTTCGTTGATGAAAGTGCGTGGCATTGGCTTCGTTTCGCGGGCGACACTGGCGAGCGGGGTCAGGAAATAATCGACCGAATAATCGCCAGTTCTGCGAATGGCAACTGAGCCATCGACGTTGTTCCAGACGGCAAACTGGGCGGCTTTTTCGCCGACTTCACGGGCTTCGGCCTGGTCAACTTCTGAAACGATGCCGAGAAAGCTTCTCTGCAGGTAACCAAAAGTATCAGAGCGAACCCGCTTGATTTTGAGGCGGTCCTTGATGACTTTGCCGAGGGCATCGCCGAGGGCGCCGGTACCCGAAAGCTGCACGTTGCCGTGCGCATCTTTTTCAGAATCGCCGATCAGCGAAGAGATAATCGGCTGGCCATCGGGGCCGACAATGCCTTCAGACACGGCAATGACACAGCGGCCGAAGCGCCGGTAAGCATCATCGACATCTTTCAGAAAAGTTTCAGTTTCGAAGGGTCTTTCTGGCATATAAATGAGGTGTGGGCCGTCGTCTTCATATTTCTGGGCGAAAGCCGAGGCTGCAGTCAAAAAACCAGCGTTGCGGCCCATAACGACGCCAATGTAGACGCCGGGCAGTGCGCGGTTATCAAGGTTAACGCCGGCGAAGGCTGAAGCAACGAACTTGGCCGCCGAACCATAGCCAGGGCAGTGGTCGGTGACCCGAAGATCGTTATCAATGGTTTTTGGGATATGAATGCAGCGCAGTTCATAGCCAGCGGCCGCGGCATTATCATTCACGATGCGCACCGCATCAGCCGAATCGTTACCGCCGTTGTAGAAGAAATATCTGACATTGTGCTTCATACAGACTTTAAAAATCTTTTCACAATAATCAGCATCTGGTTTATCACGGGTCGAAAGCAGTGCCGAACTGGGTGTACAGGCAACTCTTTCGAGATTGTGGGTAGTTGCCTGGGTCAGATCGATGAAATCTTCTTCGATAATGCCTCTGACGCCATGTAGAGCGCCATAAACACGGTCAACTTCAGGAAACTTTCTTGATTCAAGAACCGCACCTACCAGACTCTGGTTGATAACAGCAGTCGGGCCGCCGCCCTGAGCGATAAGAACGTTACCTACGAGTTTTGCCATGTTATAGTGTCTCCTCTGTTTGTAATGAATTGCACCGCGCCATTATGCCCCGAAAGGCCGCAGCAGGTCAAGAAGAAGTTTTTTTCCGAAGGGGCATTGACAAAGAATCTGAGGCACCATAGAATGCACGGCATGCCCACCCCCCGCAAAAAGAAAATCGCGCCGGCTACGGCGGTAAATATTGCCGCCGGCGACCGCCAGGTGCTCGTCGATGCCATCGCTGAAGCGCAAGGCGCCGAAGTGTTGAGTGCGGCAACCTGCCGGACCGATAAAACCTGGGATAACATCCGGATTCTTGCCCGGGGCAACGAAGACTCAGCGCCGGCAATCGTGCGCAGTCTCCGGCCCGGTGATGTTATGCTCCATAACCATCCATCAGGCGAACTGATGCCTTCTGATGCCGATCTTTCGGTGGCTTCATTGTGTGGCAAGTCAGGCATCGGTTTCGTTATTCACAATAATGCATGCAATGAATTCTATGTTGTCGTCGAGCCTTTTATTGAAAAACAGGTACAACAACTTGATCCCCGCGAAATGACTGCCTTCATCACAAAAGGCGGTGCCATTGCCCGCCGCCTCGACAACTTCGAAGAGCGTGCCGGACAGAAAAACCTCATGGAAAAAATCATTGAGGCAATGAACAAACCCTGCCACGCCATGCTCGAGGGTGAGACCGGCATCGGCAAAAGCATGGCGTATCTGATTCCGGCGGTGCACTACGCGATCCGAAACCGTTGCCGGGTCGGCATCTCAACCAATACCATCAACTTGCAGCATCAGCTGGTCAATAAAGACCTGCCTTTTCTTGCATCGATTCTTGATTTTCCCTTTAAATACTGCCTGGTCAAAGGCCGGCGCAATTACATCTGCCTGCGCCGTATTCGCGAAGCCCTCGCCGCCACCGATGGTGAGTTCCTGCTCGAACACGATGAATTCGATCAGTTTAATCGCCTGGTTTCGTGGGCCGAAAATACCGCCGATGGTTCGTTGAGCGATCTGAACTGGGTGCCGGTTGAATCGCTCTGGGAAAAAATCTGCTGCGACAAAGACAGTTGCCCGGGCATAAAATGCAGCGAATACAACGAATGTTTTTTTTATACTTCGCGGCGTTTTGCTTCTGAAGCCGATATTCTTGTGGTCAACCACCACCTGCTTTTTGCTGACCTTGCCCTGCGTGCCGACACCTCTGAATACAGTCAGACAGCGGTTATACCGGCCTGCAAGGTTGTGATTCTCGATGAAGCTCATAATCTCGAAGAAACGGCGACCAAGCATTTCGGGTTTCGCACTACTGCAGTTGGCATTCAGCGAGTTCTTAACAAGATTTATCAGAAACGTGGCCGGCGTGAGCAGGGTAGTCTCGCGACTCTTTATTCGCTGATTTCGTTCGGTCGCGGCGATTTTTCGGTCGAGAACCGGGCGGCCCTCCTCCAGGATCTTTCCGAAGATATGATTCCGTCGCGCCTCGAAATCGGTGATCTCAGCCGAAGTCTTTTTGATGCGGTGACTGCCTTTATTACTGACCCGGCCAGCGCCCAACCCGGTGAATACCGTCTGCGTATCGGGCCGCGCGAAGAGCAACGCGGTGAGTTTTCTTCTCTGGTGCATTTTGCCTTTAAGCTGCGTGACGAATGCAAGCGACTTGCTGGTCGAATGCGCAAGATGGCCCGCAAGATAAGCAATCTGCTTGGCGATGAAGAATCAGACGAAAGTGAATGTTTTGAACTGCCCGTAACCGAGTTAAATTCTTACGCGGCCCGCCTCGACGAAACTGCAGGTGGCGTCAACATTCTTTTCGATGCGAGTGCCACTGATCGTGAAATTTTTGTGCACTTCTTCACGGCTGCCTTCAGAAAAAACGCTGTCTACCCGGCCTTTAATTCACTGCCTATCGAAGTCGCGAAGCCGATGCTGGAGTATTGTTTTAAAAAAATACCCTGCACGGTTCTGGTTTCCGGAACTATGACCACCGCCCATGATTTTTCGTTTATTCGCGGTCGTCTTGGCCTTGACAACGCTGAACTGACGCCGAAACCACTTGAAGAACGCTTCTCTTCGCCCTTTAATTACCAGGTGCAGGCGCGGCTTTTCATTCCGACCGATTTGCCTGACCCGGCCAGCCCGGTTTTTGCCGAGAAAGTCAGTGACCCGTTATTCGAAATTATTCTCGCTTCGCGTGGCGGCGCCTTGATTTTGTGCACCTCATACGGCCATTTGAACCATTTTTACAACAGTCTGGCGCGGCGGCTTGCCGCCGAGGGCCTTGAATGTTACAAGCAGGGCGAACTTGAACGGCATCATCTTCTTGAATTGTTCAAAGAAGACGGCAACGCCGTGCTGATTGCAACCGACAGTTTCTGGGAAGGGGTCGATATACCCGGTTCAGCGTTGCGCAACCTTATCATAACCCGCTTGCCGTTTGCGACGCCCAATGACCCGGTGCTTGAGGCACGCAACGAAAAGATCAAGGGCGCAGGGGGCAATGCCTTTAAAGAATATCAACTGCCGATGGCCGCTATCAAGCTCAAACAGGGTTTTGGCCGGCTGATCCGAAAAAAAGACGACCGCGGCACCGTCTGGATACTTGATAACCGTATTGTCAGCAAAAGTTACGGCAGTTATTTTCTTGATTCACTGCCAGAACTGCCGGTCATGCGTGGCAAATTTCAGGCACTGGCGGGCATGGCCCGCAAATTTTTCGGCAATGATTCTTGCGAATAGCGCTCGGCGCGAATCAGACAGAACGGCTCAGCTGCTTGAAGAATTCAACCAGTTCAGGCTCGTCTGAGTCTTCGGCAATCTGCAAAAGGGTCAGCCCGGCCTTATTTTTCATGTTAAGGTCGGCCCCGGCCGAAATCAGACTTCTCACCGCTTCGAATGAACCGTCTTCAACGGCATGCATCAGAGCGGTATTGCCCGAGTCATCACGGCGATCAAGCAGAATGCCATATTCGAGCAGCAGGGCGAGAACGTCGAAGTGTTCTTCAAGCACCGCTCTGATCAACGGCGTTGCGCCGAAGACACCTTTTATTTCGGGGTCAGCACCGGCATCAAGCAGTGCCTTTACGATTTTGATATTGCCAAGGCTGACGGCAAGCAGCAGTGGTGATGAGCCTTGTACGGCTTCGCAGCGGTGCATGTCTGAATCTTTTTCGATCAGCATTTCGACTGCGGCGAGATTGTCGTTCTGAATTGCCTTGAAGAGAAGGGTCATGCCTGAATCATCGTTTTCGTTAATCAGCTGCGGATACTGCTTGATCAGCGTTGACAGCTCAGGTAGCCGGTTGTTCTGCAGCAGGCTGACGGCCTTGCTGAAATGGCCCGAAACCGTGATGGTGCCCGGAATCTTATTTATCGCATCGACAAGTTCTACCAGGCGCAGCCGGTCGAGATTGTCGGGCAGCCCTTCGAGATAGCCAGCAAGATCTGGCAGGCTGTTCAGGAGAATTGCTGCAACCGTAAGGCTGGCTGACTCGCGAAAATTGGCGAGCAGGCATTCAAGCCCCTGCACATAAAGCACCGGAATATCATTGCTTTTGCCGAAACCGGTCAGAAAACGACCAAAGCCAAAATTGAGGCGGTTGCGCTTCAGGCGCTCAAAATAGATACAGGCATTCTGAGCCTTCTGTACCCTGGCAACCACGTCCTGTTCGTGAAAAGACAATGTCCAGGCCAGGCGTGACAGTTTGAGGGTCAGGCAGGCGTTTTCCTGGTTGCATGCCAGTTCGGCGGCCACTGAGGTCATGTAAGCTGTTTGAATGCGATCGAGAGCGAACGGCTGCTCTTCGCTGCTGACAAAAAAATTAAGGGCTTCAGCGCCGCGTTCGAGCCTGACCAGACAGAGAAAGTGGTAATAACGCTGCCAGCCAAAGAGTGCCGGGTCTACGGGCGGGTTGGCGAGCAGACGGGTGCGCATTTCCTGGCAGAGATCAAGGGCGCTGGCGTAACTTTCCTGGTTGAGCTGCGTGGCAATCTGTTTAAGATAGGTTTCAAAGATAGTTGGATTTGTCATGCTTCATTCGAGGTAACCGTGGTCGTCACCATTATTGGTTTCAACGCAGCTGACCCGTAAATTTTCCTTTTCATTTTGTATCCAGTAGCGACCCGCACAGGGGCAGACCGGCTTGCGGCGAAGATAACCGAGTTCTTTGAGCTTATCGACGGTCAGATTGGTGTTATCGATACTGCTCATTTCAGTCTGACTTTGCAGGGCAGCTGCAAGTATCACCCGCATATTTTCGCGGCAACTGGTTCGGCGTATGCGGGTTCGGATATTGGAAAAACTCCATGATGCGAGTGCGACAAGTATGCCGATAATCGCAATCACGATCATCAGCTCAATCAGCGTAAAACCTGCGGTTCTACGTTTCAGGTGGGTTTGGTAATTGTCAGCATGCATAGGCAGACCATGATATACTGTTTTGCAGCGAAAAAAAAGCATAAATATCATGATTACGCTTAATGGGAAAAAGATAAGGCTATGGCTGCAACCTGAGAAAAATCAGGCGTTGCAGAAAATCGGCCGGGGTTATATGATTTTATTTAAAATTGACTGCATGCAATCGGGAGAAAAAAATGGGTCTGACCGCTAAACTCGTTCTCAAAGCACTTGAAACAGGTATCGTGCCTGAGCGCATCTCGAGAGCATGGGTGCGCTACCTTTGCTCTCAAGCGATTGATCGCGCATCGCTCGGTGATGTTGAAGCGCGGCATGCGGTATTTCGCCAGGTTCTCAAAGAACTCAAACTTGGAGCCATGATTCGCAATGAGCCAAATGCCGAGGATTCGGGCGGTGAAATGGGCCCTGAATTCTACGAGCTTTTTCTTGGCAAACGCCTTAATTCAGGCTGTTGCTACTTTCCAACCGGGGCTGAAGACCTTGACGAAGCCGAAGATACCATGTTGTGGATGTCGGCTGACCGTGCCCATATCCGTGATGGCATGAAGATTCTTGAAATTGGCTGTGGCTGGGGAGCCATGACTTTCTGGCTGGCGGAACAGTTTCCCATGGCGCATATAACCGCTATTGCCGAGAGCACCAGCCGGGCAATTCATCTTCAGAAACGTTTAAAAGAGCTTGAGCTGAATAATGTCAGAGTGGTGGCCGCTGAATTTCAGGATCTCAATTTCAGTGCTGAGTTTGACCGGGTAATCTGCATTGAAAGATTTGATCTGATTGCGCCAGCCCCCGCCTGGGATTCAAAAATAAAAGCCTGGTTAAAACCAGATGGCAAGTTGTTTTTGCAACATCAGGTACATTCTGCTTGCGCCTATTACCAGGAATCAGCCGGTCTTGGCGATATTCCGGGCAACAGTGTTGTCAACCTTCGCATGGTGCCGTCTGCAGAAATGCTCTGCCTTTGCCAGAAGGCCTTCATGGTCGAAGATTACTGGAAAATCAGCGGTGAACAGTATAAAAAAACGGCGGAGCGCTGGCTGAACCGCTACTATTTTAACCGACTGGCAATTCTACCGTTATTCGAAAAGGTATATGGCAAGAAAATGGCCTGGACCTGGCTGCAACGCTGGCGCCTGTATCTGATTGCCCTGGCTGAACAGTCGGGCTTTAATCGTGGTCAAGAATGGATAATCAGCCAATATCTCATGGGCTGACAGGTTTTAAAGGTTATTTAGGTTTAAAAAAAGCCGGGCAATCAGTTTGCCCGGCTTTTCAGGTTTACCCTGCAGGTTAATCGCGACTCTGAAAGGCTGCCAGCAGTCTGAGCAATTCAAGATACAGCCAGACAAGCGTCACCAGCAGACCAAAGGCGCCATACCATTCCATGTGTTGCGGCGCTCCTGACTGGGCGCCCTTATAGATCATGTCGAAATCGAGAATCAGATTCAGCGCTGCAATAGCTACAACAACCAGGCTGATAATTATGCCAACCACGCCGGTAGAATGAATCGGAGTCGATAGACCGAACATGCTGAGAATGAAAGAGAACAAGTAGGCAAAACAAACACCCATGGTGGCCGAGAGAACACCGGCCCGGAAACGCTCGGTCGGCTGTATGATGCCGGTCCGGTAGAGGAACAGCATGCCAAAAAGGGTTGCGAGGGTGAGCATGATGGCGTTCAGCACTATGCCCTGATAGGCCATCTGAAAAAGAGCAGAGATGCCACCGAGGGTCAGGCCTTCGAATACGGCGTAAATCGGGGCGGTAAACCGGGCATTCTTTGGCGAAAAAATGGTAATAAGCGCGGTGATCAGACCACCAAAAATACCGAGATACATCAGGCTCTGCACGCTGGCAACCTGTTCATATACCATTTTCCAGGTGAAACTGCCGGCGGTAATCACCAGCAGCATCAGAAAAGCAATTTTATTGATGGTGCCCTGCACGGTCATCACGTTGCCGGCTGCCGCCGTTGCGCGAAAATACTCATCTTTGAACGCGGGGTTTGAAGTTCTGTCAAAACTCATGTTTTTTTTCCTCCGGGCTGGTGAGATGATGACCATTCGGTCATCGGGTAGTGAAACAATTACCAGTGCGACATCTTTGTCGCGGTCAGGTGCGACTCAGCTTTTCAGCTTCGAGCAGGCCTCTTTCGAGGTCTTCGAGACCATTCTTGATGCTTTCGACCTCTTTGACCATGGCGTCAGAAGAGGCTTGCAGGGTCATGACATCGACGAATTTAAGGGCGTTCATGTTGTCCATGAGGCTGTCGAACAGGTCACGCATCTGAATTTTCTGCATCTTTATACGGTTTAGACTCGTGGCGAGGCCATCAAGTTTCAAGAATCTTTGCTTTTTCTGGTCAATATTCGCCTGCATCTGGGCGCGACTGACCTCGTCGGTCATAACCGTCAGCTGTTGCTCATAGTCTTTAACATCGGCAGAAAGCTTGTCGCGGTCAATAGTACCAAGATAGCTGCCAAGCCCGGCGGTTCTCGCGAGAACCACCGCGTGCTTGACCTGCAGGTTCTCGACCTGATCGATGATCTTCTGCAGGGCAGATTTCATGGCAGGCTTAGCATTGCGGTGACTTTTTCTGACTTTGATCAGCTCGCGCTCAATATCGGTAAATTCTTTTAGATCGTTCTCAACCAGCAGTTCAGGCTCGACATCAACCTGGGAAAGCTTGAGAATCCGGCGACGCAGGTTGCTCTGGCTGAGTGATTCAGCGAGGTCGGCTGCGCCGGCCGTGAGATTCTGCAACGTAACGCCGCGCTGAAAGCCAAGCACAATTATTCCACAAAGGATGGCTGCGAATGAATAAGCACTCAAACCGGCTGCCATAACGATATACGGCACAAAGAACAGCGCAAAGGCGGTAAACAGATAACTTGCATCGCGTTCTCGCACCGTGACGACGAGCATAACCAGGGCCATCAGGTGAAAGAACAACTGCGACTCGCTCGATACACCTTCGGTAGCCTTGAAGATCCACATCATGTAGGTATTTACGCTCAGGCAGCAGAAGGAAGCGAGGGTTCGTTTGACTTTGCTGTCATCGATATCGGCATCGAAGTGTTGAAGATTCTGCACCTGGCGAACGGCCAGGGGTGCCGGGTTGGCTGGTTTGCTCGCGGGCATAAGGTCTCCTCAGGATTTGTCGGTCGGAAACAGAAAGATGAACAGACTGCTTAGTATGCGAAAGGGTAGCATAACAATAAAATACAACAACCACACAGAAAATGCGATACCGAGCAAAAACAACGGAATATTAATCAGGGCGCTGACAATATTGGAGAGGTAGTTGTTCCAGATGCGGACGGTCCAGGGGGTAACGCCTTGTTCGTCAACTTCAACTGATTCGACATACTGGGTCGTTGAGGGGTCGTAGAAGAGTGCCTCGCCACGGTCTTTTTGTGGTTGGCCGTTCTGGCTCTCAGACCCGTCTTCGACTGTGCCGTGTATGGCACAGGTCAGTATGCCATCGGTAACGAGGTTGCCGATAGTGCCGTAGGAGCAGCCAATTTCTGGTCTGTTAAGGTCGCTTTTAAGGTATTTTCCTTCTACCAGATATGGGATTTCGTTGTCGGTGACCAGATCAAGCATTTCGGCGCTTTGGTGATCCATGTTATACATTTCTACGGCACCGAGCAGCACGCGCATGTTGGCGTAGCAGGCTTTTTCGCGGGATTGTTCGCGGGCTTTTCTGAAGTTTGGTATGGCAATGGCTGCAATGGGCAGAAACCCGGTTGCGCCCCATAATGACACGCCTTTCGCCTCGGTTTTGCGTATAACGGTGCGTTTAACCGGAGCGCCATGTTTGGCACGGGCCATAGCGGCGGCATGTCTAATGGAAGTCGCGCCGCCGGCTTCGGCGACCTGAGTGACCGGGGTAGTCGAAACAGCTATGAACGAGGTGAACGGGGTCGAGAACTGAAATTCTTTGCTGAGGGCGATAACTTCGTCTTTAAGTTGCTGCTTCTGGCCATAGGTCTGCATCTGCAGCATCAGTTCGTCGGCCTTGGCTCTTGCCCAGTACCGGGCCGCAAAAAGGTTTTCTGAAGAGGTTGCCGGGAAGGAGGCCTGAATGGGGTATTCGTATTTTTCGGCATTGATCTTGCCGCTCAGGGTTATCTGCGAATCGCCGGCGTTCTGATAGCGGCCGGTGACCACAAGCTGAGTGCCCTGATACATGTTTGGCAGGGTTTTGGGGTAGATATCGCTGGCTTCGATGCCTTTCATGTCGAGGGCCAGATCGACGAGCAGCGGAGTGCTGATCGACTGGTAGAAACTGATCAGTTCTTCGTCAATGTTGGCCTTTTGTTCATCGAGATAAAGGGCTTCACCACGGTTTTCCATGGCGAGTTTGTTGAGAAGGGTCTGATTGACGCTGTTGCCGACCCCCAGGGTAAAAGTGCGCACCTGCAGGGTGTTGAGATTGTTGTAGTTGCGGGCGATGGTGTTGGTGTCGGTGATGCCGTTGCTGGCTTCGCCGTCAGTCAAGAAAACCAGGGTGCGGGTGCGGTCAGGGGTTTCGTCAAACAGGCTGAGAGCGTGGCGAAGCGATTCATCAATATTGGTACCGCCACTGGCACGCAATTGGTCGATAAAACCGTGAGCAATATCGCGATTTTCCTTGTTTACTGGCATTAATTCGAGCTTCCAGAGCACGACAGTTGATGAAAAAGAGATGATACCGAAGCGATCTTTTTCGTTGAGTTTGTTAACAAAGAATTCAAAGGCCTTTTTGGTCTGTTCGATTTTATTGCCAGACATTGAACCGGAGGTATCCATGACGAAAACGATGTCGCGGTTGACGATGTCTTTCTGGGTGACGATTTCCTGGGGCGAGAGCATCAGCACAAAATAACCGGCTTTTGATGCATCGGGGCGGGTAGCCAGAAAATTGGCCGCCATTTTGTCGGCTTTAACTTCATAGTCAAGCCTGAAATCACTGTTTGATAAAAAATTATTCTTTTCAAACACCATTTTCCAGTTGGTGGGGGTGATTTTTTCGGCGTAGATGTCGTGGGTCAGCGAGGTAAGGCCGATAATTTCTTTCTGGTCGGAAACTTCAACGATGAGTGTAACAGCCTCGAGGGGCTGGGTCTGAAAACCAGCGATGTTAAAAGGCAGGCTGTAGCTAACAATACCCTTGTTGTAGGGCAGAATTTCGCTGTATTCTATGGTGACTGTGGCCCTGGATTTCGGGCCAATAGCGCCGATACTGGTTTCAAAAACGCCAGGCTGTTTCTGAACGGCCATGGCTGGCATCAAGCCTTCGGATTTGGCTTCGTTAAAAGTTTCTTGGGCCTGGCCAGATTCTTCAATACGACCTTCGTAAGTCTGGCCCTGGCTGTCGGTCAGTGAAAAATTCTGAACTGAGGCCTTTTCGTGCACCGGAAACTTGATATTCGGCTGAATAGTAAAGTCGTGCGGGTTGTAAAAAACCATTTCGAGCCTGGTAATGGCGACCTGGCTGTTGATTTTGACGTTTACTTTCTCGTGAACAAGCGGCAGATTGCCCTGAGAGAACACCAGATAAGACGCGTCGGCGGCTGAAAGGCCTGCGAACAGCATAACGATAATGATGATTGATAAAATAAAGTTTTTCATCGTTGCTCCCCCTGATTTAATTCTGCCCCAGTATACCGCCACCGATTCAGAAATAATAATGATAAATAATTTCATCTGGCACCAGTGTACCGTGGCATATAATTGTTAGCAACCGGCATGCCATGTCTTAAAACCATGATCCATTCTGATTTAGCCAGAATATCGGCGAAATTGGTGCGACAAATATGACGCTATTATTGTTCGTCGGGTTCGGGTGCTGTTTCGGCGGCAATAATTCAGCGGGCTGGCGGAAAATCGGGGAAAATAAGATTGTGAGTGTAAAGGTCGGCGCCTGTTTTGATGCCACGCTTTTCGAGCTGATCGATCATACCGAAAAGAATTTCTTTGACGGCGCGGGTATCGGCCATGGCGCGGTGGGCGTTCACCAGGTCAATGTTGAAGTGGCTGGCAACATTGCTAAGTTTGTTTGAACTCAACCCGAGAAACTTGCGGGCCAGGCGAAGGGTGCAGAGCGACGGCATGCGCAGAGGCTGGCGCAGGTGTTTCCTGAAAGCGTAGTCTAAAAATGACCAGTCGAAAGGCACGTTGTGGGCGACGAAGATTTTATCACGGAACAGCTCCGCGAGAATCGGTGCCAGTTCTGGCATTTTTGGCTTGCCACGCAACATGGCGTCGGTAATGCCGGTTAAGCGCGTGATTTCGCCAGGAACGGGCATTTCGGGATCGACGAGCGTCTCAAACAACTCTTCTTTGCCGTTTTGCAGTGAGATGATGGCGACCTCGGTAATTGCCGCCTCTTCGGGCTTGAAACCAGTTGTTTCAAGGTCGAGAATGACAAACGGCAGTTCTTTGATTGGAAGATTAACAAAATCCGGCATTAAATTTTTCATGCAGATATGGTATAACTAACGGGTAAAATGGTCAAATTAACCGTTTGTGCCTGCTCAAGCGCCTGGCAGACAGCGGTTTCATCGGAGGGCAGTGATGCAGATGCAACGTCTCAAGGGCCTGGTTGAAAGTGTTTTTGCTGACCGGGTCGTGGTAGTAGCCGACAAGACCGGCGCAGAATATTCTTTCGACCCTGACGAACTGCCTGGGGCGGCCAGGGGTACCCGGGTCGATCTGTTGATTACCCCATCAGATGAAGATGGCGGTTTTGCGTCAATCATTTCGATCAAAACGCAGAAGCAGATTAAGCCGCTCAAAATGGCAAGCTTTGCCACCCTGGTCGGGCACATGCTCAAAACCCGCGACCGTCTCAAGGCAACTCTTGCCGAATCAGTCGATGCAGATACTCAGAATGAACTCAACGAAAAAATAGCCTGGCTCGACCGCGGCATCAGACTTTTTTCATAATAAAAACCGTCGCCCGGCACCAGCAATCGAAAAGCAGTATCATGGGTTTACATAATCACGCGAGGGCAAATCAATTACATGCCGCCGTCACTTGACCGGCGGGCAGATCAGCGGGTCAGGCAACTCAGCCAGCACCGGAAACATACGGTTGGGTGACATCACCACCAGATCGCTGACTTTGAGATGACGTTTCGCCATTTTTCGGGAGCGCAGCAGAATTTTCTGCAGTTCTTCAGCATGCCCGGGCTTGAGATCTTTGCTCAGGGTTATGTGTGGCTGATAGTTGTGACGGTCGGCATGTGGAAAAATCTCGAACTCGCCGAATTTTTCGCAAACCTCGTTATGCAGATTCTGCAGGGCCTGACAGGGCAGAACTTTTAAAAAGATGACAGTAGCGCGACCTTGAGCGTATCTGAAAACGTCGAAGCCACGCACATAAATTTTAAGGGGCAGATATCTGGCGCAAATGCTGTGAATCGAAGGCAGCAAGCCGATAATGCGCTGGTCATCAAGAAATTCTGAAGAAAACCCGAGAAACTTCACGGTCAGATGTGCTGTTTCAGGGGGTTCAAAAGAATCGCAGACCCTTAGCAATTTCTGCTGGCAGGCGGCCAGATAGCTGCGAAAAATAGCCGGCACCCTGAATGCCAGCGTATAGGGCAGATTGCGATTGTTTTCGTCAGCCTGTTTCTGGTTGGTCATTTTGAAGAAAGTGCAGGAAACGGTTTGCGCCGTTCCCTGCACTTGTTGCACATTTTAGCCGGCTTTCGATCTGAAACGATGACCGGCAGAGTATTACAGATTCTTCAGGACCCCGGTCTTTTCATTGAACGCGGTGATCATTTCATCCCAATGTTTGATAACTTCTTCGCTGAATGCGTCTTCCCAGAATTCGGGATCCCAGAGTTCGTTGAGTTCTTCAACGGTTTTGCCCTGCTGTTCAACCCAGGTATAATACTTGAAGTTGTGCAGGCGCTTGCGGTCATGATAGTTGAGTTCCATCATGTTCTGGCTGCCTTCACCAAGCATGAAGCGTTCAAAGTCTGCAAGAGCGCGTTCGCCGGTCATTTTGCCATGCTGATGTTCGAGTTCGCCGAGGCGCGACTGATACATTTCGGCCGAGTCAGTCAGACAGGTGAACAGAATGTCGTTTTCGTCCATTTCATAGAACTTGGCGGTCTTTACGGCTGAAAGCACATTGCTGACGCTGCTGACGCCGAGGAGCGACAGCTTTTCGATGACTTCGGGCTTAACACCAGCATTTTTAAGCATTGCGTGACCTTCGGGGGTGTTGAATACCCTGAACAGCCTCATGCAGTTTTCATCATCCACGGCAACCACCGTGTCGGTATTGCGGGTGTTGTGAATCCAGGGAACATGCTTGTCGCCGATACCTTCAATGCGGTGACCACCAAACCCGCAGTTCAGCAGGGTGGGGCACTGAAGTGCTTCAGAAGCGACGATGCGGGCGTGCGGGTGAATGTGTTTGATGCGGTCGCCAGCGGCGATGGTGCCGGCTGAACCAGTCGCGCTGACCCATGCGGCCATGCGGCTGCGTGGCCCTTTGACCTTTTCAAATACTTCAAGGGCGGCGTTGCCGGTCAGGTTGTAGTGCCAGATCGGGTTGCCGATTTCGGCAAACTGATTAAAAATTACGATATTGTTGCCGCGTTCTTTGATGAGTTCCCAGCATTTGTCGTAGATTTCTTTGACGTTTGATTCGCAGCCGGGGGTGGCGAAGATTTCGCTCGTGCCGATTTCTTTGAGCCAGGCGAAGCGCTCGGGGCTCATATCCTGGGGAAGAATGGCAATCGCGGGTGAGCCGAGCAGAGCGCAGTCATAAGCGCCGCCGCGGCAGTAGTTGCCGGTGCTTGGCCAGACGGCCTTCTGTTTTGTCGGGTCAAATTCACCGCTGACGAGCCGCGGAACCAGACAACTGAAAGCAGCCCCGACCTTGTGAGCGCCGGTGGGAAAATACTTGCCGACCAGACCGATGATGCGGGCTTTGACGCCGGTGATGGCGCTGGGCAGTTCAACAAAATTCACATCACCATAAAGACCGGTTTTGGTATCGTTTTTCCAGGTGATGCGGAACAGGTTGCGGGGATTGACATCCCAAAGACCGAGCGGCTTAACCTGCGTTTTGATTTTTTCGGGGATCAGGTTGGGGTTTTTCTGCTGGGCAAAAGTCGGAATTACCACATTGCGTTCTTTGGCGCGGTTAACGGTATTTTTGATTACTTCATCATTTACATGAAGTTTGAACTTTTTTAAATACTTAGGCACGATTTGGCTCCTTGGTTATGGGTATACGTGAGTGCCGGCTTCGCCTTTAACGGCGCGGGCAAGATTCTCGGGGTTAGTGATGATGGCATGCTTGCCACCGTTTTTAATGAACTTGATAATTGCTTCGCATTTCGGAAGCATAGAACCTGGCTTGAAATGGCCTTCTTTGCAATATTTTTCGAGTTCGGCGACCGTAACTTTTTCGAGAGATTTCTGATCGGGTTTGCCGAAGTTCAGGCAGGCTTTTTCGACGGCGGTCGATACGATGAACATGTCGGCCTTGATATTCGAGGCAAGAAGTGCTGACGCAAAGTCTTTGTCGATTACAGCGGCGGTACCTTCAAGGTTGCCTTTGTCGTTGCGAATAACCGGAATCCCACCGCCACCAACTGCCACGACGCAGAAACCCTTGTCGGCGAGAGTGGTAATCGCATTTTCTTCGATAATTTCGAGGGGCAGCGGTGAGGCTACCACCCGGCGCCAGCCACGGCCGGCGTCTTCAACCATCGACCAGCCGTCATTCTTGATGCGGTCTTTGGCTTCGGCTTCAGTGTAGAACTGACCGATCGGTTTGCTCGGCTTTTTGAAAGACGGGTCGTTTTTATCGACGAGAACCTGCGTTACTACAGTTACTACTGGTTTGCTGATTCCACGTTTTTTGAATTCATTGCCAAGGGCCATCTGAAAATTGTAGCCGATGGCGCCCTGAGTATCAGCACCGCATGAATCAAGCGGAACCGGGTGCAACTGACTGCGTGCGATTTCGCTGCGCAGCAGAATAAAACCGACCTGTGGCCCGTTGCCATGCGTCAATACAACGTTATAACCCTGTTCGATCATGTCGGCGACATGAACCATGGTTCTGCAGGCTGCATCATACTGATCTGGTACCGACTGATGCTTGCTGTCGAGAATCAGTGAATTGCCGCCTACCGCGACTACTGCGAGTTTACCTTTTGCTGCCATAAAAGTGTCATTCCTTTGTCAGTCAGCGACTGACTTTGCATATTATGGGTGTAACGAAGCGCCTTCAGCCTTCATTATATTGCCTTAATCGACTTTCCTTGCGTTTTTGTTAGTCTGAATCGAAATTTTCTGCACCGATTATACCTGCAAATATTTAAAATGTAAACTTTCCAACGAACCAGGGTATTTAAATACACCTTGAAAAAGGCAATAATGAGGAAATTTTATTTTAATCAGTGGTTATAGTTTAATATGCAACAAAGGTGTTCTTTCAATCGTATGATAAAAAAAATTGGGGGTTGATATGCTGGCGAAAAATCTCGTTTTGAGCGCTTTCCTGGGTGCTGTGTTCTTTTCAGCCGGCTGTGGCAGCCAAGCGACTCCGGCCGCAAAAATCGTCAGCGTCAGTGGCCAGGTTGAAGCTAAAATCACAGCTGAACAGGGTTTTGCGACTGCGGCAGGCGATATGCAGCTGATGGCAGGCGGTGCCGTGAGAACTGCCAAAGATTCTTCTGCCAGCCTGATGACCCTCGCTGATTCTGCAAAAGTCGATGTTGCGGCTGATTCATATTTTGAAGTGCGTGCGGGCAGCGACAAAATTGGGTTTCAGGGCGAGGGCAAGGCGGTTTATGACGTTAAAAAACAGCAGAAATCTATTGTCGTTGAAACCAGGCATGGCAATACGGCGGTTCTCGGTACAAGATTCGGGCAGATAGTTTCGAGCAGCTCTTTTGAACTTTATGTTGCCAATGGCAAGGTTGAGTTTACAAATAAAACTGGTGAAAAACGCCAGGTTGGTGCCGGCCAGCAGCTAATCTGGAATACTTCAGAGGCGTTGCCGACGGTCGTTGAAACCAATGTGGTCGAATCAGAGGCAATTTTTGGCTCGGGTGACCGAAGCTTTGAATTTAACCGCCACTGACAATTCAACAGTTTTTCTCAATGCTGCAACAAAAATGATATGCTGACCGTATGCACTTTGTCTGTTAAAGCGAGTTCGTTCGATGGGGGCAAACATGAGATCGTTTAAAACAAGGCTTGGCATGGCCTTGCCTTTCACGATAATAGCGATGGTTGTGGTAGTTGGCTTTATCATGACCATGAGTCGCATGAATCAGGGTGTGAAAAACCAGATTTTTCACACCAATAATCACCAGTTGTCGTTTTTAATGGCCTATTCAGCCCTTTCACGGGTTTGTGCCAAAATACACTCTTTTTCGTGGGCGAATCGGCCGTTTGTTACTGACCCTCTGGTTGAAAACAAAGTGGCTCTGCAGGGTGGCGAGTATGATCTGCTCGTCGAAAACAGCAAAAACCGCGACTTTCAGGCTGATGTGTATGTGCGCACTCATCTGGCAGGCATTTCCAGAATGTATTTCTGGCGTGTAAGATTTAACGATGACCTGCTCGATGTGTCTAATCAGATTTTTGTCGAAGCCTTTTTGAATGCTGATCCAAAAGATTTTCCGGTAGCTGGCAAGGCTAACCCCTTTGCCAGCAGAGTCGAAAGCATGCTTGCCCAGCGAGTCGCCAACCAGAAAAAATCCGACCAGCTGGCTCGTGAAATCATCAAGCTTAAAAAGCCCAATGATATTATCAAAGAGATTAATGGCCGGCCGATCGCGCCTGGCGACCCGGGCTTTCCACCCCCGCCTGAAGACATTGAAATTGCAAAAAAAGAACCGGTCGATGTGCCGCAGATGCCGCCACTCCCCGGCTCCGAAAAGCCATCCGCGCCTGGCCCCAGGGTCAACGTTCCGCCTTCTGCCACCGACAGCATGGTCGGCATCAATATGAATGCAAAGATGGCAAGTGTCGTCAGCTCTTCAAAATCGGCCTACGACTACACCGACCAGGGCTGGAAAAAAATTGAAGAGAAGGGAGTTGGGGGGATGTCAGAAGCGACTGATCTTCACACCCAGGCTGCCGAAGCCCGAGAAAAGGCCTTTGATGATATGAGCGATTTGATAACCGATGCCAGAACAGGCATCAATGACGCACCCAGCTCCGGTGCCGCAAAGGCCATCGAAGAAATGGTTTCCCAGACGATCGTCGCCGGCGTGCAAAACCTCGGAAACGCCCTCAACCGAGGCATGGATCACCTTGACAACAACGCCGGCAGTGATTATCTCAACTCATTGCCAACTGCAGAGTCGGTTGCCAAGCTTACCACCGACTGGGAAACCGCCCTGGTTAACGTAACCGCAGATGTTACCCGAATGACTGAATTGGCCAACGAAATCGGCCCATTTGCCAAGGCACCCGAAGTCGAGGCGGCTCTTGCAGCTGCCCTCGAGCAGGCCAGAGCTAATGTTGAACAGTTGACCAAACTGGTTGAAGATGCAAAAAAGAGGCTCGAAGAACTCATCAAAAAAGAAGAAGAAGAAGCCGAGCGCCTTCGACAGCAGGAAAACGAGAGCCAGCAATGAAAATGCAGCACAAATCCGGAACCACCCTTGTCGAGCTTCTTGTGGTAATTGGCCTGGTGGGTTTGATCGGGGCCGCCGGCATGCACTTTTTTACCTCCGTAAACACCAGCCAGAAGGCTTTTTCGCAACAGGCGATTCTTCAGATGGAATCGCGCAAGGCATTCGACCAGATTATCGATCAGATTCGCGAGGGCACTGATGTAATCAGGCCTGTCACCGGCGAAACCATGCATTATATGGTTTTTCGCGACCTGCTGAATCAGGTGAACATGTTGTATCTCGAACCAAATAATGATGAATCAGTGCGCCTTAAACAGAGGGTTTACCGGCTGGTTTCATACTGCAATGATTTTTCAGGGGCATATAACAAGGCCAATGAAAAGATTTTGCACAATTCAATCAAGCAGTTACGGTTTTCGAGCCTTTCGCCTTCAAGCGTGCAGGTTAATGCAACCGTCGTCAGTGATAAGGGCGAATATCAGTTTCTCGCCCACGTCGGTTTGTTGAATGTCGGGGGGATCGAATGAAAACTTCGCGCAGACAGGGCATGACCCTTATCGAAATAACGATTGGCTTTGCCATTTTAACGGCGATCAGCGCCTTTTTTCTCAGTTTTCTGACTTCTTCTTCAAAAGAGATTTCGTTTTCGGCAGATCACTTTAATGCGGTTATTCTATCGCAGAAGGTCTGCGAAGATTTGCTTGAAGAGATCGCCGTAAACCCTTATGGCCTTGAGACCCTTGGCATCGACGAATCAATCAACAGCAAACATGACGTTGTTGATGGCAGTTCGGTGTTCTTCTCTTTTATCGAAGACCGCACTGAGCCGTGGGGTTTGATTGAGCCGGCTAAAGATGGCATGATCAACAGTTCTATGCAGCCGCTTTATAGTTCAGTTAAAAAATTTAAATTCGGGGTTTCGGGCAGGCGCTTGGCAAAGACCGGCGACCACGAAGACCGCAATCTGGTTTCGTGCAATGTTGACTTCTCGTGGAGCGCTCAAACCGGCAAGGGAGCCTATAACAATTCATTTGAGCTTTTTTCGCCAGTTTCGGTCAAAAAGGTCTCGCTGGGCGTGTCGCTTAACGAGGCTGCAATCGATGCCCGGATTCCCCCGGAAGTCTTTTATCAGCCCTCACAAACCATCGGAGAACTCGCAACCCGGATCGGTGAAAACGTTGATGCGGTGCTTTCGGTCGGGCGTATTTCTCTGGTAAGCCGCGACTTTATCAATTCACAGTTCTACCGTGATTCAAAAGATGCCATCAGGATTCTTTTGCGTAAACTCTCGACTCTTTCGGCCGATGACAGCGAAGAAATCTTCGAAACCCGCTTGCAGCTGGCAAAGACCTGGTATGAGCAGGCAAAGGTCTGCTTTCAGATCATCAGCTACCTCGAGCCGCATTTCACCACTCTGCAACAGCAGGGAAAATTTGACGGCACTTCTGGCAGCGGTTTTAACCCTATCAGTTTTCAACAAGATCTCATGAGCTTCAGAATCATTTATGAATTCTTTGCTGGTGCGATTGTTCAGGCCAGGTTTCATTATTATCAGCTGTTGCAGCCGGCCATGGTCGCTTTAAAAGGCAACAAGGCCCAGCTTCAGGTCATTCAGAAACTTATCGATATTTACCGCATCACTTCAATATTGCCCACCAGACCAGAAGGCATGGCAGAGTATCGAAGTTTTCTTAATCGCATCAAGGGCCTGTCAGAGAACCGTAACCCATTTGTTAACCGTATGATCGGCCATGAATTGAAGATGCTTGATAATCGCAATGACTGGCTGCAGCATTACCCGAACCTTGGCCGCATCGATGATATGCTAACCGGCAAAATGCCGGGTATTCTTGCCTTCATAAAGACAAAGACCATAGGGGCGCTCACAAATTAAGCCGGCCGACACACTCCGGGTTGCAATTTTTGTGCGTGCATAAGCTTTAAAGGCCTGTCTGGCCAGTTGATTTGCGGGCAAGAAACCGCACCGCTGGTGCAGAGGCCGATCAGTCTCTCAGTAATCAATCGTTATCAGGTATATCAACCGAAACGTATTAGCCTTCTTTTGTCAACCCAGCCTTTGACGCGCTTCTTTTTGCCGCTGTTGTGAAGACTGCCTTCATGTCGGTGCCCGCCTCTTGTAATAAAATGGAATATTCCCCACAATTCCCACAACCCGGCGCGAGGCCCTTTAATTGACGCAAAAGGTTCTTTCGGCTCCCCGTAGATTTTTGCAGGCCTCAATAACACCCGGATTGAAAAATGGCCGCATGTCAAAAATTCGCGCATCGCCACTCAGCCATCAAGCCTGAAAAAACTGCGCGAACTCAAAAACCTCGCGGCCGAAGAAACCGCCGCAAAATAACCTTGTGGCCGATTTCCCTGGGCCGGTGACCTCGAAAAAATGACCTAAGACTCATGATTTTTAAGTCTGCTGGCTGAGGTCATGCAGGCGTTTTTTTGTGACTTTTTCGAGTTGGGTTCTTTGTTTTTCGGTCATGGGGATCTGCTGCAGAATGGCTGAATACTGGCAGAACCTTGCTGTCAGCCGGTCGAGCATTTTGCTGACCGCCGCTTCAGAAACTCCGAACCGCCCGGCAAAGCTGACAAGATTACTCCTTTTGATGTTGTCGTCACGTCCATCAAGTTTCAAGGCCATTTTGTGGTCACCATAAATATGTGTGCAGAGCAGATCGTAGGCCGGCGAGACCTCGACTATCCTGCTTCCAGACTTGACGAGCAGGCTGATATTCTTTGCATGCAGATCGCCGTTGCCAATGAGATACGAGAACGCATAAACCTCAATCAGCCTTAGTATGGCAACCTTCGCCGCCGATACATGCGTTGTGACGCCCCTGGCAATATCATTAAAAGCGACTCGATACTTGTCGGCCGGGTAGCGGTCGAGCATCTGGCAGGCGTCTTCCTGATGATGCCTAAGAAATCTGCCGGTTTTTTCGTTCCAGACGCGGTCGAATCGTGTGACGAGAAGGCCATTATTGCCGTCGCGGTCTCTAACCAGACTGGTTCTGGCCGCTTCAATGCTGCATTTTTGTGCTAGTTGCATGCAGAAGTGTTCATTCTCAACCAGATTCGGTTTGTCGGGCGGATTCAACTTGAGAATATACCGGCAATTCTCTTTCGCAATGTTGACAGGGAAACTGATCATCGATGCCGAGAGTTTTTCCTGGGCTCCTGCAATCGCCTCGTCGCGCATAATTGCATTGCCGGATAACACTTTCTGAAAATATTCGTAGAAATTTATTTCTCTGAGCTTTGGAATCTGTGCTTCATCCTCAGAGCGCTCGACGCCGGCATAGACATCACCGATTACCTGATCGCCGATGCTTGCGAAAAGACTGAAAAGATCGTCTTCAGAAGTCTTTAGATTTCGCACCAGCGACTTTAATCGTAACCCTTCGGGCAGCAGTCCCGCAAAAAACGGAAAAAGATTGACGCCAGGGTTGATCAGGCGTGCCGGGCTTTTCTTCATGCAGAAAGAAATCCCTGCAAAATTCTGCTGCCGCAGAAAATCGTCGTCGAACACAAACTCGCAGCCGGCAGGCGTTCTGCGCAAGATTCCGGCTCGCTGACCATCTCGAAAGATGTTTAATTCGCTGATCGAACGGGCGTCTTTCATTTTTCAACAATATTCTCTGAAGTTCGGAAGCCTGAACCTCCGGGGGTAAGGGCCAACTCGAGGCCGAGAACATCAATTACGGCAAGCAGCTTGTCGAGCTGTGTTTTGGGCTTGCCGTTTTCGAGCTGCGAAACGTAGTTAAGACTGACACCCGCCAGGTCGGCCAGCTGTGTCTGAGTCAGACCGAGATTTTTGCGGTAGTCCTTGATTGCCGCACCTAATTTTTTAGTTACCTGCGAACTCGAATTGTTCATTTTTCCTATGTGTGAAGTAAAAATTTAACTTATCCTACTAAAGTATATTGATTTTTATAAAAATTACAATGATCGTGCGAAAAAAGTTAAAAATCCTCTGAAAAAATATAATTCTGCAGGAAATTCATGCGATCATGTGAAAAATGATTGTTTTATGGCTGCCCCTGATTCT
>Ga0116170_10001306_pt1 | contig 25257 bp, 20 predicted proteins | sample AD_JPNHW1_MetaG_FD_89797 | JGI IMG/M metagenome (GOLD analysis project Ga0116170, IMG submission 89797) | Active sludge microbial communities of municipal wastewater-treating anaerobic digesters from Japan - AD_JPNHW1_MetaG | ecosystem: Engineered > Bioreactor > Anaerobic > Digestate | place... | reverse complement strand
CGTTGGCTTTGACGGGCTTCAACCCGAAAAACAAAAACAGTAAAAGAAACAGTGATGTGTATTTCATGGAATGAGAGTTTACGAGTCGATGATCGGATGTTACATCCTGCTTGCTATCAGATGATTGCCGGTGTTCCGCCGCTGTCTGCCAACCGGCTTTTATCCGATTACCTCAACGGGAAGTAAAGGCGTCAAAATTAAGCATTAGTTTTCAGAAGAAGCACGAGGAAAAGCCGGAATGCGTGCAGGTACGGCCTTTTTATTCAGCTACTCTTTTCTTTTTATCCTTTGTGAGAATTTCAGAAATGGGACGGTTGTAATAGATAAGGAGGAAACCAAGCAATAACTCTATCGCTTCGGTTAAAAGATAATTGATGTCATAAAGATAAGAGTGATCATCTAATTGAACCTTATGAATGTGATGCTGAAGTTTTATGAGAAAATCAGGAAAAGTCCGGACTATGGCTGATAATCCGACCAATACCATTGCGATCTGGTAAAGGTATTTAGGCTCAGTAATGAGTTGGACAGTTTCTGTATAATCTTGCTGAGAACATATCAGATGAGTCATTCTTTTTGTCCTGAATGTCAGCAAATAAGCCAGAGTGACATCAATAACCAACTGAATCACCGATGCCATCAATTCCGGCATCGGACTATACATTTCTATTTGAGCCGGAGAATACCTGGCTATATCATAATAACTCAGGAAAGAAAAAATGGTTCTTAGCAGAGCTACAATGTGAATAAACAAATAGACACCCAAAATCTTAAGCGCTATCTCATAAATATCTGATTTTTTCATAGAACTCAAAGTTGTTGTGGTTGGGCATAACGGCCGGCCCTATGGCAAGTGCGGGATTAAATTGTTGTTCAACTGTCTGCCTGCCTAAATGTGTATTAATAGTTTAATATTTCAACGAACACGTAAACCCGCATTTGCTATAGCGTTTTTTTGCATTTCGTGCTTTATTTTTTTAGTTTCAGTCCACTTTTATTAGCCGCCAAAATTAACGCATTCAGATATTTAGTCTTCAATTCTGTCTTAGTCGTGGCAATTTTTGTCTTGTCGTAAACCGTTTGAAGGTTGATTAAGTCGTTTATTGGGTTTTCAATTTCTTTGAGAATGATTTTATTATCTATCTGTCTTGTTGCCATAACCTGAAAAAACAAATTCGGAGCTTTCTCAAGAACCGAGAAAAGAGTCTCGTTACTGAACTCTGAATATTCGACATTGTTTTTGCAGGAGTTGTCAAAGGTGCACAAAAATTCGGTTAACATCTGGTAAGTCAAACTGTCGAGATGTTGATTTACAATTCTGACTTTTTCCAGATCACATTTGTCGCATGGTTTCACGGCAAAAACTGTCTGAACCACTAAAACGGTTAGTATGGTAAATAAATATTTCATAACTGGATGAATGTCTGAATATCTGAATTTTGTAACGTCTTCAAGCACGAACGCTAACAAGTATACAGCCGGCACCTTCTCAATGCACGAATATAGCAATAAATTGCCAAATTATCCTGCGTCATAAAAATACCGGATCATACGCCGGGAAATGCAGTAACAGGGTAAATTCCAGTCCGGGATCAGGATCCTTTTTGCTTTTCGCGACTTATCAGCAGGTAAATAAAGATACTGAGAATGGCTGCAAAAAAGCACCACACCGAGGTTAAATTCTGTATGTAAAAAATCACGGAAACCACACAGGCCAGGAACAAAACGGCTCCAAGCCAGGGCATCCCCTTTACGCCTGAAACGAAAAATGGCGTTATGGTGACAACCAGATAAACCAGGAATGCCGGTATCACCAGCACATGCGGAAATTCACCGGCATAGTTGATGTGGCAGTTCAATATTTCGGGCGTTACGGCAAAGGAAAGAAGGCAGAAAGCATAATACAGTGAAAGGGCTGCGCCTGCCGCAAGCAGGATTTTAAGGATTTTCCGTTTCCCGGGATTCTCTTCCATCAGTAAACATGAGGCCGCGACCATAACCGGCCAGAGTACATCGGCCGTGATAAGGAAGACATAGGTACTGATGTACTGCATGAGGAGTTGGTCCGGCCTTTGCAGCGACACCCAGACGAATCCTTCGGCTATCTGCTGAAGGCCAAAGATCAGGGGAACAGCGGCAAAGAGTCGCTGCGATTTCTTTCTGACTTTCAGTTCAGAGGCAACCCCGATAGCCGTTATAACCGCCCCTGCCGTAAAGCTTGCTGTTGCTGAAAAACACATATCCCTCTGTTTATAAAAACATGAATGTATTTCTACTTTTAAACATCATCAAGCGGCCTCCGGGTATCGCCGGTCCCATCCTGCACTTTCTTTTTACTCTTCCGGCGGCAGGCTGCCGGGGGCGGTTCCCCATTTCCGGTTGGGCTTGTTCGTCATGTTGAATACGATCTCACCGCCGTTCCTGATCTCTTCGTACGGAATATACGTCTTGTTCCAGTCTTTGCCGTTCAGCGTCATCGACCGTATGTAAATGTTATCCTTCGAGAGGTTGTTGGCCCTGATAGTAAGCTTTCCGCCGCTGGAAAGGTTTACTACCGCTTTCGGCAGACAGGGGCTCCCCACAGCATAATAACTGCCGGAAGGGCAAACGGGATAGAAGCCGAGGGCATTGAAAATATACCATGCCGACATCTGGCCGCAATCGTCGTTGCCGCATAGAGAGTTGGGCTTGCTGCCGTATTGGGTACTTACGACTTTGTGAACCAGCTTCTGCGCTTTCCAGGGTTTGCCGATATAATCATAAAGAAAGATGATATGATGGCTTGGCTCGTTGCCGTGCCAGTATTCGCCGATACGGCCGGTGGCATCTTCGGCGGTCCGGTTGTTTTCAGGTACGTTGAGGGCAAACAGCGTGTCGAGCCTGGCTTCGAACTTCTCTTTTCCCATAAGCCCGGCCAATCCCTGCACATCGTGGGGCACATACCAGGAATACTGACGGCTTGTCCCTTCCGTGAAATCGCGATCCCGCAGATCATCGCTGTAATCATCCGGGCTGAATGGCGTCCTCCGGTTCCCTTTCGAATCCTTTCCGCGCATGTAGCCCGTTTGCTGATCGAAAAGATTCCTGTATGCTTTCGACCTGTTCATGAAATAGTTGTAATCATCGGTTTTACCCAGGTATCTGGCCATTCGGGCTACACAGTAATCGTCGTAACCGTATTCCAGCGTTTTTGAAACCGATTCGTTCTCCACATCAAAAGGCAGGTAGCCCAGCTTCGCGTAAAGCATCACGTTATCATATTCCCTGTTCATGGCTGTAGCCTTCACAGCATCATAGCACTTTGCGGCATCAATCCCTTTAAGCCCTTTCACTACGGCGTCGGCAATCACAGGCACGGCATGATACCCGATCATGCACCAGGTTTCGTTGCCGTAAAACGACCACACCGGCAACAAATGGTCGGCGCTTTGCTCGTAATGCTTCAGCATAGAATTGATCATATCCGCATTCCGTTCGTTTTGTATCAGCATGAACAAAGGATGAACCGCCCGGTAAGTATCCCAGAGCGAAAACACGGTGTAGTTGGTAAAGCCCTGCGCCTTATGGATATTTTTATCCATGCCGAGGTAGCTTCCGTCGGCGTCCTGATAAAGGAACGGTGTGAGGAACAGGTGGTACATCGAAGAGTAAAAAGTGGTTTTTTCGTCGTCGGTACCTTCCACCTCTATCCTCTTCAGTTCCCGGCTCCATTTGTCCCTGGTTTCTTCCTTAACGCGGCTGAAGTCCCAGTGCGGTATTTCGGTATTCATGTTGAGCAACGCATTGTCGGAGCTAACGCCCGAAACGGCTACCTTTACCGTGATCGCTTCACCGGCGGCAGTTTTATAGGCGGCAAAGAATTGCAGGTTGGTGTCGGCTGCTTCGTTGCTGCTGACGAACCGGTAGGTCTTAAACGGGTCGTATTCCACCACACGTCCGTTGCGGTAAATGCCGAATCTTTCAAATTTTTTCGAGAAGCGGGCGGCAAAATAAACTTTCCGGTCCCGTGCCCAGCCTTTCACATAATGGTATCCCGTGATGGTGGAGTCGTCCATGACGCGTACCTGCGACCAGACCACCTTCCACTGAAGCACATGTTTGAGGTCGATCATGATATTGGCGCTGTCGGTCTGCGGAAAAGTAAAACGCAGGAAGCCCGCCCTGTCCGAAGCCGTCATTTCGGCGTTGATGTCATATTCCGGCAAGCGGACAGAATAATAGCCCGGCGCAGCGGACTCTTGGCTGTGGCTGAAGCGCGTCCGGTACGAACCGGCGTTCCAGGCATCGCGTTTTCCCCCGTAAGTCTTGATTTTTCCCGTGGAAGGCACGAAAAGGAAATCGCCAAAATCGGGAATACCGGTGCCGCTGAAGTGGGTCAGGCTGAAGCCGTAAAGCAATGAATCGGAATACTCGTAGCCGGAAGCGGTTTCCCAGCGTTCGATATCGGTATCGGGGCCAATCTGTATCATGCCGAAAGGGGCTACCGCCGCCGGATAAGTGTTCCCTTCCCCCTGCGTTCCTATAAACGGGTTCACATAATCGCTGTACGATTTTTCCGGTGTAACCTGGGCCCCGGCCTGCCGGGATCCAAATACCAGCGATAAAAAGGCCAGGCCGGACCAGAGCAACATGCTGCGCATTCCTGAAAATCTCATCTTAATTTCATTTAATTATAACATTCCTTTGAAGGTAGCCACAAAGGTAAAACCAATTCGATAAAAACGCCGGAAACAGGAAAAAAGGTGACATAACGGGAAAATCAGGAAACTGGCTTGAACCGAACCCGATCGCACGGAATATTTCGCTACCGGCGCCTGAGTCCGAAAACCGGATGTTAGAGCCACGAAAACTCCGGATTTCAGCGAATTCAACCGGAAGCATTGCACCGGTTAATCGTTAGCCGGACTCCGGCTATGACGGTCTTATCGTAACGTCTATATCCTTCTGCTGATTTTCCTGAAAAAGATGATGAATGCCAGCACTACCGTCGTTTCGAGGATGAAGATGATCGTCTGCGTGGAATGCATGGAGAAAGGCACAGCCTGCACTTCACTCGTTATCAGCGCATAAGCGTCGGTGATCACCGAGTACAGCGTTAAAGCCGTAAACAACGCCAAAATGAATTGCATAATGCGCTCCGACTGCTGCGTACGCGTGACTTCGATGCCTTCGATGGCAAAGGTGAGCGATTGTTCGGCATCCTTCAGAAGGTCATATTTGGGTGAGATATCGGAATTTTGCCGGTACATCTTCATAAATTTAGACTGGTACAGGGTAAAATTCGGGTTAAACAGCCTGAGATTCTGAATGAGCCAGGTGTTGTAATTAAAGATCTCGCGCAGGTGGTTGGAATCTACCTCAAGGTTTTGATTCAAAATATCGAGGAACGAGTTGTACACATGCAGCGCATTGTTTACCGCCACCGTTTCGCACAGCATGTAACTGTTGATGGATATCAGATCAACCAGTTCGTTGTCGGCAACATCGTGCTTCATTTCCCAGAAATATATCGGAAATTCGGAAAAGAGGCAGTGTTCCTCAAACGTAAGGACATTCTCTTCCGAATTGAATTGCTTAACCGTGTCGTCGAGCAATTCCTTTTCGCCGAAGTAAAAAATATGAACGAGGTAGTTATAGCTGTCCTCCCGGGTATGGATTCCGGATTTTTCAAGTCCGGAAGGCACGCCAAAATGATAATAGGATGATTTCCGGATAATTCCGGCGCTGTCGAGGACGTCAATAGCAGCAGAAATATCGCTGAAAATGGCGTCAATGATTTCAGCCGAAGCATCCCCGTTTTTCTCTATCTCCGCATAGCTGTTGTTGCCCGGCTTGCAGGCATATTCAAAGACCGGAATAATATTCAGGAAGCCAAATGCATTGATGATCATGCGGAATGATGATATCCGGAACGATATCCCCTTTTCATCGAGAAACTGCTGATATTGTCCGATCGCTTTTGCGGTCATTTCAAGCGTCACCTCGACCGGCCTGAACGAATAGTTTCCGATAGGATTTTCGGAATAGGAAAACCGGATCCCCTCGCCGGCAAATATTCCAGACGTCAACTTCTCCGCCAGCAAACGGTTGATCTCTGCAGGATCGGCTTCCGTGTTCACGATTTTGGCATTCAGCGACCATACACGATTTTCGAGATACTTTATCATGACTTAAAACTATTATTCTTGAATCCTATCGATTTTGAACCCGACTTTTCCGCTCCCCCAAGTCCGACCACTCTTCTGATATCGGCTTGCGTAAAAGTCACCAGGCTGTTTTCGTCAAGGTCGGCGATGGTTGAAAGCCTGTCGGAATGGGCCTGCACCAGTTTTTCAAAGAAATTGCGCACCATGCGGCCATTACCGAAGGTTTTATCCCGTTCATCCCAGCATTGCTGCATATATTCCAGCGCTATTCCCTTCACGCCCTCTTCCAGGATAAAATGCCTGCTTTCGCACATCTTGCAGAAGATATCCGTGAGTTCCTCAGGGCTGTAATCGTTGAAATAAAAGTGCCTGTTAAAGCGTGATTTCATACCGGGGTTCGATTCGAGGAAATGGTTCATTTCGTTGGTGTACCCGGCAACCACGACAATGAGTCGGTCACGGTCATCTTCCATCCTTTTCAGGAGGGTATCGACGGCTTCCTGTCCGAAATCGTTGCCGCCGTTGGCCGGTGTCAGCATATAAGCCTCGTCGATAAACAGGATTCCATGTAAGGCCGAATCGATCACTTTCATGGTACGGGGCGCCGTCTGCCCGACATACTGCCCCACAAGATCGGCCCGCGAAACCTCCACCACATGTCCCCGGGATATCAGCCCCATGACCTTAAATATTCTTCCCAGCAATCTTGCCACCGTAGTTTTGCCGGTACCCGGAGGGCCGAAGAACACCGTGTGCAGGCTTACCGGATTAGCTACCATTCCTTTTTCCTGCCTTAATTTTTCAATACGCAGGTAGTTGATCAGGGTATTGATATCCTTCTTTACATTTTCGAGGCCTACCAATTCTTCGAGATCTTTCAGCACATCGGCAATCGTTTCCTGTTTCTCGTCGGCAAATTCATCCTTGACAGCTTCGGTGATATCGGCTTCGGTGATGGCACAAAGATCGTTATCGCTGATCTGGCTCAGCATTGCCAGGCGCCCCGACTGCAGGCGGATAACCTCTTCGAAAAGGTTGCGCATGGTGCGGGCATTGCCGAAGTTCTTCGTCCGGCTTTTATACAGAAATTCTGTATACCGGAGCAGTTTGGCCCTGGCATCGTCATCCATTGTAAACTTCCGGGAAACGCATATTTCCGAGAAAATTTCGCTCAGTTGTTCCGGTTTGTAATCATCGAAATAAAAGTATCTCGTGAACCTTGACTGAAGTCCGGGGTTGGCGTCGATAAAGCGTTTCATCTCTTCGGTATATCCTCCCACGATCACGATCATCCGGTCGCGGCTGTCCTCCATACGTTTCAGCAAGGTTTCGATGGCTTCGCGCCCGAAATCGCGCGGATCGTCTTCAGGCGCCAGGCTGTATGCCTCGTCGATGAACAAGATGCCATCCAGCGCCGAATCGATGACCTTGTTTGCTTTCTGGGCCGTCTGGCCAATAAACTCCCCGACCAGTCCCGAACGGTCCACTTCCACCACATGGCCTTTGGAAAGGAGTCCCAATGCTTTGAAAATTTTGCCCAACAGACGGGCTACCGTTGTTTTCCCGGTGCCCGGAGGGCCCGAAAATACAGAGTGCAGAACCGTGGGATTGGCGTCAAGCCCCCGCTCGCGGCGGAGCTTTTCAATCCTGATATACTTCAGCAGGTCATCTACATCACGTTTTATGGTCTCCAGGCCTGTCATGGCATGAAGTTCTTTCATGGCCATTTCGAGGAGCTGATCGTTATCCACATCAGGAACCATGTGAACGGCAGGTTGCGGAACAGAAACTTCCTCAGCGGCAGGTTGCCGGAGGCTTTCCTCCGATTCGTCCAGGTTATCGCGTATCTGTTTGTTGCCGGGGGCCAGTTTCAGCGCTTTGTTGTAAAATTTCACGGCATTGTTAAAATCGCCGGCATCGGCATAGCAAACGCCGATGATATTCAGTGTTTCCGCAAAATCAATCTTATCAAAGCATTCAGGATCTGCGCGTTTAACCACATCCAGAATTTTATCGTCACATCCTTTGTTGTTGTATGTGAGTATCAGGTTCGAAACCAGGACGGGCGTTTCATTATCCAGGGCAAAAGCCTTCTCATAATAGGTGATGGCAGTATCCAGATCATCCTTGTAGGTATAGGCCGTTGCAAGCCCTGCCAGCGCATCGGCATACTCCGGCTCAATATCGACGGCCTTTTTCAGATTCACTATCGCCTTGTCGTAATTCTCTTTTTCCAGAAAATCTATCCCCAGGTCATGCAGCCGTTCAGCTTCCGGATCCAGGTCGGAAACGGCATCTTCCGTATCGGTTTCGTCGGTTTCCTCTTCCTCCTCATCATCCTCCTCTGTTTCGGTTTCTGACACAATAACGGCCCACAAACCAGCACCATAAGCGATGTGCGTGATGCTGTATCCTTCCCGCAACTTGGCATTGATGTCGTTTACCGGGAATTCGGAACCTGTGATCCATTCCTGCGCACCGAAGCCTGTCCCCTGCGACATCACCAATCCCCATTTCCCGTCGCCAAAGGCCAGCGAAGTGATATCGAACCCGTTATCCCAGCCTTTCTGAATGGCATCTTTGGGAAACGACCGGTAACTATCATATTGCTGCGCGGTGAATCCCGAGCCCTTGGTCAGCACAACCGCCCAGCGGTCGCTGCCGTAAGCCAGTCCGGTAACCATGTACCCGTCTTTCAGTCCCTGACTGATTTCTTTCTCAGGGAAACGGCTGCTGGTACGCCAAACCTGGTCGGAATAGCCGGTGTTGCCCGACATAAAAACGACCCAGGCGCCGTTGCCGTACGATAGCCAGTTAATATCCTTACGGGCATTCCACCCTTCGTTGATCGGGCCGGACGGAAAATCACCCTGGGTATTCCACTGTTGTCCGTCCAGGTCGCTTTCGCTGGCGGCGATAAGCACCCATTGTCCGTTGCCATAAGCGGCAGAGATTATGGTATTGCCTTCCTCCCAACATTTGTCTATCTCTTTGTTGGGGAAAGCACGGGAAAAATAATAGCGATCGATTAACATAGCATTGTTTGATTTGAATTAAAAACCAGGCAGGAGGTCAGGATGAACGCAGAGCCACTACGTTGTAAGGCTGGCACCACAGCCCGGACATCTTGTATTGCTTCCTGCGCTGGCTGAGAAGGTACGCCCGCAATGGGGGCATTTGTATTTTCCTGAACCGGCTGCGCTCCCCAGGACTTTCAGCACCAGTATACCGATCACCAGGAAGGCAATCAGAACAAGCAGGAAGAACGAAACCAGCAGCGCCATACAATTCAGTATCAGAAGAATAAAGACCCTCAATAGACCGATCAACGGTCCGCCGATCACGAAGCTTTCCACGATCCAGCTTAGTGTCAGAAGTATCGTGATCATGCACATGCCATACATAAACCAATGGACCGGCCTGTCGTACCCTATCGGGAGGATGTTGAAACCTTCATTGAAAAACCATTCCATTTCATTTCCATCCCAGAACGAAGCGATGAAAATGGTCGCGCCAAGCAGGATACCGCCCAGTAACGGATACCACCGGTACTTTTTTACAGGATATATTCTGTGAAGGAAACTCTGAGACGGAGGAACCGAGGCATCGCTTTTTGAACCGCCATCGGCAAACTGGTCATGAGCCGGCCGCAACTTAAGCAAGCGGTCATCAAGGGTATTGAACTTACGTTTGACATAAAAGAGGATGACGGCGCATATCAGAACAAAAATCCATGATTTCAGTTTGGTGAAATCGAAAACATTGCTAAGCCAGTTCATAAACCGGAATTTTAACACGCTGCTGCCTTCAGGGTACGCCTTGTTCACAATTTCCGACCGGCGGGCAAAACCGGTTTTGCCATTGCCATAACTTATTTTATACCATCCGTCGGGAAGTTTTTCCAATACCTTTAAGCTGTCGGGATTCCTCAACACATCGGCCGTGTTTTCCTGGTTGGTTGTTGTAAAGACTTTGATCTCTTCTTTATCCACAATATAAACCCCGCCGATCACCAGTTTGTTTTCTTTTTCCTGTTGCAGCCTTTCCTTGTAGGAATACCGGTCCTTTATGGCGAGGTCGTCGGCGCCTTTAACGATCGGCTTGCCCGAAATAGCCTCGATCTCAGCCGCGGACAGGATACGATCGTAGAAACGGACATCATCGATTGCCCCTTTAAAAGCCCCGACAAAAGCTTTATTCTCTCCGCTGTGCATCTTTGCACGCGACGAGAACACCTCGTCGTTAACAATCAGGCGGGCTTCCTGGTTTTTATCATCATAGATCATGGCTACGAACGTCCAGCCCTCCACCAGGGTTGGTCCCCAAAGCATCCCGTCTTTGCCGCAGCACATCCCCCAGCGGTACATATCATCATCCTTATCCAGAATAAGTCCCCTTGTTTTATTATTGGTATAATTGGTAATCACATACATGGGCATAAAATAATTCGATGCCTTTACCCATGCCGTTATGGTAAGTGAGGGCCATTTTGAGGCATTGATGTCGACCGGGAAAGTCAGGCTGCGGGTTGATTTACTATAATCCCTGTCGTTGATCGTAAATTCATAGGCGCCCTGTTCTTTACCGTCATGCCCCCTGATTACTTTTCCATGCAGAATGGAGGCCTTAAGCCCCGAAACGGCGTCAATTCCGTTACCATCCAGTTTAAAATAAGCCCTAGGGCCTGTATCCGTATTAGCAGTTTGCCCGGCCGCCGGGGCAGCATACGGGAGAACAGCAAGCAAGAATAATCCGGTCAGAGTTCTGATAAGTCTCATAAGGTTAGGTGTTTGTATCGGTTAAGTGAAGGTTATTTTTGAAGCAGTCGGAGGGTTTAACGGGTATTTTCGGAACGAAGTTCAGTTGAAAACAAGGCAGGCTTATCAGGAAAAATCGCTCATAAGCCTGCCCGCATTTAAAATCAGATAATAAAGCTATCCGGAATCATCTTTTTACCCGAGACGTCCGCCACCTGAAAGGCAAATCTGTTATGCGAAACAGGCCAGGCTTTCCGGTAAATTGAAAAAGCAGTAACTGTAGCAGCATACTCCTTCTTCTGAAAAAGCCATCCGGCTTTGGTTCCGGTAACAGAAATAGAACCAGTCAGGTTGAAGAGGATAAAAATAATGCCCGTAATTGCCAACATAAAAAGAGGCTTTTGGTTAATTATGAAGTTTTAATTCTTTACCTGTTACAGGGTTATTAGCCGTTGGGCGCCCGGGAAATTCCAATTGCATTGGATTGTACACCGTCACGCCGGTATTATACCTGTTTCATTTCGTCGTTTTTGTACTCCGGTTGATAAAGATTTTTGGGCAGGCGGCATCCCCTGAAGCCCGCGCCCATCTTATCTGCAGCCGGCCTACACTCCTGACGGCAGAGCAAATATATCGCTGCTCCCTGATATATTACAATGAGCGCTGTCCGGATTTATAAATCAGGACAGGATGCAAACGCCTGTGAATCAGGCAACAGGATTCTTTTCCAGTGACTGCCGGACGGCTGCGTTTTGTTCCCTGGATAAATACTCGGACGGCGTGACATATTTGATCTTTTTAAAAGCCGCATTAAAGGCGCTTTTTGAATTAAATCCAACCGACTGTGCAATGCCTTCGATGGTCAGGTTGCGTCCGTGAGGCCCGGAGAGGAGCCTGCAGGCTTCATCAATACGGAAATTATTGAGGTAATTGCTGAAATTCTGCTGTGTGATATCATTGATAACCTTCGACAGATAGGTGGTATTTGTATTCAGTTTCCGGGCTAATTCGGACAGCGTAAGGTCGTTGCGCAGATAGAGTTTCTCCCTTTCCATAAGTTCCTGAAGCCTGATCCACAGTACCGACTGCATTTCTCCGGTCAGCACCTTTTTCGAAGCTTTTTCAGCAGGAAGCATCAGAGGTGCCGGTGTTGCCTCAATCCGCGGACCGGCTGTTGTCTGCTTCCGCAAAGCCGGAAGGCGTTGCTTATAGCCGGAATAATTTCCCCTCATCCGGAAAAACAATATCGTGAAGATGATCAGGAGAACCGCAATGATTATTCCGTTTACCAGGAAAACATATCGCTCCTTCCCGTATTTCAGCCTGGTAAGAAGGGTCTTCAACTGCCGGTCTTTCTTTTCTGTTTCGTATTTCATCCGCAGATCGGCCAGAGCTTTAAAATCGGATGCTTTGGCCAGCGAATCTTTTATCGTCGTGTATTTCTTATAGTATTCCAGCGCCCCGCCAGCATCGCCTTTCAACTGGTACATTTCCGAAATTGCCCGAAGGTCTTCCATCACGATGCCCTGTACATTCAGTTCCCTGGCAAGCTGAATGCTGCGCTGGTAATATCCGAGAGCCTTGTCATATTCCCTGAGATAGGTGTGATAGGAACCGTTTGCCTGCATGAATGCTGCCATGGATAACTTATCGCCCGCCCTGATACACATTTCAGAAGCTGTTTTAATGGCCGATGTCGCTTCATTCCGCTTATTTAACCTGATATAAACTTCAACAAGGTTACTATATACAAAGCATGCTCCCTGCCAGTCGGAGGACTCATTCTTAAGCATAGCTGCCCGCGACAATAACGGCAAAGCTTTTTTATACTGATTTTCATTAAAATACCCCATCCCCATCTGGTTCAGGCAATATGCCATTCCCTGGTAATGCCTGGTTGCCCGGAATATCTTCATGGAATTCTCGTAGTATTCTTCAGCTTTCTGACGGCAGGCATGCGAGTAATAAATACCGGCGATATTGGAGTAGAGATAGCCAAGGGAAATGCTGTCGGAAGCAGTCTCGCTGGCTTTTTCAGCCATGATGAACTGCTCGCTGGCTTTTTCTTCCAGCCCCATGTCCAGGTAAAGAATGCCGAGCCCCATCTGCTGGGGGCCCAGAATGAACGGATCGCCCCCTTTCCTGAAATAAAAGGAAGCCTTATCCAGGCTGCTGATAAGTTCTTTTGGCCTGTTGAGTTGTTTGTAACAAGCGGCCAGTTGCTTATAAATGAGGCCCAGCGTGACATAGTCGGATCGTTTCTCCGCCAGGGGAACCGCATCGCGGAATTCGGCAATCGCATCCACTTCCCTGTTTTGCATCAGCAGAAGGCGTCCCCGGGTCAGATAATAGAAATCTTTCCCTTCAGTCATGGAATACTTCGTGAATAACCGGCCGGCCTGGTAAAGCGCATATTTTGCCGAATCAGGCATTTTTTTTGTCAGATATACAGAACCCAACGCTACCCATGACCTGGCCAACAAGGAGTTGTCTTTTATTTCACCGGCTTCCGAAACAGCTATCCTGGCAAGCCTGGCAGCTTTATCGGCGGAATCGGTTAGCCTATATGAAACCAACTCATTCAAGAGCCTGACCCTTGTGGTTCCCGATGAACCGGACAGACCGGCATAAGCCTTATCACTTCGTTCCTTCACAGTTTGACAAGCTGAAGACAGTTGGATGAGGCATGCCGGCAAGATAATCCAATAACGAAATATCTTCTTAACAAACATTGGGCTAAAAGTAAAAATATTATTGATTTATCAGATTAATAATACTGTATATTTCTTACCTATTAACATTCATTTGGGTTACAGGAACTTCGGATGCACCGGAAGCATATTTCAGTCGCTTTTGTTTATCCAATCAATTAATTTTGAAGATGGCATGTCATTGATAATTAAACCTGATGCTTTTTCCGGTCAGAGCGGCCGAGCGTCCGATTCATATCAGACATTAGTTTAAAATACCGGTTCAGGATAAAATTCCGGGAGAATTGTCGTTACTTTGAACACCGATTTATCGGGCTTCCAAGATATACCATAATTATTTAACAACCTGAATTTCAGCATGCAATTAAAGCTTACCCGTCCCCTGGCCATTTTCGACCTTGAAACCACCGGCACCAACATTGCCAACGACCGTATCGTGGAGATAGCCATCCTTAAGATCAATCCCGATGGTCATGAGGAAATCCGTGTAAACCTTGTGAATCCCGGAATGCCCATTCCAGCCGAAGTCACCGCCATACACGGCATTAAAGATGAAGATGTTAAAGACAAGCCTTCCTTCAAAGAACTGGCCGGAAATCTGATCGCCTATATCGGCAACAGCGACCTGGCAGGGTATAACAACATCAAATTCGATGTTCCCCTGCTGGTTGAGGAATTCCTGCGGGCCGGACTAGAGTTTGATATGAAAAACCGGCGCGTCGTAGATGTTCAGAACATTTTCCATAAAATGGAACCGCGCACGCTGAAAGCCGCATACAAGTTCTATTGCGGCAAGCCGCTTGAAAACGCCCATACTGCCGAAGCCGACACCCGCGCCACTTATGAAGTCCTGCTGGCCCAGCTCGATCGTTACGAAGGCGTTGAATACGAGGACAGGAACGGCAACATCTCGAAACCGGTTGTGAACGACATCAAAGCGTTACACGAGTTCTCCTATTACAGCCGCAGCGCCGACTTGATGGGTAACGTGATCTTCAACGACAAGGGCGAAGAAGTGTTTAACTTCGGCAAATACAAAGGCGCGAAGGTGGAGGAAATATTCGCCAAAGAGCCTTCTTATTACGACTGGATCATGAAAAGCGCTTTCCCGCTCACCACCAAGAAAGTGGTGACGGCCATCAAACTCAGGAATTTTAACAAAGGTTGATGATTGAAGAATAGCATACTATGAAGATCATTTGTATCGGCCGCAACTATCCTGCCCATGTGGAGGAAATGGAAAATGACATTCCCGCCGAGCCCCTGTTCTTTATGAAGCCTGATACGGCGCTGCTTATCCGCAACCGGCCTTTCTACTATCCTGAATTCACTTCCGAACTTCATTACGAATGCGAGCTGGTACTTCGTATCTGTAAACTCGGCCGGCATATCGCGGAAAAATTTGCCGGCACCTATTATGATGCCGTTGGGATCGGTATCGATTTTACCGCCCGCGATCTCCAGCGGGAAGCCATGGAAAAAGGGCTGCCCTGGGAAAGAGCCAAATCGTTCGATTTTTCGGCGCCGGTAAGCCGGTTCGTGCCGGTATCGGAATTCCGTGATGCAAATTCTGTCAACTTCAGTCTTCAGCTCAACGGGAAGGTAGTTCAGGAAGGAAATTCAAAGGATATGATCTTTTCCTTTGGCCGGATCATCTCCCATGTTTCAAAGTTTGTGACGCTGCGGACCGGCGACTACATTTTCACCGGGACGCCGGCGGGCGTCGGGCCGGTTCAAATCGGCGACCGGCTGGAGGGGTTCCTGGAAGGGGACAGAATGCTGGCCGTGGAGATCAAGTGAAAAACGGTTACCAGAAGCAAATATTTTTTATTCTTTATTTTCAAAATTCAATAACATATCACTGTACGACAATTTTTGAAGCTGCTCTTTCTGAATGCCAAAATACCGGTAATAGTAATCACATTGTTCTTTCAAATCCTCATCACTGAATTTATTCTGATCATCGATGGCTTCAACCTCAATAAAAGAACCCAGGTTTTCAACTTCATCAAAATGAAACTTCACATTGCCGATAAAGTAGATTTTTCTTATCTTTTTAACAACCACCAGGATTCCAAATTGATGTACCAGGATACTTTTCAGCGAATCGGAAGGCGCATGCCTGTAAAGGATAACCTCTGATTTTTTACTATCCTGAAGGTTTTCCCGGTTATAATCCACGAGGGAATTTTCAATATTTCCTTCCCTCAGTTTCAGTCTTCCTTTGCCGGTGTTAAAATAGGTGTCGGTCTGATGGTCAGTCCCCTGAAACCTTGGATTCAGCTTCAGCAGTAAATTTTCATATTTTTCAATATTGTCAACACTGGCCTTAAATTCAAAATTTTTAATGTTCATGTGCATTATTATTCATGGGTGATCGACAAAACAACATTCCGTTTAAAAGTTTTGCAGGAAGGTGGTGCGGTATCCTCTCTTCAGGAGCCCCCCCTCTCCTTAAGGAGAGGGGCCGGGGGTGAGGTGCCACTCTTTCTTCAATCATTTACTCGTCCATCCGCCTGGTAATGCCGATCACCTTTATCCCTTTAAATAAACCTGATATCCTCAATAACCTCCGCCCCTGCCGTTTTATTCAGCTTTTTCAGCAGCTTCGATTTCATATAGGTAAGTTCGTGCTTCAGGGCTGCCGAATCCACTTTTACAAACAATTCTCTTTCTTTGATAAAAAGATTTTCGGTATGCCGCGCTATCAGCTTTCCCGCGACCTTTTCCCAGGAGGAAAGCAGCCTCGTTTCATTAAGCTTTTCATCAAAATGATTCGTCCTCAGCCATTCCTCGATGGCTTTCCCGAGCAATATTTCCGTCGATTTCCTGATCATTTATGAACTCATTTCCACGGCAGCGCCCGCGCCGATATTGAAAATTTTATGTTCCGCTTCAAGGAGGCTGAAGATGCGGCGGATACGGTCGGGTTCGGTATCCGTCACAAAAACCTGCCCGAAATTTTCATCGCCAACCAGCTTGATGAGCTGCTCAACCCGCGACGGGTCGAGTTTATCGAAAATATCGTCGAACAGCAGCACCGGCTTATACCCGATGCGGGCTTTTGTAAAATCGTACTGGGCAAGCCGCAGCGCCACCACAAACGATTTTTGCTGTCCCTGCGAGCCGAACCGCTTCACCGGAAAGCCCCCGATCTCGAACATTAGGTCGTCCTTGTGAATACCCGTAGTTGAATACTTCATCACGAGATCCCTTTCGGAACAACCATTCACCATATTGATGTAACCGGCCTGTTGAAGTTGCGACTCGTACCTGATCCCGACCTCTTCCCGGTTGTTGCTTATAAACCCGAAATAACGGCTGAAAATGGGCAGGAAATCGGCGATAAAACTTCTGCGTTTTTCAAAAACAGCCGTTGCCGGCGCCACCATCTGTTCATCCAGCAGTGAGATCATCTCCCGGTCAACATGGTGCAATTCGGCAAATTGCCTCAGCAGCGCATTGCGTTGCTCCAGCAGACGGTTGTAACGGATCAGGTCGGCAAGATAAGGCTTGTCGAATTGCGAGATCACCATGTCGATGAACTTCCTCCGTATATCGCTGCCCTCGTTGATCAGGTCGCGATCATAAGGCGAGATCATCACGCAGGGAAACAGCCCGATATGGTCCGAAAGGCGGTCGTATTCCTTTTTATTAAGGCGGAACTGCTTTTTCTGGCCTGACTTCTGGATGCAGCTTACCACGTCCGGCGTATTGCCGTTGCGGGCAAAGGTGCCGTGCACGGCAAAGAAATCCTCGCCATGGCGGATATTCTGCGAATCGACATTCCCAAAGTAGCTCTTGGTATACGAAAGATAATAAATGGCATCGAGCAGGTTGGTCTTGCCTTCGCCATTGTTGCCAACAAAGCAGTTTATCTTTTCCGAAAAGGAAAGATCGGCTTCAGCGTAATTTTTGAAGTTGGTGATCTGGAGACGCCTAAGGTACACTGGTGAGCAACTTAAATAGATAAAATTCCCGATGTTCTGTTCAGGCAAATTTAATCCTATTCGTCCAATTTTACGAAAATGTTGATATTTCGCGCGCTATTTCCTCCATCAGCCAGGGAGGCGTGGAGGTAGCGCCGGTTATCCCGACCGAATCGCCGGCATTAAACCATTCTTTCCGGATATCCTCTTTCGATGAAACGAAATGGCAGCGAGGGTTTTCCGACAGGCACAGCGAAAACAGCCAGGCTCCATTCGAGCTCTTTTTCCCGCTGACGAAAATTACAACATCATGCTGTTTTGCAAATTTCCTGACCAGGGGCGCACGTCCTGATACCTGTCCGCAGATGGTATTATGAACGAACAGACCGGCATTCCCTTTTTCCCTGAGGCGTTTTTCGATCTCTGCCGCCATCGCATCCAGGCCTTCCTTATCCATGGTGGTTTGTGAATAGAGATGAACAGGGCTTGAAAGGATGATGCCATTAAGGTCTTCGGGTTTCCTGACGACAACCGCCCGGCCTCCGGTTTGCCCGACGAGCCCTACTACCTCCGCATGGCCGGGTTTGCCGTAAATAACGACAGTGCCGCCTGTTTTCAATCCTTCTTCATGGCTTTTCCTGATGCGTTGTTGTAATTTGCTGACGATGGGGCAGGTTGCATCAATCAGGGTGATGTTATAGCGCCTGGCCGTTTCAAAAGTTTCGGGCGGCTCGCCGTGGGCACGGATCAGCACTTTTTTCCCCTCTAAAACGGGCAGGTCTTCATGGGAAATAATTTTCAGGCCTTTCGATTTCAGCCGTTCCAGTTCCCCGGAATTGTGGACTATATCGCCAAGGCAATACAACTCCTCCCCTGCCGATAATCCCTTTTCGGCAGCCTCGATAGCCCGCGAAACACCAAAGCAGAACCCGGCATCCGGATCGATGGTCACTTTCATAAACTGGCTTTTATGAGGCGAAAATAGCGAAAAATAAGGAGCCGGCAATCGGTTACTTCTTCGCCCAATCACCGAGATTTGTGGTGATGGTGATGTAATTCGGCGATCCGGAGAGGTGGTATTGCGACCGGGAATAGTTGATGCCAAATTTCGAAACCCTTATACCGAGTCCCCAGGAAAAGCCAACCATTCCGGTCTTTGAGGCGATGGTCATTTCCTGGCGGCGCTGGTAATTATAGCCAAGCCGTATACTCAGAAATTTTGCCGGCATGAATTCGCCGCCTATCACAACATGCCTGAATGCCTTATCGGCAAATTCGCCGACGTCGGAACGGGATGAGGATTCGTTTACAGACGAAGTCTGATTGTCGGGTTCATCATAGGTCAAATCCCATTTTTCAAGGTGAGTCAGCAGCAACGACACCCTGAAAGGCATATGCTCCAGGCGGTGCGACATGCCCAACTGGATTTCGAACGGCAACGGCTCAACGTCGCCTGACGAATAAGCGGTGATCTGCCTGCCGATATTCCTGAAAAGTAGCGAAACGCAGGTATTGTTGTCGGGAACATAACTGCCGGCGACATCCACGGCAACGCCCAAAGAATTATATGTTTCAAGGTTCGAAAGTATCATTTTGGCGTTGGCGCCAATCCTGAAAACCGTATCCAGCGTACGGCCCCAGCCAACGTTAAAGGCGTACTCTCCTGCATTGAAATTCCCCTGAACTTCGCCCTGCTCGTTGGTCAGCTTGAAATCGCCGTAACTGATATACTGAAGGCTTCCCGCCAGGTTCCCTACTTTTTTAAAGTCACGGCAGTACATGGCAAAGCCGTAATTGATATCGCTGTAATAATCAACGAAACCAAGCGCCAGGCTTTTATTCATCGAGGCATTGATCAACGATGGATTGGCCTGGGTAAGGGTGATATCGTTATCGTCAACGGCCAGAAAGTTCCCGCCCATCGCCGCAATACGGGCCGAATTGGACAGGTTCAGGAATTCGTAAGCATTATTTCCGCCCGTCTGGGCATAACCGTTCGAAGCAAGAAATACGATTAAGGCGATGGATAAAGTTTGGAATACAGCTTTCACAAAATGGAATATTAGTGAGATACCCGGGATGCGATTTTAGTTACGACATCTATAACGCATCCCGCGACGCGTTTATTATTTGTCCTGAAAATGATTTTCCAAACAGGGCTATTCTTTCTTAGTTACCGATCCTGAACCTTTTATATCGGTTTGTATTGCAGGATTTCCTTTATAGTAAACATCTCCGCTGCCATGCACCTTTACTTTAAGGTTTCCGGTAGCCCATACGCTGCAATCGCCCGAACCGTTCACCGTCACGGAACATTGTTCAGATGTGAGATCCGGCGTCTCGATATTGCCCGAACCATTGATGGTATATTCCAGGTTTTTCGCCGAACCTTTGAGAAGCAGATCGCCTGAGCCGCTGATCGATCCCGTCAGGTCCTGTACCTCCACCGGGAGTTCAAAGTCTCCGGAACCGTTGATTTTTAAATCCAGCGACTCCGATCTTACGGTTTCATTGGCATAGACCGATCCCGAACCGTTGATAACAACGGATTCCAGTTCGGTGTACGGAATCTGCAGCGTAACCTGCTCATGGCTCCTAAGGCAATGTTCCGATTTGATAACCAGCGTTTTATTCACCACTTCCACCCGGTATTCATCCAGGATGTTCTTTTCGCCTTTGATCAGGAACAGCGCCGTGCTGTCACTGGTCAGTGTAATGTTTGCATCGCCGTTCAGCTTGATCTTGCTGAAAGCGGGGACATCAAGCGTTTTGCTGATCATATTGCCATCGCCTTCGATGCAATCGATGCAGGATGTGACAAGCATCATGACGGACAGTACCATTGCCGTTATGAAGAACCTGGTGATTTTTTCCATTTTAAACTTGTTTTAAATGAATACCACGAACCTGTTCCATCGGTTCCGATGCACCGGCTTCATCTGGCAACCGCCGGTAGAGCCTTTACACCGACCACAGGCATGTTTTACCCTCAGTAAATCGTATGGCTGTGGCTAACCGGAAACAAATATAGTAAGACCTGCGGTATTTATTGTATTGTCTTCTTCATGTTCTGCAATCCTGACAGCTTGACAGATCAGGCTGAGATATTACCGGAGCACAGGATTTCAGGATTACAAATGCCCGGCCCGGGTTGTATTTCCTGAAATACCTCAGGCATGGCCTCACCTTCCCGCTCTAAAGCAGAAACGGGAATGCTAATATTCAATAAAATTTTTACTTTTGTTTACGCATAGGGCTGTCGTCCGTTGCCCGGCTTTATATCGCAGCCCGGCAAGCATCAGTTAAAATGAAGCGCTTTATATTCCAGCCCTGACCGTGACCAATGAAAAGCAGAATTGCCGGTATTTTCCTGATCTTTTGCCTGGTATCGCCAATAATTACAACTTATGCATGGCTGAAATACAAAAAATACGCGGTAAGGAAAGAGGTAAAAAAGCAGATTATAGCCGGGATAGACAAAGATCAACTGGTCCTGTTAAAATTCGCCAGGAACGAATCGCGCGATAAACTCAGGTGGGAACATGCCGGAGAATTCGAATACAACGGTCGGATGTACGACGTGGTGGATACCGATACAACCGCCAATGGAATCGTTTACTGGTGCTGGTGCGACGACGAAGAATCGAAGCTTAACAGGCAGCTATCCCTGTTGACGGGTAAGATACTGCACACCGATCCCCGGAACAGGGAACAACAAAAGCAGATTAGTTCCTATTTCAAATCCCTATATTTTTCTGAAAATTCCGGCTGGCATACTGCACTTCAAAGTATTGCAACAAAACGGTTTACCATTCATTCAAACCGGCTTTTTTTATTTTCATTTCCGCCGCCGACGCCTCCTCCCCGGGTAAGTTAAACATACATCAACGAATGGAATGCACCTGCCGGCCAAAAAGCCGCCGGGCTTGCCGCACCTGTTTTCAGGCGCTTATTCACTTACCTTTAAATGAATGCAATAATGAAAAATATACTATTGACATGGTTGTTTATTGGGATTTCAGGCATTGCCTTTTCCCAGATAGTGACCATCAGAGAAAAAGAAACAAAACAGCCCATACCTCTGGTGACCCTGATCAGCGAAGCGCCCAACGTATCCGCGATCACAAATGCAGAAGGCCAGGCCGATATCTCGGCCTTCCGTGATGCCGCAAAAATCGAAATCCGGTCGCTCGGTTATAAAACAGTGATAACCAGCTACCAGGGACTCAAATCAGGAAATTATGAAGTTTTGCTGGCCATCAATAATCTGAACCTGGATGAGGTTGTGATCTCGGCGACACGGTGGAGACAAAAATCAGGCAATGTCCCTTCCAGGATCATCTCCATCCCGGCCAAAGAACTGACATTGCTGAATCCGCAAACGGCTGCCGACCTGTTGGGCGCTTCCGGTGAGGTTTTCATTCAGAAAAGCCAGCAAGGCGGCGGCAGCCCGATGATCAGAGGTTTTGCCACCAACAGGCTGCTCTATACTGTGGACGGGGTTAGGATGAACACGGCCATCTTCAGGTCGGGAAACATCCAGAACGTCATCAACCTCGATCCCTTTGCCACCGAAAATACGGAAGTGCTTTTCGGACCGGGATCGGTAATTTACGGCAGCGATGCTATCGGCGGAGTGATGAGCTTTCAGACGTTAACGCCCCAGCTTTCCCTCACCGATAAACCGCTGGTCACCGGAAAGGCCGTCACCCGCTATTCATCGGCCAATAATGAAAAAACAGCTCATTTCGACGTTAATGTCGGATGGAAAAAATGGGCGCTGGTAACCAGCATCAGTTCCTGGGACTTTGACAACCTGCGCCAGGGAAGCAACGGCCCTGACGAATACCTGAAACCATATTATGTTCAGCGTCAGGACGGTGTGGACAAGGTGATCACCCAGGACGACCCGAGGCTGCAGATTCCCACCGCTTACTCCCAGATCAACATGATGCAGAAAGTCCGCTTTAAGCCCAACGAGAAGTGGGACTTCCAGTACGGATTCCATTTTTCAGAAACGTCATCCTACGGCCGTTACGACAGGCATAACCGCGTTAAAAACGGAACAGCCCGGTATGCCGAATGGAATTATGGCCCGCAATTATGGATAATGAACAACCTGAACATTACCCATGCCGGGAAAAATGCCGTTTATGACGGGATGAGCATCCGTATCGCCCAGCAATACTTTGAAGAAAGCCGTATTGACCGGTCGCTGAACAAGGATGAACGAAACACCCAGACCGAAAAGGTGGAAGCCTGGTCAGTAAACCTCGATTTCAACAAATCGCTCAATGCGAAGAATACCCTGCTCTACGGAGCTGAATTTGTTTATAACGATGTTACCTCTACCGGAATGCTGACGGATATTTCGACGGGCACCAGCGAAACGGGCCCTTCGCGCTACCCGCAGTCGGACTGGAGTTCCCTGGCCGTATATGCCAACGATGAATTCAGGGTTTCGGAAAAATGCACCCTGCAGGCCGGTCTTCGTTATAACCAGTATATCCTGAATGCCGACTTCGACACTACTTTCTATCCTTTCCCGTTTACAACAGCCGAAATCAACGAAGGCGCGCTTACCGGAAGCATCGGCGGGGTATATCGTCCCGATGAAACCTGGGTTATCAGCGCAAATTTCGGAACCGCCTTCCGCTCGCCCAATGTGGATGACCTGGGCAAAGTATTTGACTCGGAACCGGGAGCCGTTACCGTTCCCAACCCGGACCTGAAAGCAGAATACGCTTACAATTTCGACCTCGGAATCGCCAAAGTTTTTGACGATGTTATAAAACTGGATGTCACCGGCTTTTATACCATTTTGCAGAATGCGATGGTACGCCGGAATTTCCAGCTCAACGGACTCGACAGCATTCTTTACGAGGGCGAACTGAGCCGGGTGCAAGCCATTCAGAATGCCGCGTCGGCCTATGTATATGGTATCCAGGCTGGATTGGAAGTTAAGCTGCCCGCCGGTTTCAGCATTTCATCCGACTTGAATTACCAGGTCGGGGAGGAAGAACTCGATGACGGCACTACCAGCCCGTTGCGTCATGCGGCCCCCTTATACGGAATCAGCCGCCTGAGTTACAACACCGGTAAACTGAGCATGGAGATATACGCCGTTTACCAGGGGGAACGCAAATTTGAAGACCTGCCCCAGGAAGAACAATCGAAAGATGAAATATATGCCAAAGACGCCGACGGGAACAACTATTCCCCCGCGTGGTACACCCTTAACTTTAAAGCCATGTACCCGTTTACCGACCGGCTTTCGGTAAGCGCCGGCATCGAAAACATCACCGACCAGCGGTACCGCCCGTACAGCTCGGGAATTTCAGGAGCCGGGAGGAACTTCGTTTTCTCCCTGAAAGCCAGTTTCTGATCCTTTTATATAACAAGCCTGCCATCAAATTTCACATTGATGGCAGGCTTTGTTTTTTAGGGCTGCTTCTGCTTACAGGCTAAATTTTTTTGACTGCAAATTGCGCATTCTGGTTCACAGGAGGAAAGGGTTATTGGTCGGAGGGTCACAGTTCGGGAAGGGATTTTCCCCCTTCATGAATAATCGCTGGATTCCCGTTTAGCGACAAGCATTGCAGACCGCTCATATTCCTGATTATTGACGGCTGGCATTATCTATCAGATTATACAGGCTATCCATAAATATTATCCGGAATCACTATTGAGAGAATTATTGAAATCATTTGGTTTTATTTTGAAAATCAACAATTCTCTGCAAAGTCGCAATTAAAATATATTCCACTCTACCTTGCCTATCTTGAAGAAAGCCTTTGTTGAATCCACTGCTTTTTTCTCATCAAAATCCTTACAAGTATAAATAATCACAGAAATAAATTTCATATATACCCAAACATAGCAAGAGATCCCAGAGTCAATTAATGGAACAAAAGCATCAAACCCCTGGTTTTCCTTTTTCCCTCGGTTTCCAGTTTCAAAAATGATTGGGTCGCTGTATGTCCTTACATTCAACTCTTTGGTTATGTAATCAAAATAATCCTTTATCGTTGCTTTATCAGCATCTATTGTATAAAATCCTTCCAGTAGAAGTCTCTTACGTGTAATGTTTGGTGCTAAATCTTTTATCATATGATCTAAAAATGTTTTTCGAACAGCGTTTAAACGTGCTTGCCTCTGCTCGCGAGCTTGCAGCGCGTGCGTTTCCATCCTCGCTTTAACCTGGTTTTCCCCTTTATTACCACAAACTTAACAGAATAACATCAATCAAAGATGTTTTCCCTGAATAATTAGTTGCAGAACTGAATACATAATCCCATGGCTCTTCGCACAGACCATATTTTACGGGATTGTTATGAATATAATTCAGTTTTTCAAGCATAAACCGGTTACTATATAACATCTTTGCCATATTTCCATCCTGCCAGACTTTGTAATTCTGAATCCGTTTCAAATCCCTGCCTGCTTTTGCAAATACCGATAATATTTCCTGATAACCATCAGGTTTTTCATTCTTAAGTTTCCTGACAATCGCTTTAGCTGTATGTGTTTTCAAATCACGTAAAATACCGGAAACGGAATTATCGCCTGTAGCCTGAATCATCATATGAACATGGGTTGGCATAATACAGTATCCGTATACCTGCAAACCTTTATGTTCCTGGCAGTATCTGATTGACTCAATCAATACCATTTTGAATGAATCATCCTCAAGGACTTTGATCCAGTTGGTAAT
>Ga0116170_10001305_pt1 | contig 25269 bp, 12 predicted proteins | sample AD_JPNHW1_MetaG_FD_89797 | JGI IMG/M metagenome (GOLD analysis project Ga0116170, IMG submission 89797) | Active sludge microbial communities of municipal wastewater-treating anaerobic digesters from Japan - AD_JPNHW1_MetaG | ecosystem: Engineered > Bioreactor > Anaerobic > Digestate | place... | reverse complement strand
GTGTGCCTTCTCTCGTCGTAGCAGGCAAGTATCCGTTTGCGGATGTCGAGGGATAACGTTTTCATGCCAACAGTATGGCATAATCGGCGCCAATTGGCTACATATTTAATTAAATTGCTCTAAAAGCGCCGATGCCGTTGGCTCTTTGGATATTGGCGATACGGTGGAGTTAATCATGAAGCGGTGCAGTAGTGGGGGTATTCTTTTCACGTTTTGTGCGTTGGGGGTCGCGGCCGCGGTCTGCGCGGAACCGTCCCTGCACTGGCGTTTTGAGGAGATCAGGGCGGAAACGCTTTCGCCGTCAGGCAAGGCGGGCGTATTTGAAAGAGGGGGGCTGCCTGTCATCGACAGCGCAGTATCGTTCAAGGAGCTGTGGGACGGCGCTGGCGGCCGGCCGACGGCGTTCGCGAATGCCGGTTCGCTGCGCTTCAGCGCTCCGGAAGTGACGGGCGGTGGGGTGCCCGTGGGTGGCGAAGTCGTGGTGTCGGGTATGGATCCGGCGCTGCAGCCGGCGAGCCTGACGGTCGAGGCGTTTGTGAACGTGGCGCGGCTGACGCCGCGCCACGCGCTGGTGGCGAGCAAGCGGCGCAACGGACAGAGCGGCGCGAGCTGGTCGCTCTCCGTGACGCCGTCCGGCACGCTGGGCGTGCGGCTCGACACGCAGCCCGGCACCGTCAACGGGGGCGATGGATTCAATCAGTGTTTCGGTGCCGCGGGTGCCCTCCACGACGGCCGGTGGCACCATGTGGCGCTGACGTTCGACCGGGAGACGCTGCAGGTCGGGCTCTACGTGGACTATCAGCTGCGGGGCAAAGGGGCCGCGCGCGGCCCGCTGGTGTACGATGGCGGCGACATGGTCATGGGGCGCGGGCTGGACGGCTGGTTGGACGAGGTGCGGCTGTCGCCCGAAGTGTTGCACCCCGAGCAGTTCCTGCGGCCGTCGCGATTTTTTTCCGACATGAAGCCGAAAACGCCGCCGGCGGTTCCGCTGCTGGACCAGACGCAGACGCGTGTGCAGTCGGCGCTCACGCCCGGGATGCCGAAGCTCGGCACGCTGATCCCGAAAAGCGTGCCGGAGATCGACACGTCCATGTGGTCGCTGGGCTGCGAGACGCTCGACCGTGACTTGGCGGACTGGGATGCCTACCGGGGTTATCTGGTGCCGCTCGGCATCCGGCGCATCCGTCTGCAAGGGGGGTGGAATCGGACCGAGAAGAAGAAGGGCGAGTACGATTTCGCCTGGCTCGACCACATCGTCGACGACGCGCACGGACTGGGGCTGCGGGTGTGCCTCGAAACCTCCTACAATAACCTCTTGTACGCGCCGGGCGGAGCGACCGGACCGGGCGGGCTGCTCCCTGCGGGAGACGAGACGTTGGCGGCCTGGGACCGGTGGGTCGAAGCGATGGCCCGCCGCTATTCCGCAAAAGGCGTGAAAGAGTGGATGATGTACAATGAGCCGAACCTCCGCAAAGAGAATACGCCCGAGCTGATCGTCGCGAACAATGTGCGCACGGCGGCGATCATCAAGCGGATCGATCCCGAGGCCAAAATCGGCGCGTTCGTGCTGGCCGGGCTGAACACCGGGATGATCAGCAACATGCTGGTGAACATCCGGCAGCAAGGCAAGCTCGACCTCTTCGATTGGGCGATCTACCACGGCTACAGCGGCAACCCTGACCGCCTAAACGGCGCGATGGCCGGATTCACTGCGATGCTGGCGGCGGTCGCGCCCAAGATCCGGCCCTGGCAGGGCGAGGCCGGGTGCGCGTCCGAAGAAGTGCAGTACGCGCTTTCGGGCATCGACTGGACCGAGTACTCGCACGCGAAATGGAACGCGCGGCGGATGCTTTGCGACTTCGGCTACGGCGTCGATTCTTCGGTCTTCTGCATTTCGGATCTGAGTTACAGCAAGGACTTCATCTCGCGCTACGGCCTGCTGAAAACAAATCCCGACAATTCGGTCATCAAGGTCAAGACCGCCTACTACGCGGTGCAGAACGTGGTGAGCGTTTTCAACGGCGCGTTGACACGGATTTCCGACTATGACATGACGGTGACCGAAACGGAGAAAGCGCTGTCCCGATTCGCGTTCCGCGACAAGCGGACCGGTTTGGATGTGATCGCGCTGTGGAACGGCGCGGAAATTCCGGGGAACGGGGATGCGATCGAGAGGGTGAATGTTGTCATCAAGGGCGGGCGCTTCAAAGAGCCGGTTTGGCTGGATTTGATCACAGGTGTCGTTTATGCGATCCCGCCGGAGCAGATGACTCGCGAGGGCGAGACGGTCACATTCAGGGACGTTCCGGTGTATGACGCGCCCGCGGTGATCCTTGATAAAAGTTTGGTGAAGTTCGAGCCAGTGAAGGTCGTTGCGAAACGGGAGAAGAAAGAAAAGGCATTGAAGCGGGCCGAATCTGCGAAATCGCCAAAACAGTTCAATGGCGGAGTTCCGCCGGTGGTCCCGCATCTGCTGCCGGGGACGCAGCAGCCGGCACCGGCGGTCCTTATTTTGAGGACGAAGAATGAAAAGGCCGAATCATGGGTTCAGTGGCTGAACGGACAGGCCGTCCATGCTTTTGTTCTGGAGGCCCGTTCGCAGGGCGCGGCCGATGCCGCGGTGACGCGGCAGGCGCTCCGTTACATTCGCAGCCGTTCGTCGGAGTGGCAGGTCAGACCCGACGCCGTGGGCGTGCTGGCCTTGGGCGCAGACGGGGCGCAGATTGCGGCGGAAATCGAGGGCGATGCGGACTTCGCTGTTCTCTTCGGCATGGCGAACCCGGATTCGTCCGATGCGGTCATGAACAAAAAACGGCTCGTTTTGATGAAGGAAGGCGCGTGGGAACCGACACTGTCGCAGTGGCTCGGACATTTTAAGTGCAATGTGTTTTAGGTGCGTTATGGGGATGGATCGCTCGGGCCGCCACAGTCGCGGCGGTTGCAGGGGACGCTGTCTGGACAGACCGATGAGTTCGGAAAATCGAGTGCCGAGTTCGCATAATGAAGATTGCTGAAAACCGCGGTTCAACGTAAAGTGGAACCGCTTTCAAATTCTAGCGAGGGCCGTGAGACGATGGTTAAAAGAACGCTGATTTTTTTGGGAGTCATCCTGAATGTGGTTGCCTGCTGCGCTCGGGCCGCAGAGGGGCCGGCTCCGCTCGCGTTTTCGTACCGGTCGTTCTGGCCGGAGTTTGGGGCGATGGCCCAGTTTCGGGACGCGGGCGTCGACACGGTCTGCATTTTCGCGGCTAACAGCGACAATTCGCTGGGCAAACCCTATTGCAAATATCCGCCCGTGTGGCGCTGGTTCGGCAAGTACGACTTCGGCTCGCTGGACAAACAGTACGACGATGTGTTGGCCGTGAACAGCAACGCGGAGTTCATCTGCATGGTCGACCTCAACACGCCGGTTTGGCTTCAGCGCCAGCTCTCGCTACAGGGCCACAGCGCGGAGTGCGAGAGCTTCACCATGCTGAGCTGCGCCTGCGCCAATCCGGCGTGGCGCAAGGCCACCGGCGATTATCTGGAGGCGGTGGTCCGCCACATGGAAGCGCGCTACGGCGACCGCGTGAAGGCCTACCTGCTGGCGTGCGGCCAGACCGACGAATGGATGGACTACAGCCGCGGCGTGGCGGGGCGGACGAAAACGCAGGCGTGGAAGACATGGCTTCAGCGGCATGACAAAGCGGAGGTGCCGGTGCCCGCGCTGGATCGGATCGATCGCGCGGCGTTCGAAAATCTGATCCGCGATCCCGCGACGGAGCGGGACGTGATCGACTACGCGCAGTTCACGGGTGACACGGTTTCCGAAACGGTGCTCGGATTCGCGGCTAAGACGCGTTCGCTCATCCCGCGGCAGCGGAAAATCGGCATGTTTTTCGGCTACATCCTGGAACTGACCGGCTCGCGAATGGTGTGGGCAGGCCACCTGGAGTACGAGCGGCTCTACGTTTCCCCGGACATCGACTTCTTCATCAGCCCCGGCACCTACGGCGACCGGCCGATGGGCGGCGGAAGCGGCTTCATGGTGCCGAACGGCACGCGCCGGCTGAACGGCAAGGGCTTTCTGCACGAGATCGACCACCGTACGCCCACGTATAACTGTAACTTGGACGAATACGTGTCGATCGGATGGATGGTCCCGTGGAAGGACCAGTCGGAGACCGACGCGGGGTTGAAGCGCGAGTTCGCGCTGGCGATTGTGAACCAGACGTCGCTGTGGTGCTTCGACATGTGGGGCGGCGTTTTCAAGACGCCCGAGACCATGAGGCTTGTCGGGCAAAGCAAGAAGCTGTGGAATAAGTATGCGGCGATGCCGCTCGAAAGCCGCGCCGAGGTGGCGCTGGTGGTGGATCCGCAGAGTGCGCGCCTGGTCAACGACCAAAACCCGCTGGTTGGGAATATCTATCAGGCGACCCGCAACAAGCTGAACCGTCTGGGTGCGCCGTTCGAGGTGTTCTCGTTCAACGATCTGGCGCGTGCCGACCTGGCGCAGTACAAGATGTTCGTGTTCCCCGGGCTTTTTGAAGTCACGCCAGAGAAAGCCGCAATCCTTGAGAAACACGTGTTCAACAACAATCGCACGGCTGTCTTCGCCTACGCGCCGGGGATCAGCGACGGGAAGACGCTGGATGCGGGGCGGGTTCAGAAGCTGACCGGCACGGCGTTCAAGACAAAGGGCGTCAACACGGTCAAGCGCGAGGGCTGGACGGCCGTGCATGCGGGCGCCTACGACGCGCTGACACCGCAGGCTTTGCGTCGGGCGGCGGTTGCGGCGGGGGTGACTGTTTATTGCGAGGACGCGGTGCCGGTCTATGCGAATGAAAAACTGGTGGCGATCCACATGGCGCGGGGCGGAGAAAAGACGATCACGTTGCCGATTGCGTGCCAGGAAGTGAAAGAGTTGTATACGGGCCGCATGATACCCGTGACGGAACGGCGGTTCACGTATACGTTCGGCACGCCTGACACGGCGTTGTTCGAGATGATTCAATAAACGGCGGAGACGGACGGTTCGCCCATCCGGACAAGCGGGCCGCTTGTCCCGGCTGAGGAAAGAGGTGAATATGAGAAAGACTGTGATGATGGCGGTGCTGGCGGCCGGAATGTCGTGTGCTGCCGACGAGGTCGTGCTGTTCGATGCGGCGGTCTCGCCGGTGTCTGCGGTGGTTCCGCATTCAGGCGGTAAGTTCGCGATCAAAGACGGCGTGCTGGAGATCGCGACCAAGGGCAATACCGGCTACCCTGGCGTGCTGATCAAGGGGGCCTGGGATCTCTCCACATGCAATCGCCTCACGTTCGAGTTGGTGCACCGCGACAACAAGGGCGAGCTGCCGCTGACCATCCGCCTCGACAATCCCGGAGCGGAGCCCGGTAAATCGCTGGGCGTTTTTGTTGATCGCGTGAAACTTCCGCGCAAAGGCGCGCTGGCCTGCTCCGTGAACTTGCCGCCTTCCTTGCCGAGCGGACGGGAGGTCTCAAGCAAGCTTTTTGGCATGCGGAACGGGCCGTTCACGACCACCGGCGTGGTGGCTGATCTGGACGCGTCCCGCGTGGTGGGGGTGGCGGTCTACATGAAAGAGCCCAAACTGGACTGGCTGTGGGGCATAAAGCGCATTGTAGCCCACACCGGCGAAACCGCAGCGGCACCGAATTGGATGAAACTGCCTGCGGACAAGTTCTTCCCTTTTATCGACAAGTACGGCCAGTTCAAGTACAAGGAGTGGCCGGGAAAAATCCATTCAGACGATGAGCTGATTGCGGCCCGCGAGCGCGAAAAGGCCGATCTGGCGGAGCACCCGGGGCCAAAGGGCTGGAGCAGGTTCGGCGGCTGGGCGGCCGGTCCGAAACGCGAAGCGACCGGTCATTTCCGTGTGGAGAAGCTCGACGGAAAGTGGTGGATGGTGGATCCCGAGGGATTTCTTTACTGGTCGCACGGACCTGTGCGCGTCACGCCTTCGACGGCGATTACGCCGCTGGACAGGCGGGAGTTGTATTTTGAGAATCTCCCGGCAGAGGGCACGCCCTTCGCAAAGTTCTATACGACGCGCGACGAGCTGCTGTATCCGTACTATGTGAAGCGCAACATCCAGCGCACCTACGATTTCTCCTCGGCGAACTGCTACCGCAAATACGGCGAAAAGTACTACGACATCTTCGCCGATCTCGCTCACGTGCGCCTGCGCAGCTGGGGCTTGAACACGATCGCGAACAGCTCGGACAAGAAGATCTGTCTGATGGACCGCACGCCGTATACGGATCGTTTTGAACTGAAATCCAAGCCGATCGCGGGCAGCCACGACGGCTGGTGGCCCTTCCGCGACCCGTTCGATCCCTCGTTCCGCGCTGACGTGCGTCGGCTGATGGCCGAACACAAGGCGGAGATGGACGACCCGTGGTGCTTCGGGTTCTTCGTGGATAACGAGTTGAGTTGGGGCGGCCCCACGGATCTGGCTGCATGGACATTGGAGTCTCCGGCCGATCAGGTCGCGAAGGTCGAGTTTCTGAAACGTATGCGGGCGAAATATGACACGGTGGTCAAGCTCAACACCGCGTGGGGCACAAACTATGCGGACTGGGATGCGTTCCTGTCCGTTGCCAAACGTCCGGGGGCCGGGGCGGCCGAAGATCTGGCCGAGTTCACGCTCGTGATCGCCGACGCCTATTTCAAAAATATTCGCGAGGAGTTCAAGGCGGCCGCACCCGACAAGCTCTACATGGGTTGCCGCTTCGCGGGGCGCGGTCCCGAGTTCGCCGTCAAGGTCGCGGCCCGCTATTGCGATCTGATCAGCTACAACATCTATGCTAAGCACCTAGACGACTTTAAGCTGCCCGAAGGCGTCGACAAGCCGGTGATGATCGGCGAGTTCCATTTCGGGGCGTTAGACCGCGGGCTGTTCCATCCGGGGTTGATCAAGCTGGAGAGTCAGGAAGAGCGCGGCCGGGTCTATGTGCAGTACGTAACGTCGGCGTTGCGGCACCCGAACGTGGTGGGCGTACACTGGCACCAGTTCGGCGACCAGGCGACGACCGGCCGGTTCGACGGCGAAAACTTCCAAGTCGGCTTTGTGGACTGCTGTAACACTCCGTATCCGGAAACCATCGCGGGAATCCGCGAGGTCGGGTACAAGCTGTACGAGATTAGAAACGGAAAATGAATGTAAGGATCGACCCCGTCGATCGATGTCGACAGGGGCCGAAGTGTGTCGCTAAAAGGATCAGAGAATGAAACGTTTTAAAGACAAAGTCGTTTTGGTGACCGGCACGAGCCGGAATACGGGCGTCGGCATCGCCGCGCTGTTCATCCGCGAGGGCGCGAAGGTCTGCGTCTGCAGTTCGACGCCGGAGAGCACGGCGAAAGGTGCGGCTGAACTGCGTGCCATGGGGCTGACGGATTTCACGGAGACGCCTGCTGACATCTCGGACACCGCCCAGGTGCGGGCGATGTTCACGGCGATCAAAGAAAAGTTTGGCCGCATCGACATTCTAGTGAACAACGCCTGTAACCAGGGCATCGGGCCGGCATTCGAGGAGATGGAGCCCGAGTATTTTCTGTCGGTCATTAAGACCAACCTGCTGGGCACATTCCAAGTGTCGCAGGAGGCGGTCAAGATGATGCTGAAGCAGGAAAGCCGCGGCGTGATTGTGAACTTGGGCTCGAACGTCTCGATGCGGGCGATCCGCAACCGTACGGCGTATGTGTCGAGCAAGGGGGGAATCGATGCGCTGACGCGGTCGATGGCGGTCGACTTGGGGCCGAAGGGTATTCGTGTGAACATGGTGGCACCGGGTTATATCTTTACGGACCGCTGGGAGAAGCTTTCGGAAGAGAAGACGAAGCGCCGCCGCCAGAATTGCCCGCTCGGCTTTGAAGCCACCGCAGACGATATCGCTCAGGCCGTTGCGTTCATGGCGTCGAATGCTTCGCGCAACATCTGCGGCGAGCGGCTGGTGGTGGACGCGGGTTGCAGCGCACAGCACATGCCCGTGGACGTGGACATCTGAGCGAGAAGGCTCACGCGGAGTCGCGGAGCGCGCGGAGGTGCTTCTTAATGAGAGACGTCGATGAAGTTGCAGGACAAATAGTTGACGCGGCTATTAAGGTGCGCCAGGCTCTTGGCCCTGGGCTTTTGGAGTCGGTTGATGAGACTGTGTTGGCTCATGAATTGACGAAGAGAGGCCTTAAAGTTGAACGTCAAGAAAGTGTTCGTTTTGAGTACGACGGACTTGTTTTTGAAGAAGGACTGCACCGGATCGGCAACCAGTATATCTCCTCTGCGCCTCCGCGCCTCCGCGTGAACCAAACCGCAACACAGGAGTCTCAATGACCACGTCTCGTTACAAGTGGGAACTGCTGGCGCTGCTGTCATGCGCCTTTTTCTTCCATCAGGCCGACCGCGCGCTGTTCAGCGTTGTTCTGATTCCGATCCAACGCGAGCTAGGGTTGACAGACGGCCAGATGGGCGAGATCGGCTCTTGGATGTTCGCCACGCTCGCGGTGATGGTGCCGCTTGCCGGGTTCTTGGGCGATCGCCTGAGCCGCAAATGGATCATCACGTGCAGCCTGCTGTTCTGGAGCTGCGCGACGTCGGTCACGGGCTTGGCGAGCGGGCTCTTGGGGCTGATCCTCTTCCGGAGCGTGGCGACCGGCGGCGGCGAGTCGTTCTATGCGCCCTCGGCCTACGCGTTGCTGGCCTCGCATCACAAGACCACGCGCTCTGTTGCGCTCTCGGTGCATCAGGCGGCGCTGTACATTGGCCTGATGTGCAGCGGTTATCTGGCGGGAATGGTGGAACATGCGTTCGGCTGGCGCACGGTCTTCTATCTTTTCGGCGGGGCCGGCATCCTGCTCGGGCTCGTTTTCGTATTCCGGCTGAAGGACGCGCCGAGAGTGGAGCAGAAGACTCTCGTTGGGGCAGACAAGCCCCAGTTGTGGGAGTCGATTCGCGTGCTGGTCAAGACGCCGAGCGTGCTGCTGGCGACGGCGGGGTTCTGCGCGGTGGTGTTCGTGAACAACGCCTACGTTTTTTGGGCGCCTTCATTTGTGATGGAAAAGTTCAAGGACAGCGCCGTGCCGATGACGCTCACGCAGGCGGCGGGCGGCGCCATGCTCTACCATCACCTGGCCGCTTTCTGCGCGATCATGGCGGGCGGCTTCTTGACCGATTGGGTCGTCGCAAAATATCCGCGCTTCCGGCTGATCCTGCAGGGGGTCGCCCTGCTGTTGGGCGCGCCGATGATCTTCTGGATCGGCGTGGCGGACGGCGTCCAGGCGACCTGGCTGGCGATGGCCGGTTATGGCGTTTTCCGCGGGCTTTTCGAGGTCAATACCCACGCGTCGCTGTTCGACGTGGTGCCGCCGAAATACCGTTCCACGGCGGTGGGGCTGATGACGATGACGGCCTTTCTCTTGGGAACGATCCCCACGTGGATGATCGGACGGTTCTGTGATCTGCATGGCAAAGTGGCGGGCATCCAGCAGGGGTTCTTCGTTCTGGCGGGGGCTTATGTGCTGGGGGCTGTGGCGATCTTTTGTTCGATGTTCTTTACCTTCAACCGCGACCGCGTGGTTGAATAAGTCACTGAAAACGTGAAACTGGAAACTTCGGAAAATCAGACCTATGAAAATCACTGGAATCAAAACGTTTGTGTGCAATGCGTACCGGACCAATTGGGTGTTCGTCAAAGTGTTGACGGATGAGCCGGGGCTTTACGGCATCGGCGAGGCCACGTTGGAGTACAAGGAACACACGATCGTGTCGGCCTGCCTGGAGCTTGAGCGCGATCTGCTCGGCAAAGATCCGCGCGACATCGAGGCGCTGTGGCACAGCAGCTACCGCGACGCCTACTGGCGCGGCGGCCCCGTGCTGATGAGCGCGATTTCGGCGATCGACATCGCGCTGTGGGACATCTTGGGGAAGAGCCTGAACGTGCCGGTGTGGCGGCTGTTGGGCGGGCAGATGCGCGACAAGGTGCCGTGCTACGCCAACGCGTGGTTCGCGGGCGCAAAGGAGCCGGAAGAGTTCGGCGCGAAAGCGGCCGAAGCCGTTGAGACGGTGGGGTGGAAGGGCCTCAAATGGGATCCCTTCGGTTCGGCCTACCGCCACCTGGAGCCGCAGGCGTTCCGCAAGGCGATCAAGTGCGTGGAGAAGGTGTATGAGGCCGTGGATGGCCGCGCCGAGATCCTGATCGAAGGCCACGGCCGTTTCGATCTGCCGACCGCGCTGCGCATCGCCAACGCGCTGGAGGATTTCAACATCCTGTGGTTTGAGGAGCCGATTATTCCCGACACGATCGAGTCGCTGGCCGACCTGCGCAGCCGCGTGAAGGTGCCGCTCTCGTTCGGCGAACGGCTGTACAGCACGTGGCAGTTCCGGACGTTGTTGGAGGCCCGCGGCGCGGACTTTGTGCAGCCCGATGTCTCGCACGCCGGCGGCATCACCGAACTGCGCAAGATCGCGGCAATCGCGGAATCGCACCACATTCCGTTCTGCCCGCACAATCCGAGCGGGCCTGTGGCGAACGCCGCCACCCTTCAGCTGGCCGCCTCGCAACCCGGATTTTACCTACTGGAAACCATGGCGAGCGATGTCTCGTACCGCCGCGAAATCTGCGACGAGGCCGTCACCCTGCGCGACGGCTACATGCACATTCCCGGCGACCGGCCGGGCATCGGCGTGGACATCGACGAGGCGGCCATCGCCAAGTATCCGTACCAGCCGATCTCGCTGCGCCACTACAAAGGCACGCTCACCGAGATTCGGCCGCAGAGCGCGACCGCGTATTTTTCGAAGTGATGCTTCCCCCGTGACGCGGCTCCGTCACGGCAAAATATTGTGATCGTCAGAACTCGCTAGGGGCGGTACAATGCTCCCAACTTGATAAGCTGGTACAAGGCTTAATGACGTGGGGAGGTTGTGCGATGATGACGCGACGCGGGTTTGTGGGCACAATGGCGGCTGCGGGATTCCCGACAATCATTCCGGCGCGGGTACTGGGCGAGGACGCGCCGAGCAAGACGATCCAGGTGGGCCAGATCGGTTTCGGGCGGATCGGCAAAAGCATGGACGTGCCCGGAATTCTGAAGTGTTCCGGTGTGCGGTATGTCGCCCTGTCCGATCTGGATACGCGGCGGATGGCTTTGGGCAGAGCGTATATTGATGACGCATACGCCAGACAGGGCACTTCGGTCGATCTGAAGCTGTATTCGGACTACCGTGAACTGCTGGCGCGAACAGACATCGACGCGGTGGCGATCTCCACTCCCGACCATTGGCACAGCCAGCCTGCGGTGGAAGCGGCGTTCGCGGGCAAGGACGTCTACATGCAGAAGCCGGCTTCGCTGACGGTCGCGGAAGGACGGCTGGTCAGCAATGCGGTCCGCGTGAACAAGCGGGTGTTTCTGCTGGGCTCGCAGCAGCGTTCTTCCGATCAATTCCACCGCGCGTGCGAACTGGTGCGGAATGGCCGCTTGGGCAAAATCTCGGCCATCGAGATCGGGCTGCCCGGCGATCCCCCGGGCGGCACGCTGCAAGAGATGCCGGTGCCCCAGAACCTGAACTACGGGATGTGGTTGGGCTCAACGCCGGACGTCTACTACACGGAAGACCGCGTCCACAAGCAGGACGACCCGAAATTGGAGTCGCGTCCCGGTTGGCTGCGTTGCGAGCAGTTCGGCGCGGGCATGATCACCGGCTGGGGATCGCACCATCTCGACATTGCGCATTGGGCCATGGGCTGGGAAAACACGGGGCCGGTCTCGATCGAGGGCAAGGGGGGGTTCCATACGGGTGGCCTCTGGAATGTACATGGGGAATACGATGTGACGCTGACCTACGCGGACGGCACGCCGATGCGCGTGTGGGACAAGTTCCCCAACGGCGTGCGGTTCATCGGCGAGACGGGCTGGATTTTTGTGAGCCGCGGTCCGGCCAAAATGACGGCCTCCGACCCGGTGTCGCCCGGCAAACCCCTGAAGGCTTTGGACGCGAGCGATCCGAAACTGCTGGAGGGCGAGATCGGCGCAGGCGGGGTCCATCTCTATAAGCACCGTGGCAATCATCACCAGAACTGGATCGACTGCATCCGCACGCGGGCGGAAACGCTGGTGCCGGTTGAGACGGCGCATCGTTCGTGCAGCGCCTGCCTGCTCGCGCACATCGGCATGAAACTCGGACGCAAATTGGCGTGGAATCCTTCCGCCGAGAAATTCTTGCGCGACGAGGCGGCCAATGCCCTTCTGGCCCGCGAGGAACGTGCGCCTTACGGTACCCGGCGCGCGTACGAACGGCTCACCAAGAAAAACGCTTGAGGACGGGGGCGACGCATGACTCAGATGCAATGGGAGGCGCTGCTGTCGGTGGTGGCTGGACAGCGTCTCGAGAAGCCGTTGTGCGGTTTCATCGCGGACAGCCCCTGGCTGCCGGAGTGGACACGAAAAGCCTCGATCTTGGACTATTACAGCTCGGATTCTGTTTGGCTTGAGTGTAACCTGGCGGCAGTGCGCGCTTTTCCCGAAGCGGTCTTCCTGCCCGGGTTCTGGTCCGAGTACGGCATGTGCACGGAGCCGTCGGCCTTTGGCTCACGCCTGGTCTGGCACGAGCATGAGTTGCCGTTCGCCGAACCCATCGGCCGCGATACGGAAAAGGCGCTCGTTCTGACGCGGCCGGATGTCCTGTCCTCGGGCATGCTGCCGTTCGTTTTACGTCGTCTGGTCCGGGCGCGTCCGGCGATCGAAGCGGCGGGCCACGCGATCCGCTTCGCCGTGGCTCGGGGGCCGTTGAACATCGCTTCGTTCCTGATGGGGACGACGGAATTTCTGATGGCCATGCAGCTCGATCCCGACGGCACGCGTGCGATGCTGGAAGTGATTACGGAGTTTCTTGAAGCGTGGGTCAAGGCTCAGGCGGCGGCGATTCCCACGATCCGCGGGGTCCTGGTGCTCGATGACATCGTGGGCTTCCTCGGGCCCGACGATGTGGCTCGGTTTGCCATGCCGTATCTGAAACGCGTCTATGCCGCCATCGACAGCGACGTGCGCTTTTTCCACAACGATGCTTACGGCTTGGGATGTGCGCCGCTGCTGGCCGGGGCCGGCGTCAACCTGTATAACTTCGGGTTTGACCATCCGATCGCCGAGATGCGCGACCGGGTCGGCCCGAACGTCACTTTGCTCGGCAACATCCCGCCGCGCGATGTGTTGGCCGCGGGGACGCCGGAAGCCGTGCGCCGCTGTGTGGCGGAGATGCGCGAGGCGTTAGGCCACGATTGTACGCGCGTGGTCTTTTCCTGCGGCGGCGGATTGCCGCCGGGCGTTCCTTCCGCCAATCTTTCCGCTTTCCTGGAGGAAGCGGCGCGGGGCTAGAGCGGTTCCGACGCCTGCTCGTGCCGGGTATTTTTTTACGCGCAATTTTTGTGATAAAGAGCATTGACAGATGAGGCCTGATTGTCTAAAGTTACACGCGTTTTGCACCCCGTAAAGGGCGATGTTTTTTTGATGTGGCGAGGTAGCTCAGTTGGTAGAGCAGCGGACTGAAAATCCGCGTGTCGCCGGTTCGATCCCGGCCCTTGCCACCATTTTTATGCCCTGTGCCGGAAGCACTGAAAACGAATCCGGAATAACCTAAATTTCGGTTCCGGTAGACTGCGGCAGTGCCCAGGAAGTGGATTTTATACTTTCGGAGTAAAAGTCTACCAGGATTATTACGTGTGCCAGTCGTTGCTCTGATCATCGTTCACGCCCCCTTCACTTCCGCGTTTTCTCCTTCGCCGGCTTCGGCTTGTTCCTGTTTGCGCCCATCGTCCCTGTATATCCGGAAACTCATCATCTGCTCGGCGCGGTAGTCATCTGTGGGTGACAGTTGATTGAAAAAGGCGCGTCCGGGTATCTTTCTGGTACATGAAATGCAAGGAGGTCAAACAACACCGGATGTGTGTGAAAAACGTTACTAACCCACATGGAGCATGACAAGGGCTTTGTGTACGAGGCTTGCGAATTGAACAGAGGACTGAGGGCGGAGGTCGGCGGGGCAAGTTCGAGAGTGCGTGAGTTCTGAAGTGCGAGAGTTTGGGACGGGGTGGGGGACAAGGCAGGGAGAATCGCGTTAGGTAGGGAGGCATGATAAGCAGGGTAAGCCGGGGGGCGACCGCGAATATGAGGCGAATCGGGCGAATGTGGGGATAGACGGAAACGATTTTGTGCGAAGGCGAACAACAAACCTGCTAGCAGCAGTGTTGATGCCCTTACCTGCAGCCGGGAACATGATGTCTCAACTGTCTCGGCATGAGGCTCAAACACCAGAATGAAGGATAGGAGATCAAGCCCTAATCCTAAATGCTGGATTCACGCCCCTCGCCCCCGAAGGTTAGTATCCCGTTCTTCAGGGCAAGACAAACGACGGCGCGTCGTCAGGGGCCAGATAGGCGCCCACGGCGCGCAGACGCGCGCGTAAAACAGGAACGGGAACATCTTTCGCGGCGCAACCCTGTTCCACGGCGAGGGCTGCGGCCATCCCTGCAGCCTGTCCCGTGATGTAGCAGCCGGGAATCACGCGGACGGACGCCTGCATCGCGTTGTCCGCGCCAATCGACCGTCCCGCCACAAAGACGTTTACGAGCCCTTTCGGAACAAGCGCGCCGTAGGGAATGCTGTAGGACGCGCCGGGGCCATGGCGCAAGCTGATCGCCTGCGCAAAAGCGGCCATGCCTTTCTTGTCCGCAGTCTCCGGATGGATGTCCACGGGATAGGAGTAGCGACCGATCTCATCCACGAACCGGCCCTTCGCATGGAACGCCTTGAACGTCAACGTCTTTTCGCAGCGAATGCGACGCGACGCGCGCACACCCAGATAGTCCGCCGTACGGATAAGCATCGCCTTCTCGCAGCCCGGCACGTAGCGGCGGTAGTAGTTCTCATACTCCGCCAGCAGGGTGCGTCCCTTTACCATCGCGTCGGTCAGTGCCTTCGCATCGCGATCATCCGTACCGAAGAGATGCCCCACGTTGCCAAAACCGATATTGACCTCGGGATAGTTCTGCATGATGCCCGGTAGACACGTATCGTACTGGCTCAAAACACCGTCCGCATGTCCTTTTGCGGCGAAATTACTGTCCTGCCTCTTCTTCTTGTCAAAGTCCACGCCACCCCAGATGCTGCAGAGCGTAGACGCCATCGGCACGCCCTGCGCGTTACCATAATCGCTCGCGGCACCCGCACGCACACAGAGGAATCCCGCGCCCGTGGCGTCCACGAACATCTGTGCGGCAATGGCGTGCGTGCCGGCGGGATCCGACACGATTGCATACTGGACTCGCCCCTGCTCCACAACCACGTCCGTCAGACGTGTATAGAACCGAAAGTCCGCCCCTGCCTTCGCCATCAATTTGTCGTAGAGACGCTTGATCTCCTCTGTCCGCAGATTGAATGTGACGCGCTGCGCATTGGGTGGATAGCCGAGTCCGTCGTAGATGCGCCGTCCAAACCCGCCTGCTAGAAAATGTTCACCGTCGGCGAAATTCATCAATTCCGCCACGCCCGCCAGCGTGCTCGCACCGCCAAAGGTGCCGGACTGCTCGACGAGCAGAACCTTTCTTCCTGCCTCGGCGCACGTTACGGCGGCGCTCACGCCAGCAGGGCCACCACCCACCACCAGCACGTCGACGCGCTGCTCCACGGGTATTTGCCGTGTCACGGAAATATTCTGTTCAACCGCACCCGCATATGCGACGAGCATCCCGATCCCGAACAGCACCGCCATCATTGTTCCTTTGCAGACCATTTGTTTTGCCTCCTTGAGCGGCTCCGATTCTGTTGAAGAAAGGTGCGATCCTGATAACGTAAGATGTACAACGTACCTGAGTCTGCCTTGAGAACGAGCGTGTTGCCGTCCACAAGACGCAGTTTCGTCTCTCGGACCGTGGCAGGTGAAACGACACAGGTCCAACGGGACACGTCGATTCCAGCAATCGTTCCAGCCGAAAACGAGCGTACATGTGCACACGTTGCATGCGAATGCGATGTCGATCGTGCCGCTCTCCGGCAGCCGAAGCGCGGCACCCGCCTCTGCACAAGCGCGTTCGTGACAACGCCATCCGCGTTCACACCGAACGTGAGCGCGCCGTCTGTGCGTTCCAACGTACCGGCGAAGTCGGGTGAGATCGCCAGCAACATTTCTGTTTTGGTTCACCGTGAACTGGACAAGCGGCTTGTTCTGTTAAGCGATTCGGGGCACATCCCCAGCCTCAGATTGCTTTGAGTCTAACACTCAGGCCGCGGACTGTCGAGCCCGAGCCCGGCGTTTCCGCGCCTCCGTCTCAGACGGTGCGGTCGCGGCAAACATTTTTCATCGATTAGCGTTAAGAAAAATGGCGGCCGCTCCCATTCGCGAGGATTCGCGGGAAAACAATACGCCTGTTAAGCGTTTTGGTTCACCGTGAACTGGATAAGTCCAGCATCATGAACGCCGGACGCCCTGCCGGATCCGGTCGCGGACTGTCGAAAACCGCGGTCGCCTAATTCCGTCCGAAGCAAAACACGGGATAATATGTGTGAGGGAAGATTTTTGGCGATAGGTCGTGACGGCGATACGAAGATCACCGGAGAAAAGCCCTTAACTCCCTCCCATGCGTTTCAACTGCGCACGGCAAGACTGGAAAGTAGCTCCGCTAACACAACGGTTATTTGAGTCTTAGTGCAGCAGTAGAATCGTTCCGGAGGGGTGAAGCATGAACAGCGCGTTGCCCTGCTTGACAAGCCGCCATTTGTCGGGCAGGACGCTGGCATCGGGCGTTCCCGTGAGTGCACCTTCCGCCTGCAGCAGCAGGTACTGTGCATTGATCTGCAGTTCGGAGGGGTTGTTGACGGTGACGCGCAGCCCCGTCACGTCAAGCGCTCCGGATGAGACGACCCGGTCACTCGTTTCGCCGGGGCCGACATCCGCGCGGTATGTCACCGCGCCGTCGAACGCGATGCCTGCCAGCGTCATGACGCCGAGTGCGCCGTCACCGCCGGGCGACAGCACCGTGTTCCCGCCGCTGAGCACGCCGTTCGCGAGCGTGCCCGCGCCGCGAAGGGTATCGAGGGCGAAGGGCTGGCCGCCCAGGTCAAGAGTCGCACCGGCAGCGATGTCCCACACCACATCGGCAAACACGCCGCCGGCTGACTCGTCGGCGCGGGTGGTGAGCAGCGAGCCGTCGCCCGGATCCGTGAGCACGCGATAGTCGGCGGGGTTGGTCGAGTCGACCACCGTCGAATAGCAGAGACCGCCCGGCAGCCCGCTCTGTGCGGGGCCGACATTGCCGGAGCCGTCGCTGTAGCGGATCTCGATGGCATGGGGACCGGGCGAGAGGGTCACGCTCTTGCGCGTCCAGCCGCTGTTGATGTTGTGGACGATCTCCTGCCCGTTGATCATCAGCCAGGCGTGATCGTCGAAACTGGCCGCAAACGTCCAGGTGACGTCCGCCGCAGTGCGGTTCCAGAGATAGCCGGTGTAGATCCAGGTGTGGTTGTTGTTCGCCCAGAAGTCGGTGATGGCGGGATTGCCGCTCGTGGTGTTGTTCCCTAATGGGATATTGCCCGCGCGGGTGGTGAGCTGCACGGAGGTGCGCGGGTTGGGCGTGGTGGCGGTCCATGCCGAACGGACCATGCCCTCGTAGAGTCCGGCGAAGGGCATGTCGAGGCGCAGCGTGCCCTCGGCGACGGTGGCGACGGCGGGTGCCGGCGGGGGCTGGGTGCCGGGCGCGACATCACGCGTGAATATGTAGAGCCGGCGGCGGCTGTAACTGCTGCCGTTGCTGGCGAAGGTCCAGTCCGGCGCGCTGCCCGACACGTTCCGGTTGCCGATACCGATGCCGAGCGTGTTGTTGCCTGAACCGAAGTTGCTGAGGGCGAGCAACGTGGTGCCGTCCCCGGCGTTGTGGAGCTGCATGGAGCCGTGGCCGGCGACGGCCGCAGGGGCGTCGCTCATGCTGTCGCCAAAATCGTACCCCGTGTTGTTGGTGGCGGACGAGGCACCGATCCCGAGCGCGTCGGACTGGCCGTAGTTGTTGGGCCAGAACTCAATGTTGCCCGCCTGGCTCGCGGTGACCGCGTTGATGCCGGCGACGTTGGAGCGGACGTCCATGTTGGCAAGCCGCCGTTGCATGACGATTTTTTTAGCGGCGGTGGGATAGCCGATCAAGCTGCGGTCGAGCGCGAGGGCATCGAAGGACACCCAGACCCAGTTCGTGACACCGGCGGTGACCAGCTCAAGGTAGTATGCCACGCGGTCGAAGGCGTTGCTGTTGGCAGCGCTGTTGTCGATGTCGTAGGGCGAGCCGCCGGAAGAGCCGTTGATGGTGCCGCCTGACACGGGAACGTCCGAGGCATACACCAGCGAATATTCGGCGGCCAGGGCGCCAACATTCGCGGCGACCTCCGGCGGGAGGGGCGCCGACGGCGGCAGCGGGGCGGCCTGCCTGAGGTCGGCCGTGAGCAGCGAACCGTCGCCGGGATCGGCAAGCAGGCGCAAGCCGAGCCCGTCGCCGGCGTCGTAGGTGAGCCCGCCCAGGCTGGTGATCGTAGCGTTGGGTCCGACGCCGCCCGTGCCGTCGCCGAAACGGATCTCGATGGCGTGCGGACCGGGCTTGTGGGTGTAGGTGGCGGTGGCGCCGCCGTTTCCTGTGTTCAAGACGAGCGTCTGGTCGATTTTGAGCATCACGTTATCGTCAAAGGTGCCGCGCCAGGTCCATGTAACGTTGGTGGCGGCGCGGTTCCAGAGATACCCGGAATAGATCCAGGTGTGGTTGTTGCCGACCCAGCTTCCGTTCGCATAGGCGCCGTTGCTGGCTGCGGGCCCGTTGCCGGCGCGTGTGGTGAGGACGACGGAGGTCTTGGGATTGGGCGAGAGGGTATCCCAGTTCTTGAAAAAGACCCCTTCCCAGAGGCCTGGCAAGGCGGCAGCGGGCGGCGCGGCGGCGGGCGTGAGCTGAAGATCGCTCGTGAGGAGAGCCTCTCCGGGGCCTTCTTTGCGCAGCGCCGTTGTGACCAGCCTGCCGCTGGAGATCCCGCCGGCGGTGATCGTGGCCTGGACGTTGGTGAGCGTCTGTCCCGCCAAGCTGAGGGTGCCGCCGTTGATCAGCAGGGCGCTCGCGGCCGGCAGAGCGGCCGGTATGGCGGCGATCAGGGTACCCTCTTTTACGGTGGTGAGACCGCGCCAGGTGTTCGTGCCGGACAGGGAGAGCGAGCCGGCTCCGCGCTTGGTGAGACCGCCGGCGGAGAGATCGGCGCCGATCGTCACGAGCCCGTTCGAGGCGATGTTCCGATAACCGCCGCCCAGCAGCTCGACGGTCGGAACGCCGGTATAGCCGATTCCAGGCGAGGTCATGCGGATGGCGGTGAGCGTTCCGGCCGCGCGGTCGATCTCGGCCACAGCGGTGGCGCCGCGCCCGCCGCCGCCGGTGATCTTCACCAGGGGCGGGGCGATATAGCCGGAGCCGGGGTAAGTGACGCGGATGCCGGTGACGCCGTAGCCGGTCGGAGCGTTGATCGCATTGGTGATCGAGGGATCGAAGCCGGCCGTATCCAGCACCGCGCCGCCGCCGAAGACCGTCAGGTCGGGCAGGGTTACGCCGGCCGTAACGGCGAGCGGCACTGATGCCGCGGCGCGCAACGTGCCGCCGTTGAAATTGATGGCTGCGACGGCGGCGGCGGGGTTGTCGCGCATGCCCTTTCGCAAATACTGCGTCTGGAGGGTGCCGCCGTTGAGGTTGACCACGGAGATCGGGGAGCTGTTGCGGTCAGCCATGTTGACATACGCCGTTTTCACCAGCGCGTCACCCTCAAGGGTCAGCACGGAATAGCCGTTCACATAACCGCCGTTGCCATCCCACTCCGCGAGCTGGAGGGGGGTGTTGCCCGTGTCGAGGGTGCCGCCGGTGATATGGAATAGGCCGGCGCCGCCGCGCGTAGCGAGGGTGCCGCCATAGTACGTGCCGACGACACCTGTTGCGGGGGTGGTCCCGTTGTTGAAGATAAATGAGCCGCCCGTCTGGTGCAGGATGCCGATTGCGGAGGTGGCGGAGCCGAGCTGCGTGTAGCCTTTGTTGGTGACCGTGCCGCCGTCGAGCCGGTAATAGCCGTAACCGCTTTGGCCCAGGCGGCCATCCCGGCCGGCGCCTCCGATGTTGTTGAACGTGCCGCCGGTCTGGTAGATGGCGCCGGCGCCGGAGGCGTTCTCTGCCACATAAAGCCTGCCCTGCAGAAAGGCGTTGTCCCGGATGTTGAGAATGCCGCGCGAATTGGCGACGTGGCCGGGGGAGACCGCCGAGGCAGGCTGTTGGTAACCGGTATCGGTGCCGATCACCTGCGTGTCGCCGGTGATGCTCAGCGTGCCGAGCGAGGCCGTCGAGCCGGTGTAGCCGGGAAAGAGATACGAGGTGCCGATGAGGTCGTACGTACCGCCCGCGAGGACAAGCTCGCCATCGTACACACGGATGTGCCCGGGCGCGTTCACCGCGCCGGTGAGCGTCTGTGTCCTGGTCCCGTATTTCGAGAGGCCGAAACCCGAAAGATCGCCGTCGTAGGTCGCGTCGGCGTAATAGGGATCGAAACCGAGCGCTGCTGAATTCTGGGTGAAGATCGCGGTGGTGGCGATCGCGTCGACGTCCTCCGCAGCCCATGCGAGCGGCCACGTCGCGGTATCGTCCGCGTACCGCACGACCAGCGCGCCATTCTGGCGGACGTTGAGTTTGGCGGGGGTGGTGTCCGGCAGTGAACCGGCAGCGGCCGCGTAGAGCACGCCATTTGTGACTGTGGTGGTGCCTGCGTACGTGTTTTCGGGGTTCAGGAGGTAGGTCGTGCCGCGCGACTTGACGAGTCCGCCGGGGCCGGAGACGGGGCCGGAGATCGAACCGCTGCCGGCGCCGCCCAACAGCGCCTGGCCGCCCATCAGGGAGACCGGGCCTTCCCAGACGTTCTCAGCGAGCGAGCTACTGCTGCGCGCCGAGAAGTGCGCGCCATCTTCGAGCGCGAGCGCCCAGCTTTGCGGAACGTACACGCGGTTGAGATCGATGTTGGCGCCGGTGCGCACGGTAAGGGTGTTCGCCGACGTCCCGCCGAGATCCGCGCTGTACTCCAGGCCCAGAGCGCCGCCCGCGACGTCGATGGCGCCGCCCGTCACATCCGTGAGGCGGGAGTACGAGAGCAGAAATGCGCAGGGGCCGGCTTTGGTGAGCGTGTGGCCGGCCAGGTCAAGCGTGCCGTTTCGCAGGTTGAAACTGCCCTTGCCGATTTCAAAGGGGATGAGCGGCGTGGCCGCGGTGCCGCCGATCATGGCATCACCGCTGAGCGCGAGGCGCTGGAAGGCGTTCTGCTGCTGGGCATCGCTGTCGTTGCGGAGAGCCCCGAGACCATCAGGACCTGTCCCCGCGAAGGTGACGGGCTCTTTGATTGTGAGGGTATTGACGCTGGCATCTGCGAGGGCCAGCGCGGCACCCGGCGCGACGGTGGTGCCGTCGGCGACTGAACCGAGCGCGGCGGAGTCAGAGACATACAGCGATCCCGCCTGCACGAGCGTAGGACCTGCATAAAGGTTTGCGCTCTGCAAACGAACCGATCCGCCCCCGCTTTTGACAAGGCCGCCCGTTCCGTGGACGGGACCGAAGGTCTGGACAACACCATCGGGCGGCGTAAGGGTGAGCGCGCCGTCCAGCGTCGTCGAGCCGGTGAGGTTGACCGCTCCCGAGAGCGTCAGAGGCCCGATTCCTGTGCGGAGCAGAGAGGTCGGCAGTCCGTTGTCCGCGACGGCGGCGGCGACCGTAAATGCGGAGGCGCTGTTGTTGTTTTCAAGCACGAGTGTTGCCGCGCCGTCGGGCAGATCAGCGGCCGCGAGCAGCTCGTGGGTGAGCCCGTAAAAGCCGGACCACGGATTCGTCGTGACACTCAGGGAGGAGGATACGATGGTGAGCTCAGTCGTGGCCGCGATGTAGCGGAAAATGATGACGGTCGGGAGGTTGTGATTCTTGTCGAAGGCGAACCGCGCGGCGGGTGCGGCGTCTGCAGAGGGATGGAAGGAGTAAAGCACGGTGCGCTCGGTCGTGCTGGCGAGACCATCCCAACTGCGCGTGTAGAGACGCAGTTCATACACCGCGCCGGGGACGAGTCCGGTCAGTTTGACGGTTGTCGCGCGTGAGTCATAGAGCATGTCCTTGAGCAGGGCGCGAAGGCCGGTAGCGGACGCGGGGACGGTGTTCGTCCAATCGCCGAAATTGTTGTGTTTAGACGTGGGGAGCCCCGACCAGCCGTAGGAGGTGCCCGACAGGGTGCCGGAGGCGGCTGTGACCTGCGTGAAGGCCACGCCGTTGACGGTGGCCACCGGCTGGTCGCCGAAATCAAGTGCGTGCGTGTAGGTCTTCGCGGAAGAGATGCCCGACGATGCATCGTCCGTCAGGGGCGCGGTGGTGACGGTGTTGAGCCCGGCGATATTGGTGACGGCGGACGATACGCCTGCGGCAGTCAGCATGCCGTTGGTGAGAGTCAGCGTTGCGCCCGCAGCCGAAAGGGCAAGCTGGTTGGCGGAGAGGGCACCGCCCGCGAGATCAACCGATGCCGCTGTATCCGGCTCTTCCTGTGAGAGTCCGCCGATCTCGGTCAGGGGCGCGGCCAGCGTGACCGGGCCGGTGGTGCCGGGGGTGTCGATCACAACGTTCTCGCCCGGGGCCGTCGGAATCACACCGCCACGCGCCGCGATATGTGCGGACGGGGCAGGCGCATAGGGTTTCAGTCCCTCCGTGGCGTCGTACTGCGCGCCGCCGCCGTTAAGACGGATCCAGCCGACGGGTCCTGCGGGGAGCCCGCTGGCGACCAGGATACGGTTGGCGGATGTGCCGGCGTTCGGCGCGTCGACAACCAGAAAACCGTTGGAAACGGCCAGGCCGGAGAGCGTGAGCGTGGAGGAGCCGGCAGCGGCGGCCGGGATGGTGATTCGTCCGCTGCCGCTGACCGCGACGGCGGGCAACGTCAGCGCGAAGTTGACGGAAGCCGAAGGGTTGAGCGCCAGCGTCGACCCGCCGGTGATCAAAAGAGGGCCGGCGCCGAGCGTGCCGGCCGCGTCCACTTCGAGTGTGCCGCCGGAAATCTGGGTGAAACCGCTATAGGTGTTCGGCGTAGTGAGCGTCCATACTCCCGATCCCTCCTTGAGCAGATTGAGGGTTCCCGCGCCGTTGGACAGGAGACCGGCGAAAACGGCAGGCTGCTCGGTGTCGTTGACCAGCCGGAAACTGCGCGTGCCGCTGGTCTGGTTCGTGACGGTGCCCGTGAGGGTCACGGGCGCGGTGCCTGCCTGCTCGAATCCGACGGGACTGTTGTTGATCGCAAACGAACGGTCGGTCGAGGCGGCCGCGGATCCGGTAAACCGGAACAGGGTTCTGGAGGTTGTGGCCAAGAATCCGTTGCCTGTGCCGATCGCGCAAGGCACGCCGGCATTTGCCAGCGTGGGAAATTCAATCACACCGTTGTCGACTGTGATGTAAGTCAGTCCAGGATAGGTGTTCTGGGGGTTAGCGAGGATGATGGTGCCAGCATTGTTATTCTCCACACCTCCCACGCCTGTAACGCGCGCGGCGAGCGTCAGGGTCACACCGGCTGCCGGCCGGACATCGGCGTAATTGACACCGCCTGCGGTGGAGAGGGATAGATCTCCAGCGCCGCCGATGGTGACGTCGGCTGTGGCGTCCAGCACGGCACCGCCCGAATTGGACAGGTAGAGCGTGCAGCCCGCCGGGATGGTGAGGGTTGTCGGCACGTAAAAATAGAGCTGCCGGATGGTGAAGGTCCCCGAATAGTCCAACAGGATGCCGTTGTTGCGCACCGAGAAATACGCGATGTCCGATGTGCCGCTGGGCACGGCACCGCCCTGCCAGTTGGCTGGGTCGCTCCAAGATGTGCCGTCTCCAGCCCCGGACCAGTACACGTTTGCGGCGGGTACGGTCAGCGCGAACACCGCGCATAAGAGGGTGCCTGCAACCGGATGGGCGTTAAGAAACAAGGATGGCCGACGCCATCTGTGCGAGTTAAGTATCATGATTACCGCCACTCTTTCTTTGTGTGCAGACTAGAATCGGTACGCTGTGCGATGTGTCCCATGGCAACCAACAACCGCTTTCCGGCTTCAAAGACATCCGTTAGACATGGCCGCCAAAACCCTGTAATCCAAGCTGGAATTCATTATGTGGAATGGGTAAAATATGTCAACCTTGAAATTTAGCAAAAAAGTACGGGGCGCGTTGGAAATGCTGTTGCGGGAACGCGGCGGCGTCTGTGTGTCGTGCCCCCGGTGCGGGAGGCTCTGCACGGTGCGCGACCACCTGCCACCGCACCGGTACTGGTGCATGCCGCTGCGCATGCTGGAGGTGGAGCTCGACCTCCGCGACTTCATCGACGGTCAGATCTTGAACGTTCTGATCGGCAATGCCGACGCCCACGGCAAGAACTACTCACTGCTCTATCAAGGCGGCCAGCGGCGGCTCTCGCCCTTGGTTGCCGCGCGCGCTCAAGACCGGCTAAGGCGATGCTGCAGGGGCTTGCTCGCTGAGACCAGAAGGGTAGGATTGCCGGTTTGAAAGCAGATCCTGTGCCGACGACGTCTCGGACTAAGATGTCCCCCCCCCCAATTATTTTGAGGACTCCGTTAGACTGCGGAAGTAACGGGTCAGTTTCTCCCGGTAGACTTTCGGTAGAGTGCCTGTGGTCAACATCGACGAGACCCAATGAAAACCGGCATGAAATCAGTGTTTGCTCCGAACGTCGTGAAGCGGTTTTCCGGTAGAAGTCCGGTAGACTGCGGCAGCAAAATGCCGCATTTTGGTGCAGAATTGAATGCTTTGTGCGAGTCGTAAGAACGCATTGGTTCAGGCACTTGCACGTTCTTGCAGGATCGTGCATTTTGTCGATTTTGGCCTGAAAATCCGCGTGTCGCCGGTTCGATCCCGGCCCTTGTCTCCATTTTTATGCCCTGAAACTGTCGTCGCTGTTTTGCCAAGTGAACCACTTCGCCACACGTCAAAAACTGTGGTTCATTGGGTTATTGAATCCAGTCGACTGTTACGCTCGTAAACGACATCCGTCCTTCTCGCAAAAAGAAACATAATGATTGAGTCTTCATAATATTCGCTTACATGCTTATGCACTTGACTAAGGTGGCCTCATGCGGGATCATTGACGCATGGGACGACCAGAATTTCCGAAGACGTTGCAGGAATTCCGGCAACAATTCTCTACCGACGCCGTCTGTCTGG
>Ga0116170_10001304_pt1 | contig 25272 bp, 25 predicted proteins | sample AD_JPNHW1_MetaG_FD_89797 | JGI IMG/M metagenome (GOLD analysis project Ga0116170, IMG submission 89797) | Active sludge microbial communities of municipal wastewater-treating anaerobic digesters from Japan - AD_JPNHW1_MetaG | ecosystem: Engineered > Bioreactor > Anaerobic > Digestate | place... | reverse complement strand
TTTGCCCGTTTTCGTGCTGAAAAAGCTTAATCCTGTCATCTTTTTGACAATATTTTTTAATAATTTCGACAGAATTGTCCGTTGAGCCGTCATCGACAATAATCAATTCCCAGTTATCGTAAGTTTGAGCGAAAACCGAATTAATTGCCTCTTCAATATATCGGGCATAATTATAACTTGCGGTGATGATTGTTATTTTCTCTTCACCCTTCACTCTTCACCCTTCACTTTTTACGAACAGCCGGAGTATCCGCAGTTTAAGCAAATAAAACAGCCTTCTGCCATTTCAATAGAATTTCCGCACTCAGGACAAACTACGGTTTTAAGTTCACCTGTAGGTTCGTCAATGGGTTTAATTTCAATTTGCGGTGTTTTTTTAGCATCCAAATTCATAGGCTGGAAAGTTCTGCTGTTATTTCTGTAAACGGTAATTCCCTTTAAATTATTTTCAAACGCCAGAATGTAGGCTTTTTCTATATCTTCTCTTGTAGCATGTTCTTCAAAGTTAATTGTTTTAGAAACAGCGTTGTCGGTATGAAGTTGGAATGCTGCCTGCATAAGAACATGCCATTCCGGCGTTACATCATGTGCCGTTACAAAAATCTGTTTTGCCTTTTGCGGAACATTGTTAACATGAGCTACAGAACCGTCTTTGGAAATTTCTTTCATAAGATTTTCCGAGTAAAACCCGTTTTCTTTTGCGTATTTTTCAAAAACAGGATTAATTTCAAGCATTTCTGTTCCGTCCATGACATTTCTTAAAAACACAAGCCCGAACAGAGGCTCAACGCCGCCCGAGGCTGCTGCTATCATAGAAATTGTACCGGTGGGTGCAATACATGTTGTAGTGGCATTTCTTATGCCAAACTGTTTGATTTTAGCGTCAAGGTCTGCCCACATTTCATCGGAAATCATGCCTGCTGATTTGCCTTTGTATTTGTTGGAAAGGAAGTTGCCTCTTTCGTAAACGCTTCCTTTAAAGTTGTTAAAAGCACCGCGCGATTTTGCAAGTTCCAAAGATTCAATTTTTGAATGGTAATCGATAAATTCCATTACTTTATAAGCTAAATCAGTACCTTCTTTTGAACTGTAAGAAAGCCCCAACTTCATAAGCATATCAGCCCATCCCATAACACCAAGCCCTATTTTGCGGTTGTTTTGAACCATTTCGCCGATGATAGGAAGCGGATAATTGTTTATGGTAATTACGTTGTCGAGAAAATGGATTGAAAGTTTTGTGATTTCTTCAAGCTTATTCCAGTCAACATCCAAGCCGTTTGAGGTTTCTTTCAGCATTAAACCCAGATTGATTGAACCTAAATTGCAGGCTTCATAAGCCAGCAAAGGCACTTCCCCGCAAGGATTTGTGGATTCGATATCGCCCACAAGCGGAGTCGGATTATCATCATTCATTTTGTCGATAAATACAATTCCGGGCTCGCCGTTTCTCCAAGCACCGTCAACTATCAGATCAAAAACTTGTTTTGCACTGAGTTTTCCCACTGCTTGCTTTGATTTGGGGTGATACAAATTATAATCCTGATTATTTTTAAGTGCGTTCATAAATTCATCTGTTATTGCAACAGAGATATTGAAATTGTTTAATTTGTTGTTATCGTTTTTGCAGTGGATGAATTCGATAATATCGGGGTGGTCAACTCTTAAGATGCCCATGTTAGCCCCGCGTCTTGTCCCGCCTTGTTTGACGGCTTCGGTTGCTGCGTTAAAGACTTCCATAAAAGAAACCGGACCTGAAGATACGCCCATAGTTGAGCGCACAACGTCATTTTTAGGTCTTAATCGAGAGAATGAAAACCCTGTTCCGCCGCCACTTTTGTGAATAAGGGCTGTGTTTTTGATTGTTTCGAATATTCCTTCTAATGAGTCTTCGACAGGAAGAACAAAACAAGCAGAAAGCTGTCCCAGTTCGCGCCCTGCATTCATTAAAGTCGGTGAATTTGGCATGAAATAAAGGTTTGTGATTGCTTCATAGAATTTTTTAGAAAGACTATCGGCTTCAGCCTGAGATTTTCCGTATTTAAGCTCGGCATTTGCGATACTTGAAGCCACGCGGTTAAACATATCCGCGGGTGTTTCAACGCATTTGCCTTCTTTATCCCTTTTTAAATATCTTTTTTCTAAAACTTTAACGGCATTTTCCGATAATTTTAACTTGTCGTTCACTTTTTCTCCCAACTCTAGACTCACATTAACCTCCATGACCTAAAAATTCCTAGTTTATCCATTTTACACTAAAAGAACAGGGCATGGGAACATGTTTAAGAAAACGTAACGAAAGGGACAAAAGGTGAATAAATAGGCAAATAAGTAAATAAGTGAATAAGTGAATAGGTGAATAAGTTCATTTATAATTAATTCACGTCATTCTGAGGCAAAGCCGAAGAATCTCATTTAGTAGGGTGCATTTATGCATCTTTTTTTGTCGTTGCGAGGGGGTAAATGTTTCTGGATTTAATGCTTCCGCCGCTTACGTCATTGCGAGACACGGAGCGACGAAGCAATCCAAAAAACTAAAAACTATTCTACTCTGCAGACCAACCTTATAACCTGTTGTTTACTTGACAATCAAGCATGTATTGAATACGATATAAAAACATTAGGGAGACATGGCCAAGTGCCCGCCGGCGAGGCTAGAGGCAAGCGAGATGACGTAGTCATCGAGTGGAGTCGAAAACCGGCAGAGTTTGAGGCTTTGCCTCAAAGCAGGACGGTTTGAGCGGAGCCGTTTTTGAAAAGTTAATAATTAACAAAATGTATGGAGACATGGCCAAGTGGTAAGGCAGGAGCCTGCAAAGCTCTTATCCCCGGTTCAAATCCGGGTGTCTCCTTATTCTAAACTTAAAAACAAAGATTCATAAAGTAGGTTGGGCTTGCCAGCCCAACAAAGAAGATCGTGATATTTTTAAGTTTAAAATAGCTGAAAGGTTATTTTAGTTGAAAAGTCGAATAGTTTTCTTTTCACTTTTCATCTCTTACTACTCACTATTGAAAGGGCTGTTGGCACTCTGCCGAACAAAAGCTGACTAAATGTCAGGTTTTGTGAGAGGAAGGTAGCGCAGTAAAAATAGACAAAACTGGTTCAAATAAATTATAACAATAAACATGGGCTGTTGGCGCAGTGGTAGCGCACTTGCTCGACACGCAAGGGGTCACTGGTTCAAATCCAGTACAGCCCACCATAAAAAAGAGAGTTCAGAGAGAACCCTCTTTTTTTATTGCTTTTGAAAAATTTAGTGTTACTATAAATTCAAGGAAAAATGTATTTATTTTTCACCGAAAATCGTATCTTTTTACAAGTTTATCACATTTTGTTTACTAATAAGCATAATTTAACATAAGGATTAATTATAATGGAAGAGCAAGAAATTAATGTATTAGAAAATAAACCTCAACGAAATTGGAAAAATGTTATAAAAATTTCTTTAATAACATTAGCTATATTACTAACTGTTGGATTTTTGCTAAGGCTATATATAATGACTCTACCAATAAATGGAGACGATATATATTGTGAATATAAGGGAAAATTCAATAAAATTGTTTGTGTTCAAACTGGGGATATTGTTCCTGATTGGTTAGATTTAGACGATAGTATTTCAAGAGGATTATTTGGTGGCAATGTTGATTATTCAATGAGATTGATTTTTGCTAAAGATACAAATATGTATACATCACTTAAAATGGTTGATAAAGTATTTGTTACAGATTTAAGAAGAAAATTTATTTATGAAAAAGCTGAACAAACCCTAAGTGATTATATAAAATTCAAAAAATTTGTCCTTGGAAGTAAAATGAGTAATTGGGGTTCGGTTGTTTTATATTGCTCAAATTCAAATTTAACTGAGGATGTTTGTAAACAAATGAAAAGTCGTCATAAATAATTTTTAAACTATTTTAAGTGAAATAGGTCAAGCGAGCATGGTGGGATTATTATCCCGCCGTTTTTGGATTGCCGCGTCGTTCGGCTAACGTCTCACTCCTCGCAACGACGGAATATCGGTTTTTCCCCGACCATATCGGAGTGAATAACTGACACTTAGCGAAACAATTTTAAAGCGAGTGTGTTTGAGCGGATTTTTAGCTAATATTTACGGATAACAAAAAAATGTAGCGAGTTCGCGAGCTTGAGTTGAGCTTAGTGTCAGTTAATGAATGTAGATCAGGTCGTGGCTTTTGCGCCGCTTTTGCCACCAAAAGCGGCTAAGAAAAAATTTAAAATAATGTTTTTTGGATTGCTTCGGCTAAAGCCTCGCAACGACGCGGGGTGCTACTATCTATTTCTTATTTCCTATTTCCTGCTATAAAATGACATGTTATAATTGTTAAAAAAGGAGTATATTGTATGAAATTCAAAACAGAATATTTGTGGTTTAACACCGAAAAACACAGAGAGTACAAAAATATTAAAGACCAGGTGCAGGATATTGTGACGCAAAGCGGGGTACAAGAAGGCATGGTGCTTGTTTCTGCGATGCACATAACAGCGGGAATTTATGTTAATGACGCAGAAAGCGGCTTAATTTCTGACATCGACAAGTGGCTTGAAGAAATTGCTCCCTTCAACATAAATTACAATCACCACCGCACAGGCGAAACCAACGGCGACAGCCATCTTAAAAGCCTTTTAATCGGGCATGAGGTAATTGTCCCTATTACAAAAGGTCAGCTTGATTTCGGACCATGGCAGCAGATTTATTATGCCGAATTTGACGGACAACGCAAAAAAAGAGTTATTGTAAAGGTTATGGGCGAATAAAAGTCAAATTCGGCGCGAATTTTTGTATGCTTTAGACAAAAATTGCAAATTAATGTATAATATTTGTAAAAGAGGGCTTATGAAAAAGATTTTAGTTTTATTGGTTATTATTTCACTTACGCTTCCGGCTTTTGCTCAAGGGACAAAAAAAACACGCCTTGATAAGTGTTTTGAGATAAGCAGGCAGGCTGAAGCAAGAAAAGACAGCGAACTTTTCAAAGATTATGCTATGTGCGTTTATCGAACAAACAAAAAGGGAATCGTACCGAAAGATGAAATAAAAGTGCTTGACAATCAGGCTTTGGGGTTAATAGTAAAATACTATACAACCAGATATTCTCAAACTCAAAATAAAAAAGACTTTGAAAAAGCCCAAAAATATGCATTTGCAGCATTAAAAAACAGGACAAACGACCCTGAAACTATTTATAACACAATTCTTTTATTTGCACTTGCCCTGGATGAAGAAAACATGCTTTTGACTTACGATTACTGGCAAAAAATAAGCCCCGAAGATTCTGCAAGAATAAACTCTGAATTTGGGCAAAATATAGAAAAAGTAAGAGAAACAAAATCCCTTCTGAAACATAACAGAAATTATTATATGAAAAAACGCATAGGCACAATTCTCTACAGTGTCGGCTATGACATGCCTTCTTATGCAATGGAAGCAGGAGATTATCACAAAAAAGAAGTTCCGCCCTGTATTTATTCAATAGAAAATCTTCAATATAAATTTGAATATTAAAATTATTCCCTGCATTGATGAGGATGCGGAAAAATTTGAAAAATGACAATTTTTCTTAATTTTTCAAATCCGACCTGAGAAGTGCTACACCCATACCGGCTGCGAGATAGCCGGCGGTATGGGTGTAAGCCGGACAGCGGATTTTCGGTAGAGTGAGCGAAGCGAAACTCGTAAGGTGTGGCGAAACCACACTTTCGCCACACCCCGAATAATCCAAAACAAGGGAGATTGCGAGAAAAATTTTAATTTTTCCGCAAGCTCGATAGCAAAAAAAATATTTACCTGTTTTTATAAAACAAAAAGGTAGATATTCAATATGCAAATCAACTTATCATCACAATATAAAACCCAATCTAAAACATTTTCTCAACAAAGCTTTAGCGGTTATTTCGCATGCCCGATTAAAGAAATCCACATTCATCCTGTAGCAGAAGTTGACGGTGTAGCACAAGAGTTGCAACAAAAATGTTCAAATTATTTTGACATTATTTTGCAAACTGATAACGAAATTGTCAATCTGAATAAAGCTAAACCTAATAATTACATAAATACCCGATTAAAACCATGGTCTCAAGATTACAAAGTATTTTTGGAATCCGGAACTGTAGGCTCTTTATTTTTAAACGCCGAAAAAGCTCTTTTGGAATTATCCGAATTTCTTGGATTGAATTGTAAACAAATCTCTTCAGACTTTGCTGGCGGAAACTTCTTTATAGGTAAAAAAAATGACGGTGAAACTTTTATGCTGCTTGGAGAAAAATCCCTTTTTAATAAAGACGGAAGAACCATATCAAAAGATTTTGAGATTAAAAAGGGAAATATTTTAAAAATTCATCAGTCAGATTTTCACATTGATATGACTGTAAGACCACTTATTTTCCCTGATGTTTTGGTCGCTGACGAAGACATGCTTTTAAATCTTTTAATGAAAGAACCTGAGGTTAAAAGAAATAAAAAACTGAAAAATAAAATTTTAAAAATGTATAATCACAGAAAAAAATATCAAAATATTGAACGATATAAAGAAACAAAACAAATTATCAAAGAAATTGAAGAACATGGGCTTAACACAATAAAAGTTCCCGGAATCCTGGGCGAAAACAATTTGAATTTTATGAACGCTATTGTGCACCAAAATCCTGACGGAAGCCTTATTTATATAACAGGCGGAAGCACTTTGTTTAAAAAAGAAGGAATTAATCTTAATAAAATTTTTGAAAAAGCCTTAAAAAATGCCGTTCCACAGATTAAAGATGTAATATTCATCGAATGCAAGGATAAAATAGGAGAAACTATTTTAGAAGGCACCTTAAAAGAAATTCATGGCGGGCTTCACTGTATGTGCTGCGAAAGACCTGATTTTGAGCGTTGGAATAAACTTATAAATGAAAAATGAAATTAGAAATTTGTAAATTTTTGTATTTTTTCGCGCCTTCTAATAGCAAAAAAAATTTTTGCAAGTTTTAATATTTTAAAGAAAGGGTTAATATTTAGTGTTGAGGATATTAAACTATAACGGACAAATAACGTTTGGAAGCGGCAACAAATTTGCCATAAATCGCAATAAAAAACAAGAGGGCGAAAGTGAACTTGCGATTTTATTTTCAAACGATGCCCACGGGAAAATCGGTAAATTACCGAATTTAAAAACCGCCAGAGATGAATTTGTTTCTTCTTTTAAAGACAAAGATGCCGCCTCCTTTGTGCTTACAACGGGAGATAATTTTATAGGAAGCAGTTCTAAAATATATACTATATGGAGTGAATTTTTAAACAATTTTTTTAAACCGGAGGCACAAACAATCGGCAACCATGAATTTGACCACAGTTTTGAACATTGCGCAAAAATAATAAATAATTCAAATATTCCGACTCTGGCAGGAAATCTTTTTGCACTTGAAAATAAAATGTTTGACGATATGAAAAAAAACGGCAAATTAATAAATTCGACCGTAATCGAAAAATCAGGACAAAAATATGGATTTATAGGAGTTACCGCCACAGATATTTTTGAATACAAATCCAGAGAATCTGTTGACGGCTTAGATGTTTTTGATTTTGAAAAAACCAGAGAAATTATAAAAAACGAAATTGAAAAACTTCAAAAACAAGGCATAAATAAAATTATTTTACTTTCCCATCTCGGGTATATCCCTGATTTGCTTATTGCCGGAGCATTTGAAAATATAGAAAACGAAAAAGAAAAAAATATTCTTTCAAAAACAATTTCTCTTAAAGGGATAAAAACTTTTGAAGGATTAAGAGGTATTGACATTATAATCGGTGGACATTCACACGAAGAAATTCAAGGAAGCAACAGCATAGAAAAAATAAGACAATTAAATAAAGATTATTCCTCAAGTGATTTGGAAATATTAACCTCGCTTAAAGGCACTTATGTAAATCTTGTGACTCCCGAAAACGCAGAGCCTGTTTTGATAGCTCAAGGCGGTGCGGAAAATAATTATGTCGGATTCATAGATGTCATTTTTAACGAAAAGGGTGCTATAAAAAAAGATAAAATAATAAATAAGCTTTTAAGCGTGAGTGATTTTAAAGAAAACAAAAAAGTCTCCGCATATATTTCAAAAATAATAGGAAAAAAACAAGATATTTTAACACTTAAAACCCCTTTTGTCGATCCTCAAAGAAAAAGCGAAAATGCTATTCAAAATATGCTTGCAGATTCAATAATTAAAAAAGCAAACCATGAACTTCCAAAAGCTGATATTGCACTAATACACGGAGCAGCGGCGAGAGGAGGGCTTAGCGGCAAAGTCTCAAATTGGGATATTGAGCATGATATTTTACCATTTTCTGATAAAGTTTATATGATTAAACTTTCAGAAAAAGATTTGGTTGATACAGTAAATAATACTGCCGTCAGGTCTTTGGTTCTTATAGGTAAACCTGTTTTAATGCACCCTAGCAAAAACCTTCGATATACCATATCAAATACCCCCAAAATCTTAGAAAACGGGAAAAAACTTTACGTAAGAGATATTACAATCACTGACAAAAACGGAAAAGAAAGAAAAATTGATTTAATTAATCCTTCCGTAAAAAAAGAATTTAATGTCCTTGTTGAAGAATATTTTCTTCAAGGAGAACCCTGCCTTGGCGGCAAAGAAGGCTTTGAAGCTTTGGCACTTGAAGGCTTTGCAAAATACATCGCAGGTCTTGCCCAAAAACCTGAAGGTATTTTAAAAGAATATAACTGGTCAAGCAAAGACGTTTTTATTGAATATCTTAACAAAAAATATAAAGGCAAAGAAATTGAATTTCTTCCCGATGGCAGAATAACCATAATTAAAGATGAGCCTGTTGAAACAAAAACAGCTTAATTACTCAATTTTTTGAAGAATATCATCTGCTATATCAAAGTTTGAATAAACATTTTGCACATCATCATGCTCTTCAATTCGCTCTAAAAGTTTTAAAATCTGGCTTGCAATTTTTTCATCCGTAATTTCAATACTGTTTTGAGGCAATCTTGTTAATTCTGCGCTTATATTTTTAAATCCTGATTTTTCAAGCCCTTCAACTACACTTTGAAAATTTTCAACAGAAGTTATGACTTTATAATTTTCGTCATCTTCCATTACATCATCTGCACCCAAATCCGCTGCTGCATCAAATAATTTTTCAAAATCTTGCAACTTTGAAAATGATACAATGCCAACAGGCTTAAACATCCAACCTACACAACCGTTTTCGCCCAAATTTCCGTTATATTTTGTGAAATAACTTCTTATATCGCCTGCCGTTCTGTTGCGATTATCTGTTAAAGCCTCAATAAATATAGCTACTCCGCCTGCTCCGTAGCCTTCATAAGTCAATTCTTCAAAATTTTCTGCGCTTCCAAGCCCTGCACCTTTTTCTATTGCCCGTTTAATATTATCTGCAGGAAGCCCCGCTGATTTTGCCCTGTCGATTGCCGTTCTCAGACGAAAATTTGCCGCAGAATCAGCTCCGCCAAGTCTTGCCGATACCATTAATTCCCTTGAATATTTTTGAAAGACAACCGCTCTGGCAGAATCTACTTTTGCCTTTTTACGCTTTATTGTTGCCCATTTAGAGTGCCCAGACATTAATTTATACCTTATTCTATAATTTCTTCTTCTTTAATTTTAGCAACGACCATTTTTGCCATTTCTTTTGCAATAATGTTTTGGGTTTTTTCAGGACAATTTTGAAGCATGCTCATAGCAGTTTTTAGAGTTGAATCTATGTCATACCAACGGGAACTTCTTTCTTCTTCCACCCCTGCTTCAACGGCGGAGATAATATCTTCAACTGCTTCGTATTCGGACTCTTCAATGTTATGCTCAATAATTATTTTAATTAAATTCAAAGCAATTTTGATTTGCGTTTCATCGTCTGAATTTTCCAAAGTTTTCATAGCCGAAGACAAAACAGGATCCTTATCATACCAACGTCTGAAATTTGGGCTGTATTCTTCTTTCATCTCTTTCTCCTTTTTATAAACACTAAATCTTTAATTAACCGTTTTTAAAAGTAACCCCTTTGATGCCTTTAGGATATTCCCAATCTATATTTTTGCTCGGACATACAATTCTGCACGCGCCGCATTCAAGACAATTTTCGTGTCCGATTAAGAGTTTTTTGTTTTCTTCATCCCACTCATAAACGTGCGCAGGACAAATATATGTGCAGACTTTTGAAGTACACAGCAGACAGATTTTGTTGTCTGCCTTTAGGTGTGATTCTTCATCGGGTACATACTTTACCTTAAAAAGTTTATCATCTATTGTTGGTTTTGATTTTTCTTGATTTTCGTCCATTATTTTAAGACTCCTAACATAAGTTTTACAATATTCACAAAATCCTTAAACAATTCGGATATACTTCTGTCTGTGAAAATACTTTTGATGAAAGAACGGTATTTATCACGTTTAGGGATACTGTCAACTGTCGTAAACATTTTGAAAAATGATGCTATTTTTTCAGGGTAATAGCCAAGGAATGATTCTGCCCTGTCGTGAATTATGTTCATCAAATTTTTATAACTTTTCAAATCTTTTAAGATGAAAGAATTTTCAAGCTTTTTCTGATACAAAGCAAGCATATTTGCGCTAAAATCGCCTTTTGTAAGTGCTTCGATTGCTGTTTCGCCCGCAAGTTTTCCGCTAATCATGGCAAGATTTGTACCTTCCCAGTGAAGATTATTAACCAACATAGCACCGTCACCTGCTATCATAACCCCGTCAGAAAAAAGTTTCGGGATTTTATTAAAACCGCCTTCAGGAATTAAGTGCGCGGAGTATTCCACCAATTCGCCGTCTTTCAATAAAGGCTCAAGGCGAGGGTGGCTTTTTAACTGGTCTAAAAGTTCATAAGGCTTAAGGTTTCTTTTTGCAAGTTCATCCAAGCCAACTCCTAAACCTATAGAAACAGATTCTTTGTTCGTATAAACGTAGCCCAAACCTAACATTCCAAGCATTGGCTCACCGAAAATCTCATATATTGAGCCTTCGCCGTCTTCAAGATTAAATCTTTCTTCTATTTTTTCTTTGCTTAGTTTTATAACTTCTTTAACGCCAAGTGCCACGTCTTTTGGCTTAATTTCTTTTCTGAGCCCGAGTTTTTTTGCAAGAAGCGAATTGACTCCGTCTGCAAGAATTACTATATCAGAGTAATATTCTTCCAACTCTGTGATAACTCCGACGACTTTATTTTCTTCAATAAGAAGGTCTTTAACAACGGTTTCTGTAACCAGAACCACGCCTTCTTTTTGGGCTTCCTGAGCCATCCAGCGGTCAAATTTGGCGCGAATAACAGAGTAACTGTTTACTTCGCTTTTTTTGTCAAAATATGAAATCCCGACAGCATCGTCTTTGGTGAGCATCAAATATTTGTGTATTACGGTTTTTCGCTCAATAGGCGCACTTTGTTCAAAATTCGGGAAAATTTCTTTTGTCGGCTGAACATAAATAGCACCGCCAAACATGTTTTTGCTTCCGGAAAAATTTCCGCGCTCTATTAAAATAACGCTTTTCCCTGCTCGGGCGATTGTCACTGCCGCAGAAATACCTGCCGGACCTCCGCCTACAACTATTACATCTGTTTTATTCTTCATTTAAGGTTCTCCTCGAAGTATGAAATAATTATATAATGAAAAAACTCGTTTGTAAATTGTTTAAATTTATTGTACAATCGGGGTAAATTTAGGAATCGAGGATATGCAATGCTTATAATAATGACGCATGGAGCAACTGAAGAAAACATATCAAGCGTAAAAACTTTTATTGAAAAAAAAGGGTTTTCCGCCCACATTTCAGTCGGCGAAATTCATACCGTAATCGGTGCTGTAGGCGGCAAAATTATTGATTCTAGAGACATAGAACTTTTAGATGGTGTCAAAGAAGTTATAAGAATATCTTCGCGCTACAAGCTTGCAAGCAGAGTTTTTCAACAAGAAGATACGGTTGTTGAAGTAAACGGGGTTAAATTCGGAGGTGAACATCTTGGAATAATTGCAGGACCTTGTACCGTTGAAAGCTATGAACAAACGGATAAAACGGCTAAAGCTCTTTCAAAAAGCGGGGTTAAAATTTTAAGAGGCGGGGCATTTAAGCCCAGAACTTCGCCTTATGACTTTCAGGGACTCGGCGAAGAAGGTTTAAAAATAATAAGAGAAGTTGCCGACAAATACAAAATGGCTGTAGCATCTGAGATTATGGAAATTTCTCAAATTCCTTTATTTGAAAAATACGTCGATATTTTTCAAATTGGAGCAAGAAACATGCAAAATTTTAATCTTTTAAGAGAGTTGGGACAGGTTAAAAAACCTGTAATCTTAAAAAGAGGATTATCCGCAACAATAGAAGAATGGTTAATGTCTGCAGAATACATTTTGTCCGGCGGAAACAGACAGGTAATTCTTTGCGAGCGCGGAATAAGAACTTTTGAAATGGTTACAAGAAACACACTTGACCTATCTGCAATTCCTGTTGTTAAAAAGATAAGCCATCTTCCTATAATAATTGATCCCAGTCACGGAACAGGCCTCAGAGACAAAGTTATCCCTATGTCAAGAGCGGCTGTTGCAGCAGGTTGCGACGGATTGATTATTGAGGTTCACCATGATCCCGACAATGCAATTTGTGACGGCGCACAGTCTTTGCACCCGCAAGAATACGATACTCTTTATCAGTCAATTAAAAAAATTGCACAAATAGTTGATAAAAAAGTTTTGTAAATAATATTTATTTATTTTTTGTACGGACATATAATTTAGATTATAATTTAAATATGAAATTTATCGATTTATTTGCAGGAATAGGAGGGATAAGGCTGGGCTTTGAAAGCGTAGGATTTGAGTGTGTTTTTTCAAGCGAGTGGGATGAACAGGCATGCCAAACTTATTTCGCGAATTTTGGCGAAATGCCTGCTGGTGATATAACAAAAATAAATCCTGATGAAATTCCTAACCATGACATTTTACTTGCAGGTTTTCCTTGTCAACCCTTTAGTATAATAGGTGCTAAAGCTGGGTTTGAGCATGAAACACAAGGCACTTTATTTTTTAATATCGAAAAAATACTAAAAGTAAAACAGCCAAGAGCCTTTATGTTAGAGAATGTAAAAAACTTAATAGCACATGATGACGGAAAGACTTTTAGCATCATAAAAAAACATCTAAAAGCACTTGATTATAAAGTATATTATAAAGTTTTAAATGCACTTGATTATGGAGTGCCTCAAAAACGAGAAAGAATTATCATTGTTGGCTTTAAAGATGACGTAAATTTTGAATTTCCAAAACCTATGCCTAAAGGAAATAGGATTGATATCTCTAAAATATTAGAACCGGAAACATTTATTGATAAGAGTCTCTATGTAAAAGATTATATTAGAGAACGAAGAAACGGTCTTATGAAAATAAAGCCAGACTATGATTATATAAGCCACGAAAATATTGGAGGGAATGTAACACCTCATCGGTATAGTTGTGCATTAAGAGCGGGAGCTAGCTCAAATTATTTACTTATTAATAATAAAAGGAAGCCCTCCGCAAGGGAATTATTAAAAATACAAGGATTTCCTGATAATTTTAAAATAGTTGTACCTTACACTCAAATAAAAAAACAAACAGGTAATAGTGTTGCTGTTCCTGTTATAAAAGCGGTAGCTAGACAAATCAAAAAAGCACTATATGAAAAGGAGATTAATGATAGACAGAGCAAAAGCAAAATCTGCGCTTGATAAACTAATCAAAAAATCAAGGGTGCATTTATACAAACCCATACAGATAGCAGAAATCTTATATCAAAAAAGATTAAACCCTCAAATGGATTTATTAAATTTAGAAAGCTATCGAACAAAAAGTAAAAAATGAAGAGATGAAGTATCTTTATATTTACTTGGCAGAATTTGTACTAGTTCTGCTAAATTCCAAGATAATTTATTTGATGATAATGCTGTACCTCCAAATGTTCTTAAAGTTCTTGGTGATGAAAATAATCGTACGAATGGTGCTGTAGAAGCTTATATCTATAGAATGTTTGATAATAGACATAGCCAATTATCTTCAGCATTAAAATACTGTTATGAAAATACAAAAGAAACATTTAATATAAAAACATTAATAGATTCTTTTTGGCATGAAGCCGGATTAAGAAGAAGTTTAGATAAAATATATGAAATTATTGTTTACTCTTTGTTTTCAATATTGGTTGATGAGCTTGAATTAATCATTAAGGTTTCAATAAATGAAGATAAATTATATGTACTTAAAGAATTTGAAGACTTTACAAAAAATGTTATGTGTATAGAATTTTCTAAACCAGTTTACATGCAATCTGCAAAAGTTTATAGGGTAGGTGTAACAAATGCCGCAGATAGAGGCTTAGATATGTATGCAAATTGGGGCCTGCTATTCAGATAAAACATCTTGCATTAGATGAAGTTCTAGCTGAAAATATTGTTGATTCTGTCTCTAGTGACAAAATAGTTATCGTTTGTAAAACAGCAGAAAAAGGTTTAATTGTTTCATTATTAACTCAAATTGGCTGGAAATCAAAAATCCAAAGTATAATAACTGAAGATGATTTAATTAATTGGTATGAAAAAGCCCTAAGAGGAAAATATTCAAATATCATTGGCGATAAATTAATTGAATGTTTATGCGAAGAAATATCTGCCGAATTTCCTAGTGTTAATACTAAAAATAATATACTTTCATCAAGAAAATATGAATTAATACAAGACGATTTTTGGCAATAGTATTTTATGATTTAAATTGTAAATAAACGTATCAAAATTTATTTTTGAGATTTAATTCAAAAAGGGCAAAAATCCTTCGGATTTTTGCCCTTTTTGAAAATTTTTGTTCAATTTTTTCATTTTTTTGCTTTAAAACAGAAAATTTTTAAATAAAACATTTAAAAAAACAAAAAAATATTAATATTACCTTGAAGAGGGCACGGAAAATACAAAAATTTACAATTTTTAGTGTTTTCCGTGCCCGACCTTAAGAAGGTAAAAGCCAAGCACATCCTTGGTAAGAGGGTGGCTTGGCTTTTACTGGACTATGGAGGTGCGAGAAAAATTTTTAATTTTTCCGCATCCTCAATTTACAAACCCTTGACCTTTATCAAAAAACGTATTCTAATTAAATAATAAATATACCAAATCACATGAAAAGGAGATAGTATGAGCGATTTTACACACGTTGCCTTAAACAACAAAACATTTAGCGAAGAAGAAATCAAAAAACTGATAAAAGAAAATAATATCAGATTTATTCAACTGCAATTTGTTGACATAAACGGTCAGGTTAAAAATATGGCAGTGCCGTCTGAACATATAGAAAAAGTTTTAGCTAATGAAATTATGCTTGATGGCTCATCAATAAAAGGCTTTAGAAGCATAGAAACATCAGATATGTTTTTCTATCCGGACAAAAATTCATTTCAGATTTTGCCCTGGACAACAAACGATAACGCCAAAAGCGCAAGGCTTATCTGCGACATTTACAATCCCGACGGAACACCATTTGAAGGATGTCCCCGCTGTAATTTAAAAAGAGTTATGAAAGAAGCCGAAAAACTCGGATTTTCAATGAATTTAGGACCTGAAGCGGAATTTTTCCTTTTCGAGAAAAAAGACGGAAAAATCACCACCGAAACACAGGATAAAGCAGGATACTACGATGTCGGACCTGAAGATTTAGGCGAAAATGTCCGTGCGGATATCGTTTCTGCGCTTCAGAAAATGAATTTCGACATTGAAGCGGCTCACCACGAAGTGGCTGACGGTCAACACGAAATTGATTTTAAATACGCCGATATTTTGACAACAGCAGACAATGTTGTAACCTTCAGAATTGCGGTTAAAGCGATTGCCGCTCAACACGGACTCCATGCAACATTTATGCCAAAACCGATTTTTGGAATTAACGGCTCGGGTATGCACTGCAACATTTCGCTTTTCAAAAACGGCAAAAACGCTTTTCTTGATGAGAAAAAAGAATATCAGCTTTCGGATGCGGCACTTTTTGCTATCGGCGGGCTTTTGAAACATGTAAAAAGCATCACCGCAATTACAAATCCGACAGTTAACAGCTATAAAAGACTTGTTCCGGGCTATGAAGCACCGGTTTATCTGGCATGGTCTTTGGCTAACAGAAGCGCGCTTTTAAGAGTTCCGGCAAAACGCGGAAACGCAACAAGAGTTGAACTTCGCTCACCTGATCCAAGCTGCAACCCTTACCTTGCCTTTGCGGCAATTTTGGAATCATGCTTAGACGGTATCAGAAACAAAATTGACCCGCCCGCACCGGTTGAAAGCAATATTTATCATCTGACTTCAAAAGAGCGCAAAAAACAAAGAATTGATTCACTTCCCGGAAGCCTTGCAGAATCATTGGAACAGCTTGATAAATCACTTGTTGCAAGAGCAGCGTTGGGAGAACACATCTTCCATGAATTTATGAGCTCTAAGAAAAAAGAATGGGATTCTTTCAGAACTTACGTTTCAGGCTGGGAAATAAATAAATATCTGGAAAGATACTAAAAACTAAAAGACTTTTTAAGTAAATGGTAAATGGTAAATAGATTTTAACCCTATTCACTATTTACTATTTTCTATTTACTCACAGGCTTCCGTGTTCGTCTGTTCCGCCGGTTTTAATAAGCCCTAATTTATCGGCAATTTTTTCCACGGTTTTAACCGTATGGAATTTAACTATTTTTCTGTGCCTTTCGTAAGGGTAATAAACCTCTATCCCGTCGAGCCCGAATTTCATAAGATTTTTGACCAATTTTTCAAGGCTGAAAGTAAAACAGCATGCCGGATGCGCAAGGACTGCTATTCCGCCTGCTTCGTGGATTGCATCAATAACTCTTTTGGGATGTTTGAAAGAAAAAATTCTTACCCAATCGGCTTCAGTGCCTCTTTTTGTCTTGGCGCAAAGTGATTGAAGTTTTTTGTTGTTCACATCAACTCCGTAGCCGAGCATGTGCAAAAAAACCGTTCCAAACCAGCAGTCAAATTCAATTCCGGGGATTATAATTTCTTCATTTAAAATAGCTGTTTGTAAATAAGCATTGAGAGTATTGTGGTCAGTTATTGAGATATATTTTAAACCTTTAGCTTTTGCCTTTTCAACCAATTCTACAGCATTTACCCCCCCGTCGGAGAAGGTTGAGTGTATGTGCAGATTAACGCGGTTTTCATAATCTTGTTTGGTAAAAGATTTAATTAAGTCTTTGTAAGATTCAGTCATGATTTGTTTTTCTAAAGTATTGTATAATAAGACAATTTGTAATACACTTTAACATATAACAAAAAAAGGAACTAGACAATGGCTCGGATTAAAAACAGTGTTTTTGGAATTTTTATACAAGCGACAAAGCTTTATTTTACTAATTTTACTAAATTTTTCAAGTATATGGCATTTCCTGTATTTGGACAAATTTTGGGTATAATTATAGCCCTGCTTTCTTCCTACTACTATACTCTGAATGTTTCCAATTTAATCGCGCAGGGTGGAATTTTCAATAATTTTTCAATAATTTTTCTTGTTTTAATACTGATAACTTTGCCGGGACTTTTTATATTTATGAAAGCTTTTTGGGATTATCTTGTATCTTACGGGGCGATAAATTCCATGGTAGAAAACCTTGTTAAATCAGGAAAAGTCTATGATTTTGCGGCACACAATGAAGTTATAACAAGAAGAACACCTGCCTTTGTCGGGCTTTGGCTTTTGTTTGCTCTGTTCACGATTATAAGTATGTTTCCTTTATTTTGGCTTGTGGCAGGGATTTTATTTGTGTATTTTGTCCTTGTGTTCCAAGTATTTACGTTTGAACCTGACAAATCTCCCGTCGGATGCTTTAAAAAAAGTTTTCATATTATAAAAGGAAATTTTTGGAAAACTTGCGGATTGATGTCACTTTTGTGGATTTTTACATACTGGGTTTTGCCCGAAACAGTTAAATTTTTGTTTGATGCCGCAAAAATAATTGCTTTTCTTGCAATTCCTCTTGACGGTTGGGCAAGCCAATTTCCTATCGATGAAATAAATAAAATTCTTACACAGTCACCGACTGCATATCAAATAACTTCTCTTTTGATTGCTCAGTTTGTGGTTTCGGCTTTTTTGGGGTATGCGGTTATCTGCCTTACACTTCCTCTCAGAAGCATATGTTGGGCTCTTTGGTATAAGGCACTCAATAAAGGTGAAGCAAAGCTGGATAAGAAAATTCTTGACAGGGCTGAAGGTTGAGCGGTGAGCTGTGAACGGTGAACTGTAAAAAGAAATTACAGATGTATTTATGTTTCAAAAAGGTTAAAAAATGTTTTTATGCAAAAACTGCAAATCGATCGATAAATTTGAATTGATGTTTTCACCCGATTACAAGGGCGAAAAAAAGTTTTCCCAAAAATATAACAAGAAAAATGAAATAGAAATAACAGTTGACGGCTACACATTCATACCCGATTTGATGTTTATGAACGAACATGCCGTGTGCAGATATTGCGGTCAGATTTATATGTGGGATTACGGAGAGGTGAATAGTAAATAGGAAATAAAGTAGTAGGGCGGAATTGCTATTCCGCCAAAATAAGGATAAAGAAATGAGAAAAAACAGAAAAAATGACGAATTAAGGAAAATTAAATTTACAAAGAATTACACAAAACACGCGCTTGGCTCTGTGTTAGTGGAATTTGGCGATACAAAAGTAATAACGACAGCTTCGGTTGAATTTGAAAAACCCAGGTGGATGCCAAGAGACGCAAAAAGCGGCTGGGTAACTGCCGAATACTCGCTTTTGCCCTCATCAACAAGCACAAGATGCAAAAGAGAAAGAACAAGCGTTTCGGGCAGAACTCAGGAAATTCAAAGGCTTATAGGAAGAAGCCTGAGGGCATGCGTTGATTTGGAAAAAATGCCAGATATTACTATAATTGTTGATGCTGATGTTATTCAGGCAGACGGCGGGACAAGAACAGCAAGCATTTGCGGCGGGTTTCTTGCGCTTCAGGAGTCCGTTAAAAAATTAATTAAAGATAAAAAACTTGAGCAAAACCCTATTATTGAACCTTTGGGCGCTATTTCTGCGGGAATTGTAGAAGGTGAAATAAGGCTGGATTTGAATTACGAAGAAGATTCTTCGGCTCAGGCTGACGCTAATCTTGTCATGACAAAAAGCGGCAAAATAATCGAGTTTCAAACCACCGCCGAAGGTCATCCTTTCAGCGAAAAACAAATGCTTGAAGTTTTAAAAATTGCCAAAAAAGGCATTAAAGAAATTATCGAAAAGTATTAAGCATATTTTTCAAGATTAAAAGACATTTTGTAACCAAGATTGCTTATTATTCTAATTAATGTCGGCAATTCGGGCGTTATTTTGTTGTTGAACAATTTATAAAAATAAGTCCTGCTTATTCCTGTCTTTTTTGCAAAATCAGAAACTGAACCTTGTGCTTTTATCAAAGGTTTTAGACAATTCATAAATACGTCTTCGCGTCCATCTTCAACATAAAGAGTCAAAATTTGTTGTAAATAATCTAACGCCGTTTCATCATCAATCAACTCTTGTGAAATATCAAAAGTCGGAAATGTATCTATTAATTTTTTATTTTTTGCGGTCATGTTTTTTTGTCCTTTCTTGATAATCTTTCAAGTATTCTTGAGCTTTATTTATATCGTCTGACTGTCTTTGTTTGTTTCCACCAAGCAACAAAAGTAATATTTCATTATTTATTTCTGTAAAATAAAGCCTTAAGCCATTATCAAATTTCAATTCTATTATACCGTTTGGTAAATTCCTATGCTTTCCGTACAAATTTGATAATACTCTTGTAAGCCTTATAGCAATTGTATTTCTAAGAGGTTTATCCAGTTTGTAATACCAATCATCAAATGGAATTTTACCATTTTCTTTAAGATATTTTTTAATTATTTTCTCTTTCATAATTATAGTGTACCACAAAATATACACTTTTTCAAGTGTTACAAATTGTAAACATGAGTTTTAAATCGCTAAAAACCAATCATAATGCCCAATAGAATAGAATAGAATAGAATAGAATAGAATAGAATTTTTTATGTCAATTTTTTTATTGAGTGTGCTTTATAAATTTGTAACGTGTTAGAAAAGGAAAGGAATTAAATAAAATGCAAATTAACAGAGTTAATTCACCAAGTTTTGGAACAAAAATACCGACGATTAATGCTATAGAACTTGTTGTCGGAAGATCTTTAACATATGATGGCATAGAGCCAGCAATGCAGTGTGCTGAAAAAATAATAGGGAAACTAAATGAGTGTACAATAGATATCCCTTACATTATTAGTTGTTGCAAAGAAGTTTTAATAAAACAATTTCCTGTATTAGAAAAAGTAGAGGCTGATGCCAATAGGTTTTTTAAATGTAGACACTCAGCGTCTTCAATTTTTGATTGGGTTAATAATCAAGTAAAAATTATTGGTGCAAAAGAGCTTGATGTAGTCCCAATTAAAACAACTTCAGGACCTGCAGATGTTGTAAAAGCGTTAAGAATGATATTTTAATCTTTCACTTATTCAAAATAATCTTTGCTTCGACGTCTTTTCGTATGCTTAAAGATTTTCTTAAGCTGTCAACAAGCTCTGCTGCGGTTTTTGCAGAATAAAATTTTCCTGTCGTGACAAGCGCAGCGCATTTTAGCTGGTCCAAATCATCCTGATCGTCTATATTAAAAGCGATTACATCGATTTTTACATCGCTTCTTGTTTTTATTAACTCCATAGCCCACAGACATGGGCTTTCATCGCAGTTTTCACCTCCGTCAGTCAGCAAAATGATGTGTTTTTGACCGCTAAAACCTAAAAAATCCGAATAAACCGCTTTGTTCAAGGAATAAGTAATCGGAGTCATGCCTTTTGGGTGGGTTTTTGCAAGCTTCATTTCAATTTCGGCGGCACTTGCAGGAGTTATCGGAACAAGAAGCGAGCTTGCTTTGCAGGCATCATACTGGGTAAATCCCTGTCTGTTGCCATAGACTCTCAGTCCGACTTGCTTTTTCTTGTCTATAAAGGGCAGAATCTGTGACATGGTTTTTAGCATCAAGGTCACTTTTTTTTCTTTGCCTAAATATTCATCCATACTCCCTGAAAAATCAAGTATAAAAAGGATTTTTTCATCCGCATCGTATAGTTTATTTTTATCAAAATCACCGGGCTGATAGACATTATAATTCTGCGCAAATGCGATGCCTGTCAGGCACAAAAATATTAAAATTAAAATAAAATTCCTCATAATCTGTTTTTAAAACAAAGAAAAAATTTTCCCAATCCCCGAATGGGTAAATGCTTGAAAATTAAACCCGATTAAAATAAAATAAAATTATGAACAGCACTCAAATAATTAAAAATACTGAATTGCAATTACAAAAACAGTTTGAAATAATCGATGAAATAAGAGATTTTAACCAAAAAAAAGTCCTTGATGCCTTTGTCGAAAACAAAGTCGCAGCCGAGCATTTTATGACAGTCTCCGGCTACGGGCATGACGACATCGGCAGAGAAACTTTAGACAAAGTTTTTGCCCATGCATTTAAAGCCCAAAAAGCCGTTGTGCGAAATCATTTTGTATCGGGCACACACGCACTTGCCTGCTGTCTTTTCGGAAATCTCAGGCATGGGGAAAAACTTATATCCGTTGCGGGTTCACCTTACGATACGATGGAAGAAGTCATCGGAACGCGTGGCGATAAAAGAGCTTCCTTAATCGGGCATGGGGTTACCTACGAAGAAATCCCGCTAAAAAACGACATGGAAGTTGATTTTGAACTTCTCGAAAAAACAATCGATAAAATGTGTAAAATGGTTTTAATCCAACGTTCCAGAGGTTATTCGCTTAGAAAATCGCTTGATATTTCAACAATAGAAAAAATAATTCATATAGTTAAAAGCAAAAATCCGAATTGCATTTGTTTTGTGGATAACTGTTACGGCGAATTTTGCGAGAAAAAAGAGCCGCTTGAAGTCGGTGCTGACTTAATCGCAGGCTCTTTGATAAAAAACCCCGGCGGTGGAATAGTAGAAACAGGCGGATACATCGCAGGAAAAGAAGAATTTGTCGAACAAGCCGCAATGAGACTGACAGCTCCCGGAATCGGCTCAGAAGGCGGTGCTATGCTTAACCAGTCCAGATTGATTTTTCAAGGGTTTTTTATGGCACCTTCTATTGTATCGGAAGCCTTGAAAGGTGCAGTCTTAGCCGCTAAAGTTTTTGAGGAAATGGGATTTATTTCAACCCCGAAATTTGATGAAAAAAGGACGGACATAATCCAAACCATAACATTCAATGCCCAAAAGCCTCTGGAAGATTTTTGCAAAACAATTCAGGAATTGTCTCCTGTTAATTCTTATGTGACTCCTATCCCCGATTACATACCGGGCTACGAGGACAGCGTGATTATGGCGGGTGGAACTTTTATTGAAGGCTCGACCATAGAATTATCCGCAGACGGTCCTATCAGACCCCCCTACGCTGCATACATGCAAGGCGGGCTTAATTACGCCCATGTCAAAATAGTTATTCAAGGAATTATTAATAAATTAAACAATTAAAATTTTAATCTTCTGATTATTTTTTATACCCTGTTGTCGAATATATTTTGTAGTTTTAATTAATAAAATAAGATTAAGAATAGGGCTGGATTAATTTAAAAAAATTAATCCAGCCCTTTATTACACAAATGAGGGGGTTACATGAGCATAATTACAGCACCTGTTTCAAAAATGGAAGAGTTAAAAAACCTTTATATAGAGCTTAGTGCAAAAAGCTGCAATCAACGTTGCAAACATTGTTATATAGATTTTCCTGTTTCAAGAAATGTAAAAGACTTTATATCGGTTGATAAAATAAAACAGGCAATAGCGGACACAAAAGAACAAAATTTGGAATGTATTTATCTTACCGGTGCAGAGCCCATGACTCATCCGGAATTTAATGCCATTTTAAGAATTTGCCTAAAACGGGCGGATGTTTGTGTTTGTACAAATGCAAGTTTTATTAACGAGAAAAAAGCAAGGTTTTTAAAAAAAGTTGAAGAAGAAGGGGGAAATGAGATATTTTTTAAATTAAGTATTGACCATTACAACGAAATTAAAAACGATGATATAAGAGGAAGAGGCTCTTACAGACAAACGGTTAATGCTATAAAAAGCCTTATTAAATATGATTTTAACCCCATTTTAAGCATAGTAAATTACTACAGAGAAGATGAAAAGACTCTTTTGCATGAGTTCAAAAAGGTTTGCGAAAAAATAGGATTTGACACCGTTTTAGGTAATTTTGAAATAAATAATTATTATAACAAATATTCTCCGCAGCACGGAGTTGTAGAAAATGTTTCAGAAGATATTATCTGCAAAAACAGCAGAATTTTAACCGAAAAAGGAGTATATGTTTGTCCTTTTTTAACCAACGACCACAGGGGCAGAATGGGAAACAGTTTTTCTGATTACAGCAAAAAAATGCCTTTAGAAACAAACTTCTGCTATATATGCAACCAAAAATAAACTTATTTTTCTGTATATAATCTAAGCTGCATGTTTATCATAAGAATTTTTTTGTTTTTCGGATAAGGTACAAGCTCGATTTTATCGATATTCAACAAATATGGATATTTATAAATATCTTTCAAAAAACTTGATAAATCAGAATAATCTGCAACCATTTGCATACTTACCTGACAGACATTATACTTATCTGCAGCCCCTTTAACAAATTCATCTTCGGGCGGATTATAAACATATTCTACAGAATAAAATTTTATACCGTTATACTTCGCCATTTCAATTATATCGTCAAAAAGTACTGTGGAAGCCCCTTCGACATCAAGTCCGGATATTTCGGGTTTAAATATCTTTTTAGCTTGACCGGCAATCTTAACCTGTTTTTCCATAGACCCTGCTTTAAGTGTTTCAAGTTTCCTTTCAAGATCTGCCAGTTCCGTTGTCTTGGCTGAAATTTCTTTTTCTACAGAAATAAGTTCAACAACAGTAGGCTGCATCTTAAATATGACATATGCAAAAGCCATAATCATAAAAACAATATATAAAACAGCATCTTTATATCTTTGCACTTTTTCTCCCTAGAACTTGTCTATTTTTTGTAAATTTTGCGGCAGCTTATCTGCCGGCGGTGAAGCAGGCGGAGCGGCAGGCGGCGTTGGTACAGGTGCAGGTGTTGCACTTTGAGGATTATTTTGAGTCTGATTGGAATCATTTTTTGAACCAAACAACGGCTTGCTGAAATCAAACAAAGGTTTTTGCTGATTTGTTTGATTTTGACCGGCAGCTTGATTTTGTGTCGAAGTTGCAGCCTGTGGGTTAAGTTCTGCCTCAGTCATATTAGTTATTTCAAAATCATAAAATTTTGGACCGGATGAAGAATCGGATACAAGGTCATCGACAGAATCAGAAGCAAGCTCAAGCTTATAAAGCCTTACATTTGAATTATTCACAAGTTGTTTTATTCCTTTATAAAAGGTATAAATGCTTCCGACGTCATTTGAGCGACCTTTTATATCCACTCCGCCGGTAGAATTTGTAGTATAATAATTAATCCACAATTTGCTCGGAATACTCATTCCCACAGCTTCATAATAAAAAAGTTTAGTTCTGTTTGAAACTGTTATGGAATTAATTGCGGCATTTAAATCAAAAGCCGCACCCGAAGAAAGATCAGAATATTTTTTAATTTCAATAGTTCTTTCTTGTATTTTGGTATTTAAATCTGATAATTTAGTTTTTTCCTGTTCTAAAAATTTATTAAGAGCAAAAGCAATTATTATCGTAGGAATAATCAAAGTCAAACCGATTACTACGGATATTTTCTTAACAAAATCACATGTTATCTCTACATCTATCCCGCCTATATTTACAACCGGATAAGTTCCGTCACTTACTGCAACACCTTCTTCACCTTCAATTTGTCCTGCAAGATTAAATTTTAAAGAAAAATCTGAAAAATTATAAATAGCACTTCCTATTGAAGTTGGAGTTATTTGCATTGCCAGATTGGGCAAAATATTAAAATCCGCAGACAAAATCGGCTCTTGAACATACTTATTACATTCCAAAAACTTAATATTTCCCTCAAAAGGAATTCTCATAGATAAAACTTCCGCGCTCACCAAATCGGTTTCAGAAAGGATGTATAAGCAAGATGCGGACATATCAGCAAGAGTGACTTTTGCCGCAGCTGTAATTACATT
>Ga0116170_10001296_pt1 | contig 25397 bp, 18 predicted proteins | sample AD_JPNHW1_MetaG_FD_89797 | JGI IMG/M metagenome (GOLD analysis project Ga0116170, IMG submission 89797) | Active sludge microbial communities of municipal wastewater-treating anaerobic digesters from Japan - AD_JPNHW1_MetaG | ecosystem: Engineered > Bioreactor > Anaerobic > Digestate | place... | reverse complement strand
GGTATTTCTTATCTTTTGTGAGATTATAGAATTCTAAGGGCAAGCACCCGAACATGTTTAAATCGACATGGTATTTTATGGGTAGCAACTGGCTTTCATTCGAGAGCAGGAAATCAAATTTTTTCTGAATGGCGCTAAAAAGCTCTTTGTCTTTTGTTAACGACGCATACTGAAGAGCCCCGCGCCAGTAAAATGTTTCAGGGTAGCTAATCCATTTTCCGCCGTGAAGCGCATGTTTGGCATCAACAAAACGATAGGCGATTAATTTGCCCACTTCTTCTGGAGTGTATCCTTTCGGAAAATTGGATAATGCACTCTTCTGGGCAAAGATTGGCTGAAAGGGTATGAGAAGGACAAATAGGATTAATAATTTTTTGGTCATTGGATTGTTTTATTGGGTTGTTGAATTTATGCAAGTTCTTTTTATGACTAAAGAGGGTGCTTCAATTACCTGAAACACCCTCTTGTTGAGTTTTTATTCCCGGTGCAATTTTGATTTATTTGGGAATATTAGTTCAATTTACGATTCTGGTTACCGAATGATTATTAATTTGTTTTATCCTCATCGGCTACAGCATCCTCCCATTTATCCCATTTGGCTGTTGCGGCATCATACCCATCGTAACCAAAGTTTTGACTTAACTTACCTTTATTGTTTGCTGTAATTGCGGCATAAGGAATTGGCCAGTAGAAGTTTTTCTTATCCATTGTATAATTAGGGTTGCTGTTTCCGGTAGCGTTAATTTGTATCGGTCCTTTGTTATATATGCTGTAATGAACAATTCGCTGATACCAGTAGCTTCCACCACTCGGGTCGGTTCCTTTTTGTTTATCGAAATTGTCGAGACTGTAGGTATTTCCCCATTCGTCGGGTTTACCACTGCGGGCTAAACAAAGCGAAACACGGCTTAACTCAACGTTACGCCATTCTTCCCAGTACAACTCACGTGCGCGTTCATTCATAATATCACCAATTGTAACCGTACCTTTATATAATTCAGTACATTTTGCCCTTTGGCGTATCTTATTTAAGTCGTCTTTAATGGTTATATCATCGGGATTTAGATAAAATTTAGCTTCGGCCCGAAGAAGATATGCTTCGGCCAAGCGATAGAGATACCAATCGGCAATACCTCCATTGGTAGCTCCCCTGTTACCATCCGATCCGCTAATATTAGCATCGTTAACCGGATCGTCGAGGAAAAATTTATAATGAGGCACATCGAACCAGCGGCGAATGGTATCGCTGCACAACAACGCTTTATTTGTAGGGTTGAAAAGCGTAATTGGCTTACCAAATTCTGCTGATGCTTTGTTGTTTACACGGTAATCTTCCATGCGAATCCAGTTACCTGTTTCGGAGCTGTGGCGTAAGTCGGTTTTGTCTTCAACTCCATTTACTTTCCACAATGCTTTTGTATAAAAAGAGGTTGGGCGATAGGTTGCAATACCGCGCCCGAAAGCACGCATATAGTCGTATTTTGAATTGTAGTCGGCGTGGTTGCGCTTTAGGTTCAACAAAGCTTGCTTGCCATCTTTTGTTTGCAGCCTGGTATCAAAAACAAATGGGTACAGAATACGCATGGTGAGCATTTTTACAAACGATTCGGCTTCTGATCCGCGGTTTGGGATACCCATAATAACCTCAGTATTGGCAGAGATCAGTTTGTTTTCAGCCCGGTGTAAGTCCCATATAACATTTCGTGTAATTGGCCATGTTGCCGGTTCGCCACCATCATTGAAAGTACCAAAATTGTTTTGCATAAGTGCATAGCCCGATCTTTCAATAATAATATCGGTTTGTTCTTTTGCTTTCGCAAATTCGCCTAATGCCAGGTAACATTTGGCAAGCAACATACGACAGGCACCTTTGTTTACCATTCCAATGAGAGGCATGCTTTTCTGATCGGGAACCCATTGTACAGCAAATTCCATGTCCTTGGTAATCATTTGCAAAATAGCGTCGCGCCTGGTACTTTTGTAGTTTTGTTTAGGTACTTCCAACACTTTAGTAACCAGTGGCACATCGCCATATTGAAATACCAGGGCCATGTAGCGGAAAGCACGATGAAAATAGGCTCTTCCTTTGTAAGCGTTTCGGGTTGCCTCGTCCAAACCATCCACTTTATCAACAAATTGAATAACCGTGTTGGCGAACATGATGCCATTATAAGTTTCTTTCCAGAAATACCAGAGGCTATTTGTTCTGTCGAGATTTAATAGAGTACTGTTGTCGCTGGTTGGCGTAAGCATATTGGCAACATCGCAAAGCATACTGCTTTTGTCGGTTGTGCTGGCCACCATCAAGTCAGAAAATAAATACTCTGTTCCCAGTGGAAGCATTTCGTTGTGGTCGGCAGCAAAATAGAGCTTCATGTGGCGGTCGCAAATTGCCATAGCAGCTTTTAGCCCCGATTCGGTGCTGAATGTAGCGGTTGGTTCGTAGAACGAGAGCGGATCGGGTTGGAGGAAATCCTCTTTACATCCGCTGAACAGGATGGTACCACCAATAACGAGGGCCATACCAATACGATTTATTTTTTGAACTATCTGTTTCATTTTCATTGTTATTACAGGTTAGAAAGTTAAATTCAATCCCAAACTATAAATGCGGGTACCCAATCCTTCGGCATTATTAATTTCAGGATCGCCATATTCCCAGTCTTTTGCCCACGAGGCCACATTACGGACAGTGGCAAAAACTTTGGCTCGTTCAATTGAAGCTTTTGAAGTCCAAACTTTGGGTAAAGTATATCCAACTGAGATATTTTCGAGACGGATAAATGTTCGGTCGTACAGTTTTTTTACGTTTTCTGCACCTACGGGTCCTTTAGCTTCAATACGCGCGTATTTTGTTGAAGGGTTTTCAGGTGTCCAGTATTGTTTTGCAGGTACATTTTGCAATGCATAAGCCATACGCCCGCCGTCATCGTCGTTGTTCAAATAGTAGTCAGATATGCTTTTGTGGCCCATGTACGAATATATATTGAACGAAAAGCTGAGGTTTTTCTTAATCTCGAATTCGTTACGTATCGACCAGTTGATTGGAGGAGCTGTTTGTCCTAAAAATTCTTTGTCATTATCATTATAAACTGGCTTAATAGTACCATCAGCATTAACGATATCATCGGCGGTGTAGTTGTTCGCTACTTTAGGGTCGCCGGGTACTTGTCCGTATCGTTTGGCTTCGGCTACTTCATCTTTTTGCCAAATGCCGATGACACGATAATCCCAGATTGCTGAAATTGGTTTCCCGATAAACCATTTGTTCGTTTTATCGTCCATTTCTTTTGTTCCGGTAACGTTGCCATTTGCATCCTTAACATCCTGATATTGGTAGTACAGATGTTTAATTTTGTTTTTGTTGTAAGAAAAACCTAATGTTGTTGTCCATTTCAGGTCTTTGTTGTTGATATTAACCGAATTTACAGAAAGTTCGAACCCACTGTTGTTCACCTCCCCTAAGTTGGTTGTGATGCTTGAAAATCCGGTGAATTCAGGTAAACGCTGGTTCATAATCATATCGTGAGTACTCATGTTGTAGTATTCCAAGCTACCCGTGATGCGATCGTTCAGTATACCAAAGTCAAGACCTACGTTCCACGATGCTGTTTTCTCCCATTGCAAATTGGGGTTTGCCATACGTTCGGCCATTAAGTAGCGCATCAATTGTAATTCGCCTGCACTGTTTATATAACCCTGCATTTTTCCAGCGCCTTCGTACAGGTTGGCCAATGCCAGATATGGGTTTGCTAATGAACGGTTACCATTTTTACCATAAGAAACGCGCAATTTACCAGTGCTTAAAATATTGCTGAAAGTGTAGAATTTTTCGTTACTAAAAGCCCAGGAGAGAGCAACCGAAGGAAAAATAGCATAGGGGTTTGAAGCTCCAAATGCGGAATAGCCATCGCGACGAACTGATGATGTAATCATATACTTGTTGTCATACGAATAAAACAAGCGAGCCAAAAGAGCGTCGGCTGTTTCGTGTGAATCTGTTGACCAGTAGGTACTACTTTCTTTCGAACCATTTTTTGTATTATGGAAACCTAAGGCATCCGATGGCAGAATGTTACGAGCCTCGATACGGTCTAACCATGATTGGCGTTGTTCTGCTTCCTGCACTAAGGTTACAATTACATGGTGTTTTTCTTTGAAGTGGTTATCCCATGTAATCGTGTTGTTGAGCGACCAATCGAATTTTTTAGTTTGTTCGCGGTTCGCTCCGCGCGATTTAGGGTCGGAGCCGGGTAAGTCAGCCGACATGAAATAACGGTCGTAAAAGAACTGATAGCGGGGCGAAGCATTGAACGAATAAGTAATATTGTAGGGCAATTTAATCTTAGCATTCAAAATACTGTTCAGGATGGTAAATCCTTTTTCAAGTTCAAGGTACTGTTTCTGGAAATCGTAATTATAACCTCTTTGGCTATACTCCGAACTTAACGGATACTGCAAGGGGTTGCCTAAATCGTCGGAATAATCGGCATAAGGGCTATTGCGCAACGATTGGTCATAATCAATATCGATGTTTCCTTCTGAACGGTCCTGAAAGTTTACATTAGCTCCAATTTCCAACCATTTGTTTACTTTGGCTTCAACTTTCATATTGGCGCGAACCGACTGATACTCGTCGCTAATTTTAGCGCCCTGATTTTTCAGGTAGCCAAACGATACATAGTAGTTTGCTTTGTCGCTGGCTCCGCTCACGCTTGCATTATAGTCCTGGTTAAAGCCTACGCGATAAGTGTGTTTGGCCCAGTCAACTGTTTTTCCGGTCAGTAGGTTGGCAAGCGCATTTCCCTGGAATCCGAGCCGTTTTCCCCAGATGCTTAGATCCGATTCTCCAGCTTCGTTGGTCGAATATCCTCTCCATTTATCAACCGATACACTCGATGGCAGTTGTTCTGGACGCATAAAAAAACCTGGTTTTTGAGCATAAACACCCGATTGATATGCTTCATACTCGCCGGTTGTTGCGTTTACGCCGTATGTATTTTTAGTGTACCAATCCTGGCGGTGCTGTAAATAAGCATTAGGGCTAAAACGTTCGCGGTAATTGCTGTTTTGGGTAAATCCAATGTTTGTACTTATATTGATAATTGGTTTACCAACTTTCCCTTTTTTTGTTGTAATAATAATAACCCCGCTGGCGGCCTTTGCACCATAAATTGCTGTTGCCGAGGCATCTTTCAAAACGTCGATTTGGGCAATATCATCAGGATTAATTTCTGAAAGTTCGCCATAAAAATTCATTCCATCCAAAATAAGCAGTGGATTGTTGTGGCTTCCATCGGTATAAACCGAACGCTGTCCGCGCAACTGCATATCACCACCCCCTTTGGCCGAGGGATCGTAACCAACTTGTAACCCCGGAGTTCCGCGCAAAACATCTTGTACTGTTTTGGGGTTTTCGTTTGTAATTTTATCCATGCGAATTTGGGTGATAGAACCAGTGAGGTCTTTTTTTCGCATAGTTCCGTAACCTACCGCTACTACTTCTTCGATACCGATGGTTTCTTCTTCGAGCTTTATATCCATAGTGGTTTTTCCATTCACTTTTTCTTCCTTTGTTTTCATCCCTACGAATGAAAATACCAAAGTCGCGTCGGTCGGCACTTTTGACAAAGTATAGGCACCATCCATATCAGTAATAATACCGGTTATTGTTCCTTTAATAACTACAGAAACTCCGGGTAATGGAGTCCCTGTTGAATCGGTTACTTTTCCTGAAACCGTTTTTTGCTGTTGCGAACCTGGTTGTTGTTCGCTTTTTGGGGTAATTACAATATAGCGGTTAAGTAACTCGTATTTCAGATTTTGTCCCGAAATCAGTTTTTCCACAATATCTTTAACCGATTCGTTTTCGGCGTCAATCGAGATTTCGCGGTCAACTTTAAAAATGTTGTTATCGTACATGAACGACAAATCAGTCTGACGTTCAATTTCCTCAATAACATCTTTTACTTTACCACTTTTAATTTTGAGGTTTAATTTGGCCGTTTGTGCATCGGATTCGGCATAACTGGCTGTTAAACCCAGAACAATAATTAAAATAACGATCATTTTCATAATCAAAAGACGCTTTAACCAGGGAGAGTGGCTGAACAGCCCCCTTCTGGCAATTGATTTTTTTTTCATAAATTTGAAATTCATTTTTATGCATTTTTCACAATGACATGAAGTTGGCGCTTTAGTTTTGTGAAATCTGCGATTAATAAAATTGGCTTAAGAAGGTTTGCCGTCGCTGGCACTCCTTCTTTTTCTTTTAACTCATATACTATACTTTCAGGAGTTTCTTGTTTTTGAAATTTTTACTTGTTTCCCATATATCTCGTAAGTTATAGGAGTTATATGGTTTATGATTGAAAGCAACTCAGTGAGGCTCTCTGTTTTAACCTTAAAACTTAGTTTCGCGCTGTGCGTTAATGACTGGTCTATCGTAATTTCAACCCCATACCACCGTTCAAGGTATTTAATTACATTATCCAGTGTTTCATTTTCGATGATGAGTTCATCGGTTCTCCACGATATAATTTGTTTCAAGTTGAATTTTGAATTACCTAATTTGTTCCCGAGGTTATCGTATATAATCGCTTCGCCGGGAATCATTTTTTTCACAAGCTGATCGTTGTGGAACAGACCAATACTGCCTTCAACCAATGCAACTTCCGATTGATTGTCGTCGGGGTATGATTTTACATTGAAAGTTGTCCCGTAAACCTCCATTTTTAAGTCCTTCGATTTTACAGTGAATAAATTTCGGGGCGATTTGGTCACTTTAAACAATCCTTCTCCGGTAAGTTCCACGTATCTCGAATTTTTAAAGTTGGTCTTATATCGGAGTTTCGAATTTCCGTTGAGCCAAACCTGCGAATTATCGGGGAGTAAAATCATGGTTTTGTGTCCGTATGGCGAGAAAACTTCGGTAAACGATTGGTCTGGTTGAAACCACAGGAAACTTCCACCAACGCCTAAAGCAATAAACAGGATGGAGGCAGCAATCTGCATCAGCAGTTTGATATATGGGGTGCTTTTCTCCTGATAATTAATTCTTCCGGCGATTTTTTTCCAAGCCACCTCTTTTTCAACTGTAAACGCCTCCGGAACATTGCCATTGATGGAGTAGATTACCTGAAGGTCGTTTAAAATATCCTGATTTTCAGGTGTTTTAGAAAGCCAGCTTCCAATCAATTCATCTTCAGGCTCATGCGGATGCTGAAGCTTCTTCAATATATTTTCCCAGGGAGTTTGATCAGTCATATTTTTCTTTTTTCATGAAGAAGTAACTTAATTTGGCATGTACCCCTAAAACCAATTGATTTTTTAAGAATAATTCGAATATTATTTCCGAAAAATAGTTGGGGCGTGGATCTGTTTTTTTTAGAATTGCTTGTTACGAAAGGAAATGGTATAGGAAAATGAGGAAAATTTTGCCGCGATAAGGCAACAGATATTCCCGAAGTTTTTTCAGGGCAACCGTCATTTGATTTTCAACTGTTTTAACCGAAATGCCCAACTGTTCAGCTATTTCTTTGTTTGAAAGCTCTTCTTTTTTACTTAGCAGGAAAATCTTTTTGCATTTTGGTGGAAGCTGTTCTATTGCTGCATCGAGAATTTTCCGAAACTCTTCAGTGTCAACAAGCGAATCGTCGAAGTCAATCGTATCCGAGGCAGCTGATTTACCCAATTGATCGATTATTCGTTTCTGATTTCTTGTATCGCGAAGGTGGTTTAAACTCTTAAGTTTCGAGGCAGTGAATAAATAGGCTTTCACCGAGGTGTTGATTCGAAGGTTCTCTTTATTTCCCCATAAGTACACAAAAATATCCTGGACAATTTCCTCCGCCAGAACTTTGTCGTGTAAGTAAATATTCACGAAGTTGCACAAATCGTTGTAATATTTATCAAAGAAGTATTTAAAGGAGTCAATGTCTCCTTCGATCATCTTTTTTACAATAAAAAGCTCTTCTGTGGTTATTTCCGGTTTCAATGCCTGCCTGAATTTGCCCAAAACTACAAATTTTAGTATAATAATGAAATGTTGTCAACTATCAGGACGTGACACTTCTTACAAAAAGAGGCTGCCCAATTTTTTGGACAGCCTCTACGGGATAATAAAATATAGAATTGCTGTAATTTAAATTCCAGGTATTATTGTCCGCTAAACGGGTTTTGATCTTTCTCGCTTATGGCACTGTTATTTGCTAATTCCATTTGGGGAATTTGACAAATAAACCGGTAGTCGTTTGAAGGAAGCGAACCGTGAGGTATTGCATCCGAAGCATTGTAATCGTCTAAATACGACAGTCCCCATGAATAGTGCCCTGCAGTGGTGCCGTAACGATATAATGGTTTTTGTAAACGTAGTAGATCATACATTCCGGTAACACCTTCTCCGAGTAGCTCTTTGCGACGTTCTGTATAAATTGCTTCCAATAATTCATCTTTTGACGATGTTGTTGTTTTTACACCTACTTCACGCGCTGCCTGCAATTTGGTCAAATCGGTTAAAGCTTCAGCTGTTTTGCTTAAATTAGCCTTTGCTTCAGCCATGATCAGTAACATTTCGGAACTACGCATTAACGGAAATTCAGGATAGGAATGGCCTTGTTTAGCCCCGTTAGCATCTCCATAATATTTAAATTTATTATAGGCCCATTTGGTGGTAATTTCGGTGCTCCCGTTATTTGTCCGATGCCAAAACATCGATCCCTTTTCGTCATTATCAGTTATATTGCTCGTTTTTGTTACTTTGCTTCCACGATAGTCTGAATCATCAAATAAAGAAACATATTTTTCATCAACAAAAAGATTAATAAAACTGTAGGTCGGGCCATCGGTCATACCTTCACCGTAACTTGGATCTTGATTATACCAATAGTTAAACTCAGTATTCGATGAAATATTGGAAAGGTTTGTGTATTTTATGCCCCAAACAAGCTCTGAACATCCATCGCTAATCAGGTTGCTGAAACCACTCTTCCATTCGGTCTTTGTCATTAATGCCTGATGTTTTTGATAAACAGTCTGAGCTTCGGTTAATGCATTGGTCCAATCGCCCATAACCTGATAAACGCGGGCTAATTCGCCGGAAACTACATCTGCATTGATTCTCCACATTTCATCGCGGTCATAGTTGGCCAATAATGTTTTTGCACTTGTTAAATCGCTAATAATCTGGTTGTAACACTCCTGAACTGTAGAGAAACCCTTGTTCTCATTATCGGCAGATGTTAGCCGGAGGATAACACCACGTTTATTTTTTGCTATGGCATAGGTTTGTTGATAATTCATAATCAAATGAAAATAGCAAATACCACGCATAGCCAAACATTGTCCCTTAATTTTGGTCTTTAGGGCGTCGTCGCCAGACGCATCAGGAAGGGCATCCATAATAATGTTTACCTGGTTGATGGTTTTATACATGGTAGTCCAAATCTTACCTGCATAACTTCCACCAACTTGTGTACGCTCCGGGTCGAAACGATAACTGTTTACAACAGAACCGCCGTAGTTGATTATACTAACAATATCGGCTCCTCCTAAGTCATAATACATACAATAACCCGGTATCCCGGCATAACAAGCCTCATTTTGACTGGTACCACCCTGATCACCGTTCATTAAGAAATAATGATAAGCAGAAGTTAGTACCATATTTAATCCGGCTGTGGTTGAAAGTATCTCCGAATCAATCGCGGTAGATGAATTGGTTGTTAATTCATCGCTGCAACTACTTACTGATAAAATCAATCCCGCAAGTAGCAAACTCTTAATTGTTTTATATATTTTTTTCATGAGAAATTACGTTTTAAAATGAAACCTGAATACCTCCCATATATACTCTTCTGGAACCTTGGATACCGTTATCGGAATTTGCATTTCCGTTGTAGTTGTTACCCTGAACACCAGTTTCCGGCTCAGAATAGCGCTTAGCTGCCGGGCCAAAAGTTAGCAGGTTATCTCCTGATAGATAAACACGTACATTTGAAAAACCGGCTTTCTTTACTAAACTACTGGGTAAAGTATATCCCAATGTTACATTTCTCAGACGATAGAAATCATTTTTAAATAAGTAAAAATCACTTGCTTTACTTGTGTTTGAGAAACTAGAAGCTGACCATCGTGGAAATTTTGCATTATCTCCAGGTTTCATCCAGGCATCACCGTCAACTAAACTTTGGATAATGCTCACACCATCACGAACGGTTGTGCGTTCCTTGTAAACATAGTCATACATTTTAGATCCGAAGGAAGCATACCACATGAAAGACATATCGAACCCATGAAGTTTGAAACTATTTGTGATTGAACCAAACGCTTTTGGAATTGCAGAACCGCAATATTGATAATCGTTTGTTGTTACCTTCGAATAATTCTCGGTTGTTGTCCATCCGCCATTGCCATCTTTAATCCAGTAACGCATATTCCCGTTTTCAGGATTAACCCCGGCATTTTTAGCCATGTAAAATTCATATAACGAGTGCCCTTCTTCTAATTTATAACCTGCCGTACGCAATGTATAAATGTAAGATCCTCCAGGTAAATAGGTGACTTCATTTTTCAACGTGGAGAAATTTACATCGATATTCCATTCGAAATTATGGTTATGCATTGCTATCGCGCTCAATGTAAATTCAAAACCATTGTTGCGAACATCTCCTATGTTGGTGTTAATACCTTCTGCATTTCCAACCTGGGCTGATAGCGGAAGTGTCCTGTAGTACAACAGATCTTTAGCGCTCTTGTTAAAGAATTCCAAAGTACCACTCAGACGATCAAAAATGCCGAAATCGAGTGCAATATTATACTGTTGGTTTTTCTCCCATTTTAAGTTTGGAGTTGCAACTGTTGTAGGTTTATATCCGGCCGAACCATACAAATTATCCGAGTCATAATAACCTTGATAAGCATACAGAATTTCATCACTATCACTTGACGTTCCATCGCTTGTATTTCGGGGAATTAGTTTGTCATTTCCCGATGTTCCGAAACTTCCGCGTAGCGCAAGGTTATTCAACCATCCCATCTCTTTCATAAATTTTTCTTGTGAAATACGCCAGGATGTCCCGACTGAGAAGAAATTACCCCAACGGCTTTCTTTGCTGAAACGAGAAGAACCATCTCGGCGAATAGATCCAGACAGATAATATTTATTCATAAAGTTGTATTCTGCTTTTCCAAAAAATGAAAGCAATGAATATCGATCACGAGATGAACTGACGGCCCAGTTAGTTGTAGTTGAGGCTAATTCGTATTGGCCTATTTGCATGATGCCTTCTCCGTATCCATAATTGTATTGTTTGTTATTCGAATAGAATTCGTGTCCCAACATTGCATTTAAATTATGATTACCAAAAGATTTATCCCACGACAAAATGTTGTTCCAGGTAAGAGATAGCGTTTTGTAATTCGATCTTGAAGCCGATCCTCCGTTTGTCATAACGGTTACCCCATAGGGTTCTAATTGTCCCTCGCCATGTACTGCTGAACCATACGTGTAATAATTTGTAGTAATATCGTCAATATTGGCTGCAGTTTTAAATTTGATATTATAAGGTAATTTAAAATCAGCATAATAGTGGGATGTTATCATACCTGCTTCATTGCTTTCGAAGCTTTCGTCATTCGGGTTATGCCAATAATCGCCCCCGTTATTCAAAACATGAATTCCGAAAAAGTTAGATGAATTCTCGCCAAAATCATACATCCGGTCGCCTGTTTTTTGAGAATAAATCCAATCGGTGTTATCTGCGTTACGCAACCATGGAGAATTTAATGTATTGGAGAATACCAGTGCACGATTTGCCCCGGATACATTTTGACGTGAATAGCTATAAGCTAAACTTCCGCCCAATGTAAACCAATCAGTAATCTCAGAATTAACACTTGTGCGAAATGAGTAGCGATTATAATACTGGTTATTTGCGTACCCTTTATCGTTTAAATACGAAAGTGATGTAAAATAATTGGTTTTTCCGTTAGCACTCGAACCGCTTACATCCATTCCATAATCCTGACGAAGTTTACGGGAGAAAACAGCACCATACCAGTCATAGTCGCTTTTATCCCACACCATTTTCAAGTTTGGATTTGTATAACAATTTCCATTTCCATCATGCAATACATAGTTAGATGCGTCTCCTGTCCATGCAAATGGTGTTACATAAACAGTTTCTCCCGCCGAGTTTACACGTGCATTCACCATGTGGGGCAAAAGCGTTGAAGATGCATAATCTCCTGCAGCCTGTGGGCTCAATTTGTTTATATAGTATTGGTCGTTGTATATAGCCCTCCATGTATTGGTCAATTGCTCATACGGACTAGCTTTTGTTGGATTGCTAACTGCATTATCAGAAGTTCCCCACGCACTATGAAAATTAACTGCTATTTTACCGCCTTTCCCTTTTTTTGTTGTAATAACTACAACCCCGTTTGCCGCACGTGAACCATAAAGCGAAGAAGCGGCTGCATCTTTCAATACAGTGGTAGATTCAATGTCTGATGGAGAAATTGAAGTTAATTTCCCGTCGTAAGGCATACCATCCACAATATATAAAGGTGTTGTTTGACCCGACATAGAACTGATACCACGAATTTGGATACGGGTATCGCCCCCTGGATTTCCTTCATAATTAACAACGTTCACCCCGGTTGACATTCCTTGTAATGCTTCAGTAAAGCCCGATCCGGAAATTTTATCCAATTGCTTCGAATTTATTACAGTAGCAGAACCGGTGAAGGTCGATTTTTTTGTTGTTCCGTAAGCAACAACCATTACCCCGTCGATCCCCTTGGTTTCTTCTTCCATTACAACATTAACGGTACTAAGCCTTAAAACTTCGATTTCCTGGGTTCTCATTCCAACAAATGAAAACTGAAGAATTTTTGAGTCAACGGGAATGTTGATTTTGAATTGACCATTGGCATCGGTAATGGTTCCGTTCGTAGTTCCTTTTAGGGCAACCGAAACGCCAGGCAACGGCGCACCCGAAGAATCGGTCACTTTTCCCGAAACCGGTTTCACTTGCTTTTGTTCGGTTCCTATGTTGGTAACAGTAGTTGTTAGAATAATCTGGCGGTCTTTTACCTGGTAGGTAACATTTGTTTTTTCAAAAACCCGGGATAAGATTTTTTCAATACTTTCATTCTTTACATCCACATCAACCTGCCGTTCAACGTTAACCAGTTTTTGGTTGAACAGAAAGAAAAACTCACTTTCTGATTCAATCTTGTTCAAAACGTCAAGCACTTTGGCATTATTCATTTTTAATGTCAGACGTGTTTGCTGCGAATAAGTGCTTATCGCATAGGTTTGTACTGCAAATAGCGTAATAATGAATACACTTAGCCTCATAACTTTCCATAATTTTAGAAGTGCACGGCTATGAACCGGCACCCGAATCCAGTGTTTTTTCATAGATTTGTATCATTAAGTGGTTTAACAATTAATAGAACGTTGTACTGCTTTACTTTGCAGGGAGGTGCTTCCGACACTTCCCTGTTTTTTTTATTTGAAATCTTTAATTTTCGTTTGATCGATGCGAAGGATTATTTTTCGCCGTTGATATACTCCCTCCTGGTTACTTGTTCTTTTTTCTTCTTTATAGCTTATTGGACTTGTTAACGAAATTAGTTTCAAAACTTCGTCCAATGGTTCGTCGATAAATGTTGCGTGGAAGGTATAATCGTTAAGCTGATGGTCTTCAACCACAACTTCAGCATTATACCAACGGCTTAATCGTTTGGCCAGTTGTTGCATGTTCTCGTTTCTGAAAGCCAGCCGGCCATCTTTCCATGTCGAATATTGAGAGGCTTCTACTTCTTTTTTGCAGAATGTTTGCTTTTCGATGTCCAAGATTAGCTGTTCGTTTGGTATCATCGTGGTTAGTTTGTCTCCTGATTTTGATAATACATCGACTTTGCCTGTTTGTAAAACAACTTCTTCAGTTTGTTCTCCATCGTTGGCAACAACGTTAAATGTTGTTCCCAAAACTTTAATGTCGAGGTGGCGGGTATTTACATGAAATGGATTTTCTTTGTTATGGGCTACATCAAAAAATGCCTCCCCAACGAGTTCAACTTTTCGTTCATGGCCGAATTTTGCCGGGTATTTTAGCCGTGCCCCACTATTCAAGTACCCACTTGTCCCGTCAGGGAGCTGAAATTTAATACGTGCCCCCATTGGACATTGTATTTCTGCAAAAGAAGAAAGCTCTGAGGAAGTTGTTTTGCTATGGGTAAAATAATAGGCCACAAATGAGAACAGCAAGGGAAAGATTAAAATTGCGGCTACACGTTGAAAAATATGGACTAACCTGGTCTGTGGATTTTTGAAGTTTTCTTTTAGCCTGATTTGGTGATGAACACGGTCTAGTAATAACTTGCAGTCGTATTTTTGCTGCGGTTCCATTGTCAGAAATTCGTTCCATTCGTGGCTAAGAATCTGTTCTACAGTTTTATTCCCGGGGTCGGCCAGTAACTCCGAAAGCTCAATCTGTTCTGTTAGGCTCGAACTGCCTTCAATGTATTTTTTAATAAGATGTCGAATTTTTTCTTCCATGCCTATTATCAGATATTCTACATTACATGATTGCATTTAGAACATACCTTATATCAGATGTTGGTTATTTTCTCATGGGTATATTAAACTTTTTTTTGATTTTTTTTTATTGAATTTGAATCGGGAGAGGGGGTGTGTGAAATTTTTTGTCTATAAGTTGCGGATCAGAGAATAAATAAAATGGCAAAAAGAGAAAGACCAAGATTGTCGGCTTTTAAGTGATTCCGAATAAATCGTAGAGCTTCAGAAACCTGATTATCCACAGTTCCTGGTGAGATGTTTAATTCCGAGGCAATATCTTTAGCGCTCTTTCCTTCAATTTTGCTTTTCAGAAATATTTCCCGGCGACGTTCAGGCATTTGATCGATGATCTGGTAGATTTGCTGAAGGTTGCTCTCGTAGTCGTCAGAGATGGTTGGGGTGCTAACTTCTGGATTGTCATGCAGATTTTTGATGTACCGAAATGAAACATTTTTTTTATTAAAATGCTTCCGAATCTGGTTTAATGCAATTGTAAACAAGTAAGATTTAAACGACAATTCAGTTTTGAGCGATCGATGGTTTTCCCAAACTTTAACAAATACTTCCTGTACAAGTTCCTCTGCATCAGTTTCGTTTTTGAAATATCTAAAGGCAAATCCAAATAACTTGGGACTATATCTCTCAAAAAGTAGATCAAAAGAGGCTATATTCCCTTTTTGAAGTAATTTTATTAACTGTATATCTTCTTGTTTTTCAACCATCCCCAACCGTAATACAAAAGTTTGGGATAAAACTAAACAAAAGTTTGTATTTATGTCTTTTGTTTCTTTTTCTTGGCCGCCGGAAATAACACATTATTTAGAATCAGCCTGTAGCCAGGGGAGTTTGGATGTAGGTTCAGATCGGTTGGCGGGTCACCCACAAAATGTTGATAATCTTCCGGATCGTGCCCTCCGTAAAATGTCCAAAACCCTTTCCCAAGCTCTCCATGAATATACCGGGCTTCGCCTGCAGCTTTATTCTCGCCCATAATCAGCACATTTGGCTTTACCAGATTTCGAGCAAAAGCCGTGGTTTGTCCCATAAAACCTTTGATCAGGTTTGTATGATTCTGGCAAAGCATGGTAGGTACAGGGTCCCATTTGGCCGAAAACTGGAAAAGCGTAAAGTAATCTTGCTCTTTTATCACTTTTCGCGTAGTCGAAACGTCGATATCCGAAAATTTGTACTCGTATGGATTCCGGTTGATGGTAAAATTCTGGAAAGCAAGGCAGTTATTGAAATCAAGCTTGCTATTCATATCCGGGTCAGCCGGGTCGCCGTCGAACATAGATTCGCAAATGTCCACATTCAGAGCCGATTCGGTAATGTCGTACGTGTCGGTTGCGGCGCACATTGCGAACAGGAATCCACCATTTTCAATGTATTTATGTATTTCGCGGGTAACTACTTTTTTCATTTCTGAAACCTTCATAAACCCAAGTTTTTTCGCCAGTTCTTTATTTACCTTTACTTCTTCCTGATACCAAGGAACATGCTGATAGGCCTGAAGAAATTTACCAAACTGACCGGTAAAATCTTCGTGATGAAGATGCAACCAATCGTAATCTTTCAGCTTGCCATTGATTATCTCTTCGTCGTAAATTACATCGAATTTAATTTCAGCATATTTTAAAACAAGTGTAACTGCGTCGTCCCAGGGTTGTTTGTTGGGTGGCGAATAAACAGCAATGCGTGGGGCTTTTTGCAAGCTCACAGCATCTTCGTTTACATCTTCGCGTGCGATGTCGGCCAGCAAATTGTTGGCTTGTCCATCGGCCAGATTTTCAAAGCTGACACCGCGAATAGTACATTCACTTGCAATGGCCTGTTGGTGTTGTATCAGAAAACTTCCTCCACGATAGTTCAGCAGCCATTTTACCTCACCTCCTTGTTCCAAAGTCCAAAAAGCAATTCCGTAGGCTTTCAGGTGATTGGTTTGTTTTTCATCCATCGGGATCAGGATAAAGCTTGCTTTTGCCATTAGCGTTGTCAAAATCAGCAGAAGTATAGCAAATAGCTTTATCGTTGATTTAGAATGGAATATGTTCTCCACCTGAACTTTCATACTGGCTAAATTTATCGTTGTTGAACGAAGAAGGAATTGATGGTCCTTTACTAAACGGATCATTGGCATCACTGTTCATTTTCGAGCCGAACTTTTGTCCGTATTGGCCTCCGCCAATTTCCTCCGGAATAATATTTTCCATGTCGGCAAACTTGGCAAGGTTTTTCTTGAACGACAAGTGAACATCGCCCACTGCACCATTACGGTGTTTGGCAATGATGATTTCGGCCACACCAATCAGCGAGTTCCCATCTTCGTCTTCTGTGATTCCATAGTATTCCGGACGGTGGATAAACAGTACAATGTCGGCGTCCTGCTCAATCGCACCCGATTCACGAAGGTCGGACAATTGAGGGCGTTTACCTTCACGCGATTCAACCGAACGGTTTAACTGCGACAGCGCCAAAACCGGAATATCAAGCTCTTTGGCGATGGCTTTCAATGATCGCGAAATCATACTTACTTCCTGCTCGCGGCTACCTTTGTTGTCCGATCCGGCTGTCATCAGCTGGAGATAGTCGACAATTACAGCGCCAATGTTGTGTTGCATTTTGAGGCGGCGGCATTTGGCCCGAAACTCGAACACCGAAAGGGCAGGGGTGTCGTCGATGAATAGCGGAGCATCGTCCAGAACAGCCAGTTTGCGATGGAAGTGGTCCCATTCCCAACCCTGAAGACGGCCATTCTTTATTTTTTCTGAACCCAATTCGGTTTCCGAAGCTATTAAACGATTAACCAGCTGGATGGACGACATTTCAAGCGAGAACACGGCAACCGGAACTTTGTGCTCCACAGCCATATTACGGGCCATCGATAATACGAAGGCGGTTTTACCCATCGACGGACGAGCAGCGACAATAACCAAGTCGGTTTTTTGCCATCCCGAGGTAATACGGTCCATGGCCGTAAATCCTGAAGGTACACCGCTTAATCCGTCCGGACGTTTCGATGCCTCTTCGATCAGCATGGCTGCTTCGCGCAACAAAGGCTTAATTGGCACCGATTCTTTTTTAATGTTTCCCTCAGCTACCTGAAAAAGAGCGGTCTCTGAAAAGTCGATCAAATCGTCAACATCAATGGTATCGTCGTAAGCTTTGGTTTGTATTTCAGTCGAAACGCGGATCATCTCACGCTGCATAAATTTTTGGGCAATAATACGCGAGTGAAATTCAATGTGTGCTGCCGAAGCCACGCGCGATGTGAGCTGGGTAATCATCATGGGACCGCCAACGGCTTCGAGTAAATCGCGGTTTTTCAATTCCTGAGTTACCATCAGCAAATCGACCGGCTTTTCGTGTGTCGACAAATATTTAATCACATCAAATATTTTTTGATGCTCTTCCTTGTAAAAGCTTCGGGTGTCAATGATATCAGCAACAGAAATATAGGCGTCGCGTTCGAGCATCAGTGCGCCTAAAACGGCCTCTTCTACTTCAATGGCTTGTGGCGGTATTTTGCCATACTGCGCATTGATTTGCTCAATTGTCATTTTGTTTTGCTGGTTGTTTCGTCTTTCTCCGGCCATGTTAATTGTTGACTATCAGATTGAATTTATTTGCTGCCCGAAAATCAGGCAGGGTTTCAAAGGTAACAAAAAGCCGATATTGGTCAGGTTGAATTCAGGATAAGTTACAAACAAAAATTATTGATCAAAAAAGTCAGGTTTTAGTTTCTGTAACGCAACTAATTCAAGTATCGATGAATCTTATTGTAATAAATATGAATCATTAAAACCATGCATGCCAAAGCCCGCACTAATAGTAAATGAATTGATCAAAGGGAGATTCGCGAAGCGAATAAATGGCTATTCCCTGTCTGCCGACAGGCAGGCATGCGTTGGGTACTTAATTGAAAAACAATCTTTGATACGAAATTTATACAATCAACTTTGAAAAAATAAACAGATGAAAAAGAATACTTGGTTACTACTTCTCTTGGTTACTACATTTTTTTGCGGATGTAACAAAGAAGACTTTAAATACGAAAATGAATTTGATAAAAGCTTCTCAAAATGGGAGAGTTTTAAAGCGAATTCCGGGAATTCGTATAGTTATGTGGTTTATAATTCGAGCTGGGTGGGAGCCTCGTGGCAAACCGAGATAACCGTTACCAATGGCGAGGTTACCCAGCGCAGCTTTAAAATGATTTCGGCACAGGGGCTTGGCGAAATACCACTGGTTGAAAAAGAATGGGTGGAGACTAAAAATGAAATTAATTCACATTCAACAGGCGCAACGCCATTAACATTGGACGAGATTTACGAAAAAGCAAGTACTGACTGGTTATCGAAGCGAAAAAGTGCGACAACTTATTTTGAAGCTGAAAATAACGGGCTGATTTCTGTGTGCGGGTACGTTGAGGATGGCTGTCAGGACGATTGTTTCGTTGGAATTCATATTTCAAGCATAAAATAGCTAACTTGAATTAGAATAAAAAAGGAGATTAATTAATCTCCTTTTTTATTCTAATCTATTTTAGTTTGTCTTCAATTATCATCCCCAAAACATCGCTCAATTTCCGGTTCATGGCGGCAATTTGCTGCGGAACAAAACTGGTGGCGGTCATTCCCGGAGTAGTGTTGACTTCGAGGAAATAGAATTCGCCGTTTTTCAGAATATAATCAATACGGACAATGCCAGAGCAGTCGCACAAATCGTAAATTCTGGAGGATAATTGCTGAACTGTCTGTGTTAGTTCCGGCGAAATACGTGCCGGGGTGATTTCGTCGGTTTTACCGGCAACATATTTCGCTTCGTAATCGAAAAACTCGTTTTTCGGAATCACTTCAGTTACAGGGAAAATGATTTTCTCTCTGCCAATTTTTACCAATCCACAGGTAAATTCTTTTCCGTCAATAAACTCTTCAACCAGAATGTCGTCACTTTCGGTCATAGCCAGTTCGAGCGCCTCCTGAAGTTGTGCTTTTTCTTTCACTTTCGTTACTCCAAAACTTGATCCACCTGCGTTGGGTTTCACAAAAACCGGGAGACCAAGTTTTTCTATTATTTGATTGACATTGATTTGGTCGCCTTTAAACAAGCGAACCGACTTGGCCATTGTGACGCCAAATGCACGCAGATAGTTGCTGCAGAAATATTTATTGAATGTTAATGCTGAAGAATAAACACTACAGGTAGAGTAAGGCACTTTTACCAGCTCAAAATAGCCCTGAAGCTTTCCGTCTTCGCCAGGCGTTCCATGAATGGTGATGTAAGCAAAGTCGAACTTTATCTTTTCCCCGTCTTTCATAAACGAGAAATCGCTTTTATCAACGGCTGTTGTGGCATGCCCGTTTTCATATACTTCCCAGTCGAGCCCTTTTATTTGTACTTTCCATGCGGTGTAGCCTGCTGCTGAAATAGCGTTATAAACATTTTCACTACTGTTAACCGACACCACAAATTCAGAAGAATCGCCTCCATATACAATTGCTATATTCTTTTTCATCTTTTTCTGATAATTGATTTGTAGCTACTTAAGCGTAATGCCTGGTAGTTTACTGCTCTTTTTTTTCGAGGTTGAATTTATTAATTGCATACCAACATTGATCAAAAATTGCGATAAAATTCATGAAATCTTATCGTTCAGTTTTGCTGTTGATTATATTTCGTCGTTAATTCTGTTGTTCAGATAGTTTCTCCACTTTTCGATTATAAGCGCAAAGTTGTCTGGTAACTCTGAGTCGAACAGCATTTCTTCGCCGGTTACCGGATGCACGAACCCGAGAGTTTTTGCGTGCAACGCCTGTGCCGGAAGCAACGCAAAGCAATTGGCAACAAATTGTTTGTATTTGGTGAAAGTGGTGCCTCGTAAAATCTGGTCGCCCCCGTAATTGTCGTCGTTAAAAAGCGGATGCCCAATGTATTTCATGTGAACCCTTATCTGGTGAGTTCTCCCAGTCTCGAGCCGGCATTCAACCAGATTAACGTATCCCAGGCGCTCCAATACTTTGTAATGAGTTACTGCATGTTTGCCGCTCTCGCCATCCTGAAAAACAGTAAAAACCTGCCTGTTTTTTGGGCTGCGACCAATGTTGCCGACAATCGTTCCCTCTTCTTTTTCAAGATTTCCCCAAACCAGCGCAATGTATTTCCGTTTGGTTGTTTTTTCAAAAAACTGAAGCGAGAGGTTTACTTTGGCTTCAATTGTTTTTGCAATTACCAGCAATCCAGAGGTATTTTTATCAATCCGGTGAATCAGACCGGGGCGTGGATCATTGGAATTAAACAATGGCAGTTCTTTGAAATGATAAGCCAGGCCGTTTACCAAAGTTCCTGAGTAATTTCCGTGCCCGGGATGAACGACCAATCCAGCCGGTTTATTGATCACGAGGAGAGAATCGTCTTCGTAAACGATGTTTAATGGAATATTTTCCGGAATGATTTTCAATTCGCGGCGCGGAAAATCCATTACAATCGAAATTTCGTCTCCCGGTTTTACTTTGTAGCTCGATTTTACCGGAATTTTATTGACTAAAATATTACCACTGTCGGCTGCAGTCTGGAGCCTGCTTCTCGATGCATTGTTCAGTCTGTTTGCCAGGAATTTGTCAATCCGCATGAAGGTTTGTCCTGGATCGACAATCAGATTGTAATGTTCGAAAAGCGCGCCACCTTCCTCAGGTTCGTCCTGTTCGTCAAAGTCGTCGATCAAATCGTTATCGTCAATCATTCTAGAAAAATGAGTTATCTGGTCCTTCTTTTTCTGGTTTGGTCTCCAGTTTTGACTTATCGATAGTAAGCCACAGATCGATTGCTGTTCCCTTGTTCACCTCAAACACTTCGGTTGGATCAGGGCTTTGTTTAAAAATCAGGGCTTTGGCTTTTTGCGATTCATATAGAACCGATTCGTCGTATGTAACGTTTCCGACTGTTAAAAATGCCTCGTCGAGCGTGAGTTTTGCCTCAGATAAATTGCGTCCAAATAAGGTAGGAACCTGGCTGGTTTCGCCTTTGCTATCGGAGCCCAAAACCAGATCAACTACACTTCCTTTTGCAATCATCTCGCCAACCGCAATCGATCTTCCTTCTGATTTTTGTTCCAATACAAGGTTTGGAAATTCAGAAGCTTTATACTCAACTTTGCCTGCAATTAGTCCGGAGCTTTCAATAATATTAAGGGCCTGGCGGTACGAAATGTCGGTTAACTGTGGCATCGGGATCTTTTCCTGATTAACAGCACTCATCGTGATATAAATGGTGCGGTTTGCTTTAACTTTCATTCCTGCTTTCGGGAAATGATCGAAAACGGTTCCTGGTTTCACGTCATGAGAGAAAACCGAGTCCTGAATCTCAAACTTGAGGTCGAGCCTTTTTAAAATCCGGGCAACATCGTCAATGCGTTCGCCTCGCAAATTCGGTACATTGATTGATTCTCCGTGATCGGTGTATATGCGGAGTGCAATCATATTTAGCAGCAGAAGAAAAACCGTGATTCCGACGGCAGCTATTGCGTTGTATTTAAATGTTTTGGTTTTTAGAAATTCTTTGAATGTCATGCAATAAATTTCAAAGTCAGAAGAATGAGCACAAAAATAGTTTAAAAAAATGCAAGTCGGGCGGCGCTATCTGTATTTTATGATTGAAATTCGGATAATTAGGCAGATGAGGGCATAAACACAAAAAGGTAAAGAAAACTAATTCTTTACCTTCTGTATATTTTAGAAACATGAAAGTTTACAGACTATCCTTTGTATTTTGGTTCGTCAGAAACAGTCAATTTTTTTCTTCCTTTAGCGCGACGGGCTTTCAATACTTTACGGCCATTTGGAGTCGACATTCTTTCGCGGAAGCCGTGTTTGTTTCTTCTTTTTCTAACTGATGGCTGAAATGTCCTTTTCATATCTTATTTGTTTATTTTTCGTTTTTGAATCGGACTGCAAAAATAGTTCTTTTTTGATATCATGCAAACCAAACCTGCCATTATTTTATTTATTTTTTAACGCCATGTGAATCAACTTTTTTGTCTCGAAAAATTCTTCCTGAAAAAAGTCCTGCAATTCATAAATTCTGACCTGTTTTTCAAACTGCGCGGTTTCATCTTCGAAGTCGCCTCCTTTTAAATATAAAATACCGTTTGGCAGCGAATTGTTATTTTGTTCTGAAATTCGGGTTCTTACCATCGCAACAAATCTCGGGAATGCTGTAACAGCGCGGCTTATAACAAAGTCGAACTTTTGTTTTACGTCTTCAACGCGTACATGCTGTGCATTAACATTCTGCAAACCCAGCGCTGAGGCCACTTCTGAAACGACTTTTATCTTTTTGCCAATCGAATCAATTAACGTAAAGGAAGTTTCGGGAAACATGATTGCCAGAGGAATTCCCGGGAAACCTCCACCGGTTCCAACATCGAGAATTGTGGATCCGGGAGTGAACCGAATTATTTTTGCAATAGACAGTGAATGAAGAACATGTCGCTCATAAAGCTGCTCAATGTCTTTTCTGGAGATGACGTTAATTTTCGCATTCCACTCGGTGTACAATTCTTCCAAACGGCCAAATTGTTCCAATTGCTGACTGGTTAAGTCAGGAAAGTATTTTGTTATAATGTCCATTCAATAAGGATTTTGTTACGCCTTATGCTCATCCATTTCGGTTGACTCAATCATTTTGAAGAGCATTTCGCGGGCCCTGAAAAGCTGTGCTTTTACAGTTCCGAGGGGCAAATTTAGTTCTTTTGCTATTTCTTCGTAAGAGAATTCGCGGAAATACCGAAGTTCGACCAATGTGCGGTACCTTGGTTTCAGGCGGTTCACAATTTTTCGCATCAGGAATGCTTTCTGGATTCGAATCATTTTTTCTTCCGGATCCGGATCATTGGCCCGCAGCTTTACAGGGATCGATTCGTTGTCGCCGTTCTCCTGGTTGTTTTCGATTGAAACATAAATTCCACGGCGGCGCCTCAAAAAGTCGATACAATTATTGGTCGCAATTTTAAACAGCCAGGTACTAAATGCGTAGTTGGGCGAATACTGATGAAGGTTTTTAAAAGCTTTGCCAAAAGCTTCCAGGGTAAGGTCTTCAGCATCATCTTTGTTATTAACCATTTTCAGGAGCATAAAATAGATCGCGTCCTTGTAACGGCTCATCAACTTGGCGAAAGCTTTTTCTTCGCCAGCGATAGCTGCTTCAACCAGTAGAATGTCAAACTGAGCTTTGTCTGATAATTCAGGATTTAGTTCCATCTGCTTCTTCGGTGAATAATGTACACTGACCAAAAAAACCACCAGTTCAGAATTGGTTTAATTAGAATGTACACAAACGAAGATAAGAATATTTTTCGTTCGTTCAGCCGATTCATAAGCATTTTAATCATAATTGCCAGCAAAATAAGGTAAACAAATGGCAAAACCGAGAACGTAATCCAGTATTCGGGGTGCAGTATGATTGCTGTGGCAACAATAGCCGGAAAAATGATTCGGGTTAAATCGTCGAGGAATAAGCCAATTTTTTTTGAAGGAGTTAAGCTCTGCCTAACCTGAACTCCTTTTTTTAGCAGCCGGATATGATCACCCCGGTCGTCATCAACATGTTCGCGGATGGCAAGGTTTGGATCGGTTGAGACAGCCACTTTACCATTTCTCATGTTTTCGTTGAAAATCAGTTCCAGATTCGCAAAATTTCGGTTGAGTTTGTGGCGAAATCCTGAAGTTTCGAAATACATCGTTTTTTTGAAAAGCACATTGCTTTCGTTAAAAACGAAAGGAGAGCCAGCAAGTGTCCATGCTCCGCTAATCATAAATTGCTGGAAACGTTCCAGCCTGCAAATCAGATTTCTGAAGCCTTTACCACGTTCAACATTTGTATATCCAATCAGGATGTCGGTTTCAGGAGAAATCAGGTTACACATGCCAGTAAGCCAGTCTGGTGTTAATTGTCCGGTTGACGATGGCAAAAGAATGATCCATGGCGATGACGCGCCTTTCAAACCAATATTTATAGCCTGTTTTTCTGAAAAACGTGTTTCCTGGCTGAGGCTGGTCACTTTTAACCGAGGATTGCTTTCGGCCAGGTAGCTCAAAATACCTCCAGTGTTATCTTCCGAACAATAGTTGATCACCAAAATTTGGTAATTCTCAAACTGCTGCTCGTTAAACTTCTCAACAATTTGGCGAATGTGTTCTTCTTCATTTCTAACACTTGTGATTATTGTTACCTGCGAGGGATTTTCAGAACCTACAATATCCTTGTGGCGAGCAAGCCGAAAATACCTGATCAGATAAATCAATTGAATTAGAAATATAACGATAAGTGCAGAGATGATTATTATATCGCTGATTTTGAGTAACTCGAATTTTATTATTTCCACAATGAAGACCTTTATTTAGTAAAATGGATCGTTACGAATTTAATGGGACAAAATTAATAAACCTGCTGATTAAATTGTTCCTCTTTTTATGTAGATTTAACAGTTATCACACAACAGCTTCTCTTCAGGTTACACATTTATCTCTATCTTTGGGCACTCAAAAAATTAAGGTTAATGCACTTTGAATTAAAACATACTTCGTCGGGAAGCAAAGCCAGGGCAGGTTTTATTAACACAGACCATGGCAATATTGAAACTCCTATTTTTATGCCGGTTGGCACTGCCGGCTCGGTGAAAGGAATTCATAAACGCGACTTGAAAGAAGACATTGGTGCACAAATTATATTGGGAAACACTTATCATTTGTATTTGCGTCCGGGCTTGCAAATAATTGAGCAGGCTGGCGGATTGCACAAATTCAACGGCTGG
>Ga0116170_10001295_pt1 | contig 25403 bp, 21 predicted proteins | sample AD_JPNHW1_MetaG_FD_89797 | JGI IMG/M metagenome (GOLD analysis project Ga0116170, IMG submission 89797) | Active sludge microbial communities of municipal wastewater-treating anaerobic digesters from Japan - AD_JPNHW1_MetaG | ecosystem: Engineered > Bioreactor > Anaerobic > Digestate | place... | reverse complement strand
GATGTTCCGGTTGTAGCAGGAGGAGTTGAGGCGTCACTGCGGAGATTTACTCACTATGATTACTGGAGCGATTCTCTTAAACCTCCGGTTCTTCATGACGGGTCGATCGATCTTCTGATTTACGGTATGGGGGAGGGTCCGATTATTGAAGTGCTTGAGCTGATGAAAAAAGGAGTTCCGTTTTCTTCTTTAAAAACAATTCCGCAGACGGGTATTCTAATCTCCGGCAAAGACAAAATTTTTCTTAATAAAAACTGGAAGGATGTGGAACTCTATTCGCATGAGGAATGTACGGCGGATAAAAAAAAGTTTGCGGAGAACCATGTTATTATAGAAAAATATGCCGCGAGTAATGAACAGGTAAGGCTTCTTCAGAAATCCGGCGAGTCATATATTGTGATGAATCCATGCCGGGCCGAATCGGAATCTGACAATATCGATATTGCGTTTGATCTCCCTTATACGCGGCTTCCGCATCCGAAATATAACGCGAAAGGCGGAGTTCCGGCTTATGATATGATCCGTCACTCTGTAACGCTGCACAGGGGATGCTTCGGAGGATGCAGTTTCTGTTCTATTACTATGCATCAGGGAAAGAGAGTAATCAACAGAACTGAAAATTCTATTTTATGCGAAGTGAAAAACGTTGCGGAGATGGAGGATTTTAAAGGATACATCTCGGACCTTGGCGGCCCTTCTGCTAATATGTATAAGATGGGTGGAGAGGACTTTATGCTCTGCAGAAAGTGCAGCAGGGCTTCATGCCTTTATCCATCTGTATGCAGCAATCTTGTCTTTAATCACAAACCTCTGATAGATATATACAAAAAGGCTGAGAAAATTCCCGGAGTAAAAAAAATATTTATTTCAAGCGGAATAAGATATGACCTTCTGTTATGCGATGATCAGGAAAAAAGAAAAAAATATTTTTGTGATGAATATATTAAAAAGCTGGTGAAAGATCATATCTCTGGAAGATTAAAAGTCGCGCCGGAGCATACTTCAGCCCGCGTTCTGAAATTTATGAGAAAACCGTCCTATCAGCTGTTTGAAAAATTTAAAAAAGTATTTGAGAAACTGACCTCAGAAGCCGGGCTGAAACAGCAGATAGTACCATATTTTATTTCATCCCATCCCGGTTCTGAACTTGAAGATATGGCAGAACTTGCTGCAATTACAAAAAGTGAAGGATTTAAACTCGAACAGGTACAGGACTTTACACCAACACCGATGACCCTGTCTTCGGTTATGTACTATACCGGTTTTGATCCATATACAAAGGAAAAAGTTTACTCCGCAAAAAGCAGTAACGATAGAAGTGATCAGCGAAGTTTTCTCTTCTGGTATAAAGAGGAGAATCGTGAAAAATTAAAGAGAAGGCTGCGTAAGATAGGGAGAGAGGATATTCTAACAAAACTTTTCGGCGGGAAATGAAATCAGATTTTAATATTGCCCTTAGGAATATTCGCCGAATCTCCATTGAAGTATCATCTCCCAGAACCACGGTTTTTCCGAAGGTTTTGATTTGTAATATATAAGACGGTTAACTGAAACTTTATTATCCTGATTATAAAATGAGACCTCTCTTCCGTCGTGATCAAGCAGTTTGTTTTTTACTTCGTCAATTGTGATAGAAGTATTAATTATCGGAAGATCAGACATTATTTTCATTTTTGAAAATCTTTCATCAGGAATAATTGTTCTTAGTCCATTTTTACTTTTGACTGATTTTATTATTCTGAAAACATTTTCATCAGATTTTTCACAGAATAAATAGTAACCCTGTTCAAGGATCTCCCCGTCATCATCGATTATATCTTCAGCATTAAAAAGTATTATGATAAATATCCCATATGGTTTAACATCGGGTATTATGACAGGAATTTCTTTCAGTGAATTAATTTTCAGATTATCATCATACAGAACTGTAAATGCATGCATATCTATTATGTTTTGATAATATTTAAGTGTTTCATAGAAGATAAAGTCTGTGTGGTAGTTTGGCAGAAATTTTTTTATATCGCTTTTCAGCACGAAGAATATCAGTTTTCCCTTCCCCGATTCAGCAAGTGCTTTCACATGTTCCGATGCTCTTGTACTCACTGCATCAGGGAAAGATCCCATTGTATTATGGAAAAGTGTACAGGACTTTAATTCAATATATACTTTTTTATTTTCATTGCCGATGAGGAAGTCGAACCTGTGGTTCTCATATACAGGCTCACTTTTTATTGATGAGTAATGATCAAGAGCGGGAACTTTTTTTATTTTAAGGAGCTCATGGAAGAGCCTGTTGCTGTAAGTTGAATCTATCATAACCGGGAACGATCTGTTTATGATGTATAAAATTTTAAATTTATATTTTGTTTTTATAGGCGATAAGAGAACTTCCGATCCAGGAAGCGCAAGTTCAGATAACCGTCCGGTATTCGGCACATAGACATATATCGGCTCATCATCCAAAATAACTTCAGCTACAAATCTGTTTATTCTTTTAACAAGTACAGCTTTTGTTAAAGTATCGGGGTAAATATTCATTGCGGGATTAAAAAACAAACTCCGCTGATCGGCGGAGTTTGTTTTTATTTTTATTTATCATTGAAAACAGGTTTTCTTTTTTCTATGAAAGCGTTAACAGCTTCAGTTTTGTCTTCTGTACTGAAACAGTATGTTGACTGAGCCTGTTCGAACATTAGGCCTGCATATGTGTTTCCTTCAGCAGCAACATTAACACCCCATTTTCCGAATCTGATAGCTGAAGGAGGAAGATTGGAAATTCTTTTTGCAAGCTGTAATGCCTTTCCTTCAAGTTCCTCAGGTTTAACAAGATATTCAACAAGTCCTATTCTGTATGATTCAGCAGCATCAATCATCTCGGTACAGAGAATAAGTTTTTTTGCCTGGCCTATTCCCACAAGTTTTGTGAGCCTTGTTGTTCCAGTCTGGTCAGCTGTGAGACCGAATTTTACTTCAGGAAGCGCAAGAGTGGCGCCTTCTGCCGCAATTCTAATATCGCAGCTCATTGCAAGCTCAAGTCCTCCGCCGAGGCAGAATCCTTTAATTGCAGCAATTACAGGGATTGGAAGTTCCTGAAATCTGCTGAATGTTCTCTGAAGAAAATTCAGGTTATCTTTTATGAATCTTGCATCAACAGTTTTTAGAAACGCAGTGTCTACACCTGCAGAAAAATGCGCTCCGGATGAACAGAGGATAACAGCTCTCAGCTGGTTGTCTTTGGATATCTCTTCCTGAATGTCAGCTAAACCCGTAATTAAATCTGTGTCCATAAGGTTAAGACCGTTTGGATCGCATAATGTGATAGTGGCAATATAGCCATCTTTGGTGAGCTTTATTTTTGAATTGCTCATAAATTTACCTCATTCTTTTATAGTTTGGCAGGAATGCCCGGGTAAATATTTTTATATGTGTGGGGCAAGATTAAAGATATTTAATTTTTATTCAAGGAATAAAAAAATATAATTCTTAATTTTTAATGGATGAAAGGAAGGCTGCACATAAAAATTCTGAAGGAATCTTCAACAGATGGAAGTATTAAAAAAGTATTTTTATTTTATATTCCTTTTCGTTGCCATGACTCTCCAGTGAAATGTTTTTAAAAAAATTCTGTTCAAGCTGGAATTCGAATTTAGTCAGCCATTCTTGAAATTGTTTCTTATCAAGAACTTCTTTATCTATAGAAAGTTCCAGATCATATTCGTTTATTTTCAGTATAATACTTAATACACTGCCGTCTTCCCGGGTAAGTGAAGCTTTGAAAAGTTTGAGATCCAGAGCGTTAAGTTCAATATGTGAGCCTGCCTCCAATGTAAGTGCGGCAATATCAAGAACTTTCATATAATCAATCGGGGGCATAATGATTACTCCTTTATTTTTTCCGGAAAAGTTTCTGCCAGTATGATATCTCCTCCTCGGTTATCGAAGGATTCTCTTTTTCAGCTGTTACATGTTTAAGTTCCTGTTCTTCAAGATATTCCTTAAATGCAGTATTTACCATTTCAGCAAATTTTTCGCTGGTTATGTTTCTGGCACCGAACCTGTTTATATAGAAAATAATGTCTTTGTCTGATGTTATGACTGTTGTCATTTTCGGATTCAGGTCTTTTTTGATGAACTGTTTTATAAGGTAATCCGCGGAGTAGTCGAGAGAGTAATATACATCGATCTTACCGATTTTTTCGCTGCTTGTTTCGATTAACTTATCTTTCTTCCCGTCGAACACCACACGGATCGCAGTCTTTTTAAGCTTCTGGTACTCCTTCAGCTTCTCAAGAAGACCGGCACGGGCGGAGTTCAGCTGACTCAGGTACATCATCGCCTCAAGGTCGGGGAATTTGTAAATAAGATTAAAACCGTCAATAAGAAGAGGCATAGAATTTTTCCTGATAAAGATAAAATTTTGAAATTTGTTTACTATAGCTTATTACGAATGAATTAACATATCCACCACTTCGGTTATTTCGTCAGGCTCAATACAGCAGGAAGCAAAATTTAACGCTGGTTGAGCGGAGCCGAAACCTGATTTAAATACTAATTCAATTATTGAATGCTAAAATTTTAATTTGAGTTGTACAAGAGTATCTTCCCCGGAAAATCCGTAACCGGTAAAGAATTTTACAGATTCAGTATTATTTTTTGAAACAGTAATTAAAAATTTTAAGGTTCCGTTTTTTTTAGATGTTTCCATGTATTGTTTTAACAGTTCCTGTCCTATTCCTGCCCCGCGTAATTTTTCTTTAACCATCATCCAGTGAATAACTGATTCGTTATTTTCCACAGATCCGATTATAAATCCGAGAATTTTTTTTTTACGGGCTGCAGTAAAGCAGATAGATTTATCTGATGCAAAAATCACTGCAAGATTTTCAGCAGTAAACGCGAATGGCATATTCAGGAATAGAGGTTCACCCCTCCCTTCCGCATAAATCTGCTGCAGGTCTGTTTCAGCCGTTTTACGTATTATAATTCCTTTTTCTAAAAGCTTCATTTTCTTAAGAGCCCTGTAAAATTTTCTGTTACTGAATCTTCAAGTTTTGCGAGCGGAACTTTTTTCAGGGATGAGATGAATTTATATGTATGCTTAATATTCTCCGGGAGATTCGGTTTTCCGCGCATGGGCACAGGTGAGAGAAAGGGTGAATCCGTTTCAACTAAAATCCGGTCAAGCGGCACATATTTTGCGGCATCATGAAGATCCTCCGCATTTTTATAAGTTACGTTCCCGGCAAAGGATATCATAAATCCCATATCAAGAACACGTTTTGCTGCCGTAGAATCTCCTGCGAAACAGTGCATTATTCCATGGCCGTATTTTTTATTTTTTAGAATTTCAAGTGTATCTTCCATGGCTTCTCTTGAGTGGATGATGAGCGGTAGCTTATATTTTTTTGCTATATCAATCTGGGTTTCGAATGAATAGACCTGCATTTCCTTAGCCTGATGCATGCGGTAGTAGTCGAGCCCGCACTCTCCTATCCCCAGAAGGAGCCTGCTGTATTTACCGTTCATCTCCTGCTCTGCAAGGGATGCAAGATTTGATAATCTCTGGACTTCTGCGGGCGATGACGGATGAATACCCAGAGTATAGAAGATACCGTTTTCATAATTTCTTTTGGCGAAATCACGCGACCAGATGAAATCTTTTTCTTCAACTGATATCTGAACCGCGTATTCTATGTTATTGTATTTAAGTGATTTAATAATATCTGCTTCAGATATTTTGTTATCATCAAGTATCATGTTAAAATGTACATGTGAATCGAGAATCATTGCCGGACCTTCATAATTAATAAGTTACTTTATTACTGTATTTTTGATATTATTTTTACACATAGTTTATAATCAAGAACAAAAAATACCGACAATATATTAATGACGAACGTGATCAGCTGCAGACTCCTGATGAACAATATAAACAGATTACCTTCAGCAGGCTCTTAATAAGATTGAAACAGAAATGCCGATGACTGCGAAGGAAGGATAATTGGAATAATTTAATTTGACAACCAGTGGGCAATAGATTATGTTTAAATTTAAAAAATATTCAATTTTGAATTATAATTGATATACAGTCTGAAAATTCTGTTAATTAAGAATTCATATACTTGTAATCAATCCGGATATTTTTCTGAAGATATCTGAAATTGTAAACGTAGAGGAAAAATTATGCCGACTATTGCGAGCTGGATGAATCCGAATTGTGAAGTACGGAACTCATCGATTAACCGGCGCGGGGTGTATGCTAAAACTCCAATTGCAAAGGGCGATCGTATTGCAATTTTCGGTGGCGACATTATGACAATTGATGAGACACTTAAGCTTCCGGAACAATTCCGTTATTATCCCCTTCAGATTGAAGAGCGTTTCATGCTCTATATGAAAAATCCGCTTGTCCCTGAAGATACGGATTATTTTAACCATTCATGCTCTCCCAATGCCGGATTGCGGGGCCAGATATTTCTAACAGCAATGCGCGATATTGCACCGGATGAAGAAATTACTTTTGATTACTGCATGTCTCTCTCGGAATTTACAGGGAGCAGCTTTACAATTGAATTCAGCTGCAGCTGCGGTGCCCTGGAGTGCAGGGGGAAAGTAACTCAGAATGATTGGCGAATCAGGTCTCTGCAGGAGAAATACAGGGGATATTTTTCTTTATACATACAGGACAAAATTGAAAGTGAAATGCTTAAATAAAAAATATATCTGATGTAAATAATAAACGGGAACTGCATTGAAGTTCCCGGATAACATAAGGTACAGAATCAAACCACGGAGGAATAATGAGTAAAAAGGTATTTTTAAACATAGTGCTGGCAGCGGTTCTTGGTTCAGCTGTTTATTATTTTACAGGAAACTGGCAGATCCTGACAAGAAATCCGGCTTCATCTGACATCACATTTGAGTATCCGTCATTTGGAGCATCTGACACAAAGGGGAATTATTATGTTATTGATAAGTCCAGAAGAAGAGTAATTTCCTCTGATAATAACGGAGTTGTCCTCTCTGTAATTGAAGGGGGGAGTAAAGAGCCGGGGAACTTTTTTTACGCAAATGAAGTTACTGCTGATGAAGAGGGCCGGATCTATATTCTTAACTGGGTGCTGGATAAATCGGGATTTTTTATGGACCGGGAGGAAATCCTGCGTTATAGGCCTGATGGTTCCTTTGACAGGGTAATCTACAGTAAAGTTTATGACGAACAGAGCAGAGTCGCTACACTTTCCCAGAGAGGCCAGTTAGGTTCCCTTTCCGTGAAAGAGGATGCAGTCAGCTGGTTCGATATAGATAAATCTGGAATCTGGTCATATGCTCTGACTCTTTCGAGCGGAACAATCGATCATTTTCTCACTGTTAAACTTCCCGACGCGAACATGCTGGTCTCAAATGCTGTCCGTGCCAATGATGGAACTATCGTCTATGTAACAAAAAAAGGAAAGATTATTGAACAGAAAAAGGGGCTCCCGCCTGCAGTCCGTTATTCTGCAGATTCACAGAATGGATTACTTTCTATTCCGTGGAATGTCGGTGTAGATAAATCGGGTTCGATTTATTTCTCCGATCTCGAAAACAGAAATATAATGAAGATTCCGGTTAATGGTAAGGCGTTGCCGGTACTTTCCCGTAAAATTATTGAATCACAGAATATCACAACTGATGATTATACATATTACCGCTTTTCGGTGCGTCCTGACGGAATGCTGACAACATGTAATGATTTATTTCTTGTTGCGCTTGACAGCAGCGGAAAGATTATTCTTAACGCCGGTTCTTTTAAGTATCCCGACTCAATGATTTATAAAGCGTTTATGTCCTGGTTATTTTTTCTGGCAGGAATTATTTCATTCGTGTTCATTGGACGAATATTTTATGTAGATGTCATGAACCGGAAGATCCCCGATGTAATGTTCAAGGCGATGGGTGTTATTACAGTAACGGGAGTGTCTGCAGTTCTTATTTCCAGCCTTATTCTGCAGAACTTTTCCGCACGTTATCAGAAAGAAGCCCTGAACAAGATTGCGCAGATGGTGCAGATAATTCCGAAAGTGATTGATGCTTCAGGTCTTGAAAAAATTACCCGGCATGAACAGTTCCTTGAAAAAGATTACCTCACAATACGGGAAAACCTTCAATCATCATTAAACTATAATAAAGATGAATGGAACAACAGTTATTATTTTGTTCTCTATCGCGTGATTAATGAAAGGCTCTATGGTTTTATGTATAACAACGGCGATATAGGAATTTATTATCCTTTTTCATATTTTGATGATCCCGAGGGTGTTTATCAGCGCGCATATAAGGGAGAAATTGCAACAGAGCAGTCTTCAGATGAATGGGGCAGCTGGCTCTACGGAATAGGACCGATTTATAACAAAGAGGGAAAGGTCATAGCCCTGCTTGAAATCGGAGCGGATCAATACAGTTTCACCCAGGAGAATAACCGGCTTATTCGTGAGGTTATCCTTGATGTTGTTACGATGCTGGTGATTTTCGTCCTTGCAATGATTGAAGCTACATTTTTTCTCGATATGCTCAATCACCGGGAGCGCAGGATTATTCTGCTTGCCGAAGGGAGAACACTCCGTCAGGCGGATAATTATACTGACGCGTTTCTTGCCCGTCCGATTACATTTATCTTTTATACGGCACTCACCATGTCTATTGTATTTATTCCTCTGATGATGGAAAAATTTTATCACCCGATACCCGGTCTTTCAAAAAATCTTATTCTTGGTTTGCCTATTTCAGGCGAAATGTTTTTCTTCGGTATTGCGAGTATTTTTTCAGGCCCGCTGATTTTAAAAAGGGGATGGCGCTTTGTTGCACAACTTGGATTTGCAATAACAGGTGCGGGACTTATTGCTTCCGGGATGTCGTCAGGAATGATCAGTTTTCTTATAGCAAGAGGAGTAACAGGACTTGGTTCAGGACTTTTCTTCATGTCAATGCGCGGTCTGATCAATTCTGAAGGAATGCGCGAAATGAGGGAAGAGGCTTATTCTCATTTTTATTCCGCGATGATTGTCGGCCTGTCAATCGGTGCGGTTGTCGGAGGTTTTGTCGCGGATAAGTTCGATTATGCTACAGTTTTTTATATTGCCTTCGCGGTGCTTGTTTTCGCCTTTCTATTTAATGTTTTGTATTTCAAAAAAGTGACATTTATGGAGGATGTTTCTGTAAAAACTCCGGTTAAGGGATCTTTAACAACAAGCTTTAAATCATTTTTTAGTGATCCTCTGGTAATAGGATTTTTCCTCCTGATTATTATTCCCGGATATGTGGCAAGTACCTATTTAACCTATTTCTTCCCGATCTTTGCAGAGGCTCATGGTGTTTCATCCTCCAATGTCGGGCGGTTATTTATTCTGAACGGATTATTTGTTATTTATCTGGGTCCGGTATTGAGCAGGTTTTTCAGTAAGCAGATGAGTGTACGCAGCGCGATGGTTTTAGGGGCCTCGCTCTGGGCTGTTGCTATTCTGGTCTCAGCCATTACTGGTAATATTGCCGGTGCAGTTATTACTATTATAATTATGGGTATTACCGAAGGATTTTGTGTAAGTGCACAGAACAGTTATTTTCTGGACTTAAAAGTTTCAAAGGCAATCGGAGAGGATCAGGCAGTAGGGTATTTTGAAATGGTGGCTAAATTTGCTGAAACACTGGGCCCGATTCTTTTTGGTTTAGCTATTATACTAGGCCAGTTTGCGGGGCTTTCATTAATCGCAGCAGGTATTTTCGGACTTGCTGCAATATATGTTTTACTTGCAAAGAAAAAGATCTGAGTGTGGAACTCCTTCCTCATTGACCGGTAAAGGCCGGGATGAGGAAGTTTGAAATTGTGAAGAACAATTAAATATGGTTTGAGTGATTACAGGAGCTTTATGAAAAAGAAGAGTTACATTTTATTTGCATTGCTGGTTCTGGCAATCATTCTTGCAGGAATTTTTTCATATAAGTTTTCAGCACAGTTGTTTTCGAATCCTTTCAATAGAGTGCTTCTTTATGAAAATCCATCTTATGCTGTGACAGACCATGAAGGGAACAATTATGTAATTGACCGTTCAATGAGGCGTATTGTGAAGATTGACGGGAAGGGGAACCTCTCATGGATTATAGAAGGCGGTTCGAGAGATACCGGTTCATTCTTTTATGCATACGAAATTGCAGTTGATGAGAACGGAAAGCTTTATGTTTTAAATGGTGTGCTTGACAGTGAAGGCTTCTTTATGCTGAGAGAGGAGATTATCAGGTACAGTTCAGGTGGTAAGTTCGAAGAGGTTATCTATTCAAAAAGCTACGGACCTGATGAAAGGAAGACCAACCTTGTTCAGCGGGGACAATTTACAGGGCTGCGGACGGATAAACAGGCAATAGAATGGTTTGACATTGACGGGAAGGGCATTCAATCAATACGGATTATTCAGCCGCAGGGTTCGCTCGAACGGAGTACGGGTGTATATTTAAGTAATGCGAATATTCTTGTTTCCGGAGCAGTCCGCCTGAATGACAGATCAATTGTGTATTCAACAAAAAAAGGCATGATATACAGATCCAAAGACCACGGAGAAGGAATGCTGATGTATTCAGCAGATGAACATAAAGAAGGGCTTTCAATACCATGGTGGGTAGGAGCCGACAGTAAAGGAAATATATATTTTACCGATTTGGGAAACCGGACTGTTTCACGCATCAAACCTGATAAGAGTGTTGATGTAATCCTTTCTAAAGAGAAAATAGAAAAAGCCGGGTTCCAGACCGGCAGGTTCATATATTACCGGTTGAGTATAAACAAAGCCGGAATGCTTACAACATGTAACGATTATTTTATTGTAGTAATGTCACCTGACGGCAGGAGTATTGCCCGCTACTCCGATGGAGGAGAGCTGTCATTAAAAAATGTAATTTTAAAAGTTTTAATGTGGGCAGTTTTTGCGATAGCAGTTTTATGGATACTTATATCCGGAACATATATCTACCTGAATATACTCAAGCGCCGCATTCCTCTAATGGTCAAACAGGTGTTGATCTTTGTGCCGATGCTTGTTGTTTCTGTAGCTATACCGGCTAACCTGATCATAGAAGATTTTGCCGGGCGTTACAAAAGTGAATTAACAAAAAAAATATCCCTGATGGTACAGGTCGCACCGAAAGTAATCAATACTGATGATCTTGAAAAAATAACCAGGCATGAAGATTATCTGGGAGAATCGTACAACAGGGTCAGAACTTCTCTCCTTGGAGCATTTAATTACAGCAGTGATGAGTGGAACAGGGGATTTTATTTTGTGATCTACCGTGTCTATGATGACAACATTTACGGATGCATGTATCTCAACGGCGGTATAGGCATCTATTATCCTTTTACATATTTTGATGATCCCGAGAGCATTTACCGCAGCGCATATAAGGGAGAGATTGTTACTGAATCTGTAAGTGATGTCTGGGGGAGCTGGCTTTACGGAGTAGGCCCGATCTACAACAAGGATGGAAAGGTAACTGCATTAATTGAAGTCGGTACAGACCTTTACAGTTACACTCAGGCAAATAACCGTCTTGTCCTGAAAATGATTCTCCGTATAGGCATAATTACCGTGCTGTTTGTCATACTCCTGACGATTGTAACCTATATACTGCTTGTGTCTATCAAACGCCTTAGTACAGGTGTTACCAGGCTTTCGAAAGGGGAGTGGGAGACTAAAGTTGAAATCGGGAAACGCAACGATGAAGTTTCCGATCTTGCCAGGGGTTTTAACCGGATGTCGGAATATATTCTTAATTATATAAATGAAATTGTTCATTTGAATAAAGGCTATCAGCGTTTTGTGCCTGAGCAATTTCTGCATTATCTGGATAAAGAGAGTGTAACTCAGGTGCAGCTGGGCGACCAGGTTCAGAAGATCATGACGGTGATGTTTTCCGACATCCGTTCATTTACATCTCTGTCGGAAAATATGACTCCAAAGGAAAATTTTGATTTTCTGAATTCCTACCTGAAACACGTCGGGCCTGTCATAAGAAAAAATAACGGTTTTATAGATAAATACATCGGTGATGCGGTAATGGCATTATTTCCGCACTCAGCTGATGATGCGCTTGAAGCAGCTGTAGGAATGTTTGAAAACCTTTACACGTTCAATGAAGAACGTATAAAGAAAGGGGACCTGCCGATCGAAATCGGGCTTGGCCTTCATACAGGTCAGCTGATGATGGGAATAATCGGAGAAGAGGAACGGATGGAGGGGACAGTTATCTCGGATAATGTAAACTTCGCATCCCGGCTTGAAGGCCTGACAAAGCATTATGGGGCGCGCATTCTAATAAGCGAGATGACCCACAGCATGCTTGCTCATCCTGAACGCTATCTTATGAGGAATCTCGGGAAGGTCAGGGTAAAAGGGAAGAATGATCCGGTGGCTGTTTTTGAAGTGCTCGACCCTCTTCCTTTTAAACAGAAATCAATGAAGATAAAGACAAAGGATGTCCTTGAAAAAGGCATAATGCTATATCAGCAGAAACGGTTTACAGAAGCTATTGAAAAGTTTAATAAAATACTGGCAGTGGACAAAGAGGATAAGGTCGTAATTAAGTATTATAATGCGGCCTCGGCTTATGCCCAAAAAGTTTCTGTATCTGAAGACTGGGATGGTACGCTGGAGATGAGGGAAAAATGACATCAGAAGTTTCCAAAATAGCCGGGAAAAATACCAAAAGAAATTCTTTGCGTGTAGTAGCTTATCTTGGCCTCGACAGGCCGAACCGCCGTATTGATTACGGAGAGCTGCTGGTTAAGAAACTGATTGCAAGCCGTCATGTAATTGCGGGTCTTGTGATTCATCCTTCGGACCGCATTGCAGATATTGCACGTAAATATTCTATACCTTACATAAGTATCCCGTTTGAGCTGCTGCAGCCTGTTCATAAAATAAAAACAGCACTTACAGAGAATACACAGTTTATTGAATTTTATAATATCTGGCTTGAACATATACGGTCATTCAATGCGGATATCGGGGTTACCATGTGGGGGTACTGGATACCGTCAGAACTTTTTTCTATGCCGCCGCTCGGCTTCATAAATTATCATCCTGCACCTCTTCCTCAGATGCGCGGCATGGAGCCGGATACGTTTGCAATTCTGGAAGGGCGCAAAGAAATCTACGGCACTGTACACAAAGTAAACTATGCTTTTGATTGCGGAGATATTGTTTCATGGACAAAGCATATAAGAATTCACCAGTATGACACGCCGGTTTCAGTCCTGGAAAACCTTAACCGTGAGGGGATAAGTACCGTCATTCATACCCTTAATGCTTTTGCCGACGGAACGGTAAAGGGTGTTCCCCAGAATGATGGCGACGGGACCAGGACTACCAGGGATATGGCGAGGAAAGCTTCTTATATTGATTTTAAAAATGATACAGTGGATATCATTGACAGAAAGCTTCGTGCTTTCTGCGGCCAGGATATAGGTATAAGACTGAAAATTAATCACCAGGGTGTCACCCGTGATGTAGTGGATCTTGAAGGATTTCATGGGAAGTTCCGGGGAGAACAGGGAGATATTCTCGGGGTATACCGCGGCAGAGGTTTCTTTAGAGGCCAGCCTGTTATCCGCGTAGCCGATGGCGTTATTGTTGTGAAGCTCGGAAAGGTAATAACACCGCTTTCGTATTCTTCAATTTTTTACAATGAGTGCCCACAGGAAAAACTCATTGCTCCGGGTAAAAGATTAAGAAGTACCAGACGTAAATCTGTACTCAGGAGTATAACCGGCTAGAAGTAATAATGAATTAATCTGCATGTTTAAGGGCAGCATCGGGAAAGTATCCTATTATTGTATTTACTCCTTTGTTTGAGATTACTGTTGAGTTATAAATATTGTAAGAGTTATTTCCTGAGTTGACTTTAAGCGGTGTGGTTATATTTTTTTTACTCCACCCAAGCCATGAATATTCGGGAAGAAATCTTACAAACCTGTACTTATCAGACGGATTCATTTCTTTTCGGTAAGTGCTTGCCGCTTCTTTGTAATGACGGGTTGCGAAACCGGTTCCGCTGTAGCCTCCATAAATTATACTTCCGACTCCAACACCGGCGAGTTCAGCTGAATTGGCATATAATCCAAGCGCAATAACACCAACACCGAGTGCGCCAAAGAGAGCAAAAATAAGAAAACCTCCTGCGGCTCCAAACAACACCTCTGAAGTCATCTTTGTCGAACTTACACCGAATTTTTCTGCATACTTAACATCATCAATTGTATCAGATATTTCATTGTTACGGGTTTTATGCCTTGCGTACCAGCCTGCAGCGTCCGGAGTTATGAACAAATTAAGATTTACATTCTCGGGGATGGAGAGTGTCAGCCGGGATTTATTACCCATTGCTTTGAAGTCCACATCCCTGTAGCCTCGTAAAAATGCATCGCCCTTCGGATTCCAGTACGGCTGGTATCCGATCCCGCCAAGTATAAGTGTAAGGTTTTTGGGAGGTTCCTCCATGCTGATCAGTTCCTTAATCCATTTCATAGACGGATTTAAAATAAGCGCGCGTCTGAAATCTGTCCGCGCATCATCCCACTCTCCGCACATACTCCAGAGAACTCCGCATATGACACGCATAAAAGCGTCATCAAATCTACCCTCTTCACTGAATTTATTGCTTAAAAGAACCGCTGATCTGTTTACCTCAACCCGCGCACTGGAGAAGTCGTTCCGGAGTGAATAACCCCAACTGAGAAGAAAATGCATCCATATAATTTCATGCTCGGAAGCGTAATATCCTTCGGGAGTTTCCACAAAGAAAAAAGATTTAGCTTCTCTGGAGATTTTATACCTGATCTGGTTATCGATCAGAACAGAGTAGTCTGCCAGTTTGCCGATATCAGGATTTCCTTTTAAAAGATTGAGATAGGTCCGTTCCATAATGGTTATGAAAGTATCGCCTTCACCTGTCGGAAGTGATTGAATCGCACTGTCTATATCTCCGGAGATAAGAGAGGATGAAGGGAAATAATATGTACTTTTTGTATTGAGTGTTGAACAGCTCAGATTAATTAATGACATGGCAAGAATGAGTGAAATCATTTTTTTCATGTTCCGGTATTCCCCTTAAACCGCGTAACGGCAGTGTATACAGATTCAGGCCAGAAGTTTTACCTGTCAACAAACTGAATTTAATAAAAATTATGTAATTGAATAAAAATCAATCAGAAATTTATTGTAAAAATTAACCTGCTTGAATATAAATCTGATTAATTATATTCTTCCGGTTAAATTATTTAAGGAAATGCCGCTTGAAACGGGAATTAAAATATGTCAATATTGAAAGATAAACAATACATAAACTCATCAAATTATAATGCGCGTATTTTACTGCATTATAAATTCAGTGCCAATAAATATTCCTGGCCTTTATGGATTTTTGATAGGATAAATAAAATTGAAGGCGCGAGGGTTCTGGAGATAGGATGCGGCAATGGATTACTATGGAAATTAAATGCAGATAAAATCCCTGAAACATGGGATATTATCCTGACAGATTTTTCAAACGGCATGCTTAATGATGCGGAGAAAAATATAGGAAACAGTTCACACAATATCAAATTTGAATTTATGGATGCGGAAAATATTCCATATGAAGATAACTGTTTTGATATAATTATAGCCAATCATATGCTGTATCATATTAATGATAGAAGAAAGGCATTATCGGGAATCCGGAGAGTATTAAAAAATGACGGAACGTTCTATACTACTACAATGGAAAAAGATTATATGAAAGAGATGACAGACATTGTCAGAAAATACAGATCTATTCCCGGCAGCGGAAAGAGATCAAATAGTACTATTGAAAATTTTTCTCTTGAAAACGGCGCGGAACAGTTAAAGGAATTTTTCGACCGGGTGGATCTGGAGATATATGAAAATTCATTGGTAATAACCGAAGCTGTCCCGCTTACAGAATATGCATTTTCACTGAATAATATTACTCCGGGGAGAATTGTTATCAATGAAAATGAAAAAACAAAATTTACTGAATTTGTGGATAATATTATTACGCGGGAAGGAAGCATTCATATATCGTCTAATGCGGGAATTTTTATAAGCAGGAATGGTCTCTGATATAAAGATATTTTAAATTACTAAAATTAAGGAAGTTAAACTTTATGAAAACAGCATTACTTATAATAGATGTACAGAATGATTATTTTCCCGGCGGGAGAATGGAATTGAATAATAGCATGGATGCCGCTATTAAGATAAAAGAGCTGCTGGAATATTTTCGTAAAACAGGTATGCCGGTGATTCATGTGCAGCATATTTCAATGAAACCCGGAGCATCATTTTTTATTCCCGGAACTGCCGGTGCGGAGTTTAATGAAAACGTAAAACCCGGAAAAGATGAGAAAATAACCGTTAAAAATTATCCTAATAGTTTCCGTAATACCGGACTTGATGATTATTTAAAAGAGAATAAAATTTCAAAACTTGTAATTGCCGGAATGATGACTCACATGTGCATAGACACTACAGTAAGAGCAGCGTTTGACCTCGGATATGAATGTATTGTTGCCGGTGACTGTTGTGCTACAAGAGAGTTGAGTATAGATAATCTTAAAATAGCAGCGCCGGATGTGCAGAATTCATTTTTAGCGGCACTTAACGGGACATTTGCCCGTGTTGTTAAGAAAGATGAAGTTTATGCCCTGGTTAAGTAATTATAAAATGTATTGACAAATAATCCTCAATGGTATCTGGTATTACCAGACGCCATTGAGGATTAAAAAATGAATGAACTGCTTAAACCGCTGAAAACCGAAAGTCTTGCTGATATATTCATCCGCCGTTTTGAAGAACTGATTCTGTCAGAAAAGATATCTATAGGTGAAAAACTCCCCTCTGAGAGGGAACTCGCAGTACAGCTTGGTGTGAGCAGATCTGTTGTGCATGAAGGGCTTATTGAACTTGAAGCGCGCGGCCTTGTGAAAATGAAACCGAGAGCAGGTTCTGTTGTAAATGATTACAGGCGCAACGGTTCTCTTACTCTTCTGAACTCACTCGTTGAATACTCAAACGGGACACTCGGCCCGGACATCCTTGAAAGCATGCTGAAAATGAGGGTACTGTTTGAAACTGAAACAGCTGCTCTTTCCGCTGTAAACCGCAGTGAAGAACATATAAACGAATTTAAATTAATTGTAGAGCAGGAGAAAAAGACTGGCAGGTCTGACCTGGAAAAAATTTCATCTCTCGATTTTGAGTTCCATCTTCTTGTAGCAATATCATCGGGCAACATGATTTATCCTCTGATGCTGAATTCTTTCAAAGAAGTTTATACCAATCTGACACGTAAATTTTTCAGTGACAGTTCACTTGTAGAATTTGTTTTTGCTCACCACGAAAAACTTTTTAAAGCAATAGAAAAAAAAGATGAAAAAGCGGCAGTAAAAATAATGAGAGCTATAATAGCTCATGGTGAAGCGCATCTTAAAGAATCGTTATATCAAAAAAATTAATAGCGGGGTAATATTATGGCAGGATCACCGGCAGTTCAGCAGGAATTTAAAATCAGGGAGCCCGAAGGATTGACTCCGCGCATTAAATGGCTAAGAGACTACTACTTCAAAGGAACATCCCGTAACTGGAATAACGAAACAACTTCATGGACTACAGGTACACCATGGGACGCGCAGTATAATGAACTGACATTCTATATAGTGCCTGAAACCTACGCCCTGATGCAGACAATATACTCCTCTTACAGATTATCCGCAAGAAAGGTTGAACTGCACGAAGATTTCTGGCAATGGACTCTCCCTGAAAGAAGAGCATGGTTCAACCGTGAAGTAATGGTAAAGTACCTTCCGAAAGAGATCCTTCCCGGCGACCTCGTCGCGGGAGCGAGATTTAATATAATGACATCGCATTGCCTGACAGAGAAAGAGGCAAAAACGCGTAATAAAATGATATACGGAAAAAATGGTTCCAGGGCGATGATGAAAAAGTTCCATGATCATGGTTACGGGAACTCCGGCGCGACAAGCGGGCACCTGATACCGGGATATGAGAAGGCCCTGAATCTGGGATGGAAAGGGATTCATAAAGAGCTTACAGACCGGTATATCAGCCTCTCTTTAAAAGATAAGAAGGGTGAAACGGGAGGCCAGCTCCGTGCGATGATCACTGCTTCAGAGATGCCCCGTGATGTAGCAGCAGGATATGCGGAGCTTTGCATCTCAATGGCAAAGACTGAAAAAGATAAAACAAGAAGCAATGAACTAATTCAGATGGGGCAGATTCTTTCAAGAGTTCCATGGGAACCGCCTGTTACTTTCTGGGAAGCCGTACAGTCATTGTGGCTGAATCACATGCTGGTTATGAGTGATGAGAACTATCCGGGGCCTGGCGTGTCTTTCGGAAGAATCGATCAGTATATGTTTCCCTACTGGGAACATTCACTCATGAACGGAATGGACAGGGAGTTTGGGAAGGAGATTCTCCGGTGTTTCTGGATGCATGCAAATACCGCTTACGATTCAATGATCAGGACAGGTAACCAGGGGATCACCGCGGGCTTTGGACAGCTGCTGACTCTTGCGGGGTGCGGGGCGGATGGAGAGGATCAGTCTAATGACCTGACATACGCCATACTTGAAGTTATTGATGAGATGTCGCCTATCCTTGAACCAAAACCGAATGTGCGGCTCCATAGAAATACTCCCGGCAAACTTCTCGACAAAGTCGTAGATATGATTTCCGGAAGTCAGGGAGCCCCGTTTCTGCTGAATTTTGACGAAAGATCAATGGCAGGGATGATACTTGAAGGGCATAGATCCGGGATAACAGAACTGATAAATGAAACAAACGTACATGACTACGCACCAGTCGGCTGCCTTGAAAACACCATGGCGGGGAACGACAGATCCGGAACAGTTGATAATAATCTGAATCTTCTGAAAGCGGTGGAGCTTACACTTACAGGCGGAAAGGATATGAATCAGTTTGTTGACCCGATTACCGGGATTGCAGATAAATTAATTCAGGACGGCCCGCGAACCGGAGACCCCCGGAAATTCAGGACTTTTGAAGAGTTCTGGAACGCGTATGAAACTCAGACAAAATATATTGTAAAAAAAATAACGGAACTCTACGAAAAATCTGAAAGTCTCCGTGCAGCATACCATCCTACCCCATATTTATCCTGCCTTGTTAAAGGATGTGCGGAGAAAGCCCTGGACATAACCAGAGGCGGAGCGGAGATCAGTATGGTTACTATTGAAGCTGTGACATACGCTACAACTGTAGATTCAATCCTCGCAGTGAAGTACCTTGTGTTTGATAAAAAACTTTGTACTATGGATGAACTTGTAGATGCTTTGAGAAACAACTGGCAAAATAATAACATACTTCAGGCAATGGCAAAAAATAAAACGCCGAAATACGGAAGAGATGACAATGAAGCTGATGCAATGGCTTTAAGGGTTATGAAACTCTGGACTGACGAAACATGGAAATATAAAACAGGCGTAACAGGAAGACAGTTCAGACCGGGTATGCTCAGCTGGAACTACTGGGCAGGAGACGGATATATAATGGCTGCAAGCCCCGATGGAAGGGCAAGAGGCCAGTTCCTTTCAAATGCTATCTGTCCTTCTAATGGTGCAGATATAAACGGCCCCACTTCAAATTCAAATTCAGTCGGCAAAGCTCTTGGCGGTAAGTCTGATGATAATCCCGAATCATTTCTAGGATATCTTAACCTCCTTCCAAACGGTGCAAGCCATACAATTACATTCAATCCATCAATCATGCGGAGCGGTGAGCATCGTGAAAAATTCAAGGCATTCCTGCGCGGATATATTGAAAACGGAGGTACAGCTCTTCAGATAAATATTCTCGATCCTGACATGCTTCGTGACGCACAGAAACATCCGGAAGATTACAGGCACCTTCTTGTGAGGATCACAGGGTATAACGCATACTTTACCGGGATCGGGCGGGAGCTCCAGGATGAGGTTATTGCGAGATTAAGTCATAGTAAAATTTAGGCGGCAGGATTATGCCGATGGTTAAATCAGAAAATAAACTGCAGGGGACAGTTCTTGAAATACAGAGGATGTCCACAGAGGACGGCCCGGGGATACGCACTACGGTTTTTATGAAGGGCTGCCCTCTGTCATGTATCTGGTGCCATAATCCGGAAAGCATTTCTCCTTTGCCACAGATTCACTGGATGGGTGTAAGGTGTATCGGCTGCGGAACATGTGTTACGGCCTGTCATCGGAAAGCGATAGCAAGTACGGAGCGCGGAATAACAATAGATAGAGAAATCTGCACCGGATGCGGTTTGTGTGCCGAGCAGTGTCCTACGACTGCGCTTGAACTTCTTGGGAAGAAAATGAAAGTGACAGATCTCTTTGATGAGATCATAAAAGACCGGGCGTATTTTGAAAACTCATCAGGAGGAGTGACAATTTCGGGCGGTGAGTGCACTCTTCAGGCTGAATTTGCAGGTGCGCTGCTTATGGAACTTAAAGCTGCAGGAATTCATACAGCAATAGATACATGCGGTTTATTTACCGATTCTGTATTTGATAGTATATTTCCTTATACTGATATTGTTCTCTACGATCTAAAAGAAATAAACCCTAATCTGCATAAAAAATTTACAGGCAGCAGCAACGAAAAGATTCTGAAAAATCTTATCCGGACTGCGGAGTATGTTAAAGGACATCTCTATCCACGTGAAATATGGATACGTACTCCAGTTATTCCCGACACTACAGCACGGATAGAAAATATTGACGGGATAGGAAAGTTTATCTCGTCACTTCCTCCGGGAGTTGTAAAGCGATGGGATCTCTGCGCGTTTAATAATTTATGTGCTGATAAGTACATACGGCTTGGAAAAAAATGGGAGTTTGAAAAAACACCGCTGATTGAAGAATCATTTATGGAAGAACTTGCTGATGCGGCGAGATACTCGGTTTTGGAACCGGAGATAGTTTCGTGGAGCGGGGCAACAGTTTCAGGGAATAAGAAGTTATAGAAAATTTTATGCCCTCACCAGCTCGATGCTTAAGCACGAGCACACTCTCCCCGCCTTATGGCCGGTAGAGTGTTGCCGGCCATAAGGAATGGCCGGGCGAGGGCAAAACAAAAGGAGGAGTAAAAATGAACACAACAAAAACTTTTACTGAAGATGAAATAAAAAAACTTGAACCGGCCGAAAAGATCGGTCTCATTGCTACGGTAAACAGTGAAGGTGCTCCTCACATCTCGCTGATTACGTCTATCCAGCCTCTGGGCGCCGATAAACTTGTATTCGGCGAATTCAGCTACGGCCTCTCCAAATGGCATGTACGGAATAATCCGAAGAGCGCGTTCCTGATGATGACCATGGATAAAAGCCTGTGGCGCGGAAAGTCCCTCTGGAAAGAGAGAAAAAAAGAAGGCCCTGAATATATAATGTATAATGAAAAACCGATGTTCAGGTATAATACATATTTTGGAATAAATACAGTTCACTATCTTGATATGATTGAGTGTGGAGGTAAGGAATCTCTCCCGTTGATTAAGATTATTTTATCCGTTCTTCTTACGCGGTTATCCGGTAAAGTTAAAAAGAAGACTTCCGCCGATCCTCTTAGTAATTTATCAATTTCATTTTTTAACAGAATGGATTCACTTAAATTCCTTGCTTATGTGGGTGATGATGGTTACCCGGAGATCATTCCTGTAATACAGTGCCGTGCCGCTTCATCGGAATCAATTGTTTTTTCACCGGCAGCATATTCTGATGAGATGAAAAAAATACCTGAAGGTGCCGAGGTTGCTGTTTTCGCGATGACTCTTGATATGGAGAGTGTTCTGGTTAGAGGAAATTTTCAGGGATACAAAAGATCAAATTTTGTGAATAGAGGTACAGTGGAAATAGACTGGGTTTATAACTCCATGCCTCCGGTTCATGGACAGATATATCCTCCTGTGCCGCTTAATCCGGTAGATGAATTTTAATACAGGGATTGATGAGTATGAAACCGGATTTTACAATTGGGGAGAGAGTCCGTAAATATTACCGGGCCGATGATATCAGCTGCCCGGCAACACTGTTAAAAACAGCTGCAGAGATATATGACGTTGAACTCTCCCCGCAGAATTTATTTCAAAAATGAATTAAGAGGTTGATTGGCGGCAGTTAATAATGTAATATTCTGATATCAGGAGAAAAAAATGAAAATCAGGATATTAGGAAACGGCGGAGCGATTAATGATGGGCTTCCCTATAATTCTTTTTTGGTAGATGATTTTTTTCTTGCTGAAACTCCTCCTGATATAATGAATTCTCTTTTCAGAGAAAAAGTAAATATCGCAAAACTGAGTATTATTTATATTTCTCATTTTCATGGAGATCATTACTTTGGTCTCCCTTTTCTTATTCTAAGATTATTCTTTAATTCCGGCGGCAGAACTGCTGACAGGAAAATTAAAATCGCCGGGCCGCAGGGGATAAAATATAAAACTGAAGAGATATGCCGGCTTGCACTGGGAGAAAATCATCCGGTAAATAGCTGGATTGAAAACAGTTTTATCTTTAACGAACTCGGGCCTGGAAGTAATATTGTTATAGATAACAATACGTCCCTGAAAATATTTCCGATGCACCATTTCATCGAAACTTACGGATTTTCACTATACCTGAATGGACATATAGTTTTCACATATTTTGCTGATACAATGTGGAACGATGATCTGCTTAACCAGGTAAAATTATTTCCCGGAATAATCCTGACTGATTTGAATGGTGAACCTGCCGATCCCGTAAAAGTTCATATGTCAGAGCAGGACATTATAGAAAAAGCAATTCCTCACAGTGAAGGAAAAATTATCTATTACGGCACTCATTTAAAAATACAGAAAGAGTCTGTTCATAAAAATATTAAATATGTTTATCCGGGAGAGACTATTTTAATACAGCATTTCGTACAATAATGTTATATTCTGTTTATAGAGAAAATTTTTGATCAATGGTTTCAGTGGTTCTACATTCTGACTCGGCTCCCGTAAATCGTGCGTACAAAAATTAGTTGATATAAAATGTTAAGCAGTTACTAAATTTTTTATCTATGCACCGTGAGGAATTATGGAAAATAAATCTCTGATAAAAGCGATACTTGAAGTATTTGCAGTGTCATTGAAACTTGGATTAACATCTTTCGGCGGGCCAATCGCGCACCTGGGATATTACCATAATGAATATGTGGATAAAAGGAAGTGGCTTGATGAGAGGAGTTATCTCGATCTTGTTGCACTCTGCCAGTTTCTGCCCGGACCGGCGAGCACACAGATCAGTATCGCAATAGGAACATTCCGCGCGGGACTTACAGGCGGGATCGCAGCATGGTGCGGTTTTACACTTCCATCAGCTGTAATGATGGTACTTTTTGCGTTTGTGCTCCGGGGATTTAATATTATTGAATCAGGCTGGCTTCATGGACTTAAAATTGTAGCTGCGGCAATTGTCGCGCAGGCGATACTGACTATGTGGCAGAGACTCATCACTGACAGGATCAGTCCGCTAATAGCAATCGCAGTTTTTATAATACTGCTTTTCTGGCAGTCTGCTTTTAACCAGATTATTATTATCGCTGCAGCAGGAGCAGCAGGATTATTTTTTTACAGGAAAAAGGAACTTCCGGTAATTACTGAAATTCAGGTACCGGTGTCCAGAAAAACAGCAGTTTTATGTTTAACCATTTTTTTTATATTGCTGGTTTTACTTCCTGTGGCTCGTAACATGTCGGGCAATCAAATGATTTCCGTAGCGGACAGCTTCTACCGTTCCGGTTCTCTCGTTTTCGGAGGCGGGCACGTTGTACTCCCTCTTCTTGAGCATGAAGTTGTTCCAACCGGATGGGTTACCAGGGATGTCTTCCTTGCGGGATATGGTGCAGCTCAGGGAGTTCCCGGGCCTCTATTTACTTTTGCGGCTTATCTCGGAGCAATGCTCGGCGGGATAAAATTTGCGCTTATTGCACTGATTGCAATTTTTCTGCCGGCATACCTTTTAATTATTGGAGCTCTCCCTTTCTGGAATATGCTGCGGAACAATTCTAAAATTCAGGGTGCGCTTACGGGAATCAACGCGGGTGTAGTCGGCATACTGCTCGCCGCATTATATAATCCGGTCTGGATATCTGCAATTTTTTCAAAATATGACCTTGCTCTTGCAGTTTTGTTGTTCGGGATGCTGTTTTTTATTAAATTACCTCCATGGATTATTGTGATTGCAGGCGCATCGGGCGGAATGATATTAGAAGCAATCAAGTTCTGAAAATTATATAAACGGCTGATAACCGGAGGATACCTGAAATGGACGAAAAATCTTTTTTATCAAAAATGGCTGAGAGTTATAAAATTACTCTTCCCGCAAGATATGAGCAGTTTATCATTGAAAAAGAATATTTAATGTGCGAGGAGAGCCAGGCAGTCTTCACGGGATTTATAAGCGGCCTTTATCATCTTCACTTTGTTGACGAGCTGCTCGCTGATGTTTTTAAACTCGGGGCGGCGCAGGGTATTAAAGACATTAAGGATACCTGGACGAAAGAGTTTAATATATATATCCCTCTGGCTTATTTTGATCATCCCGAAGTTCCTGAACCGAAAGGCTTCCTTGTGTGGGATAATTCTGAAGAGATGATGCCTGTACTTATTTTTGATTTTGAAGGGCCGCGTGTTTATGCGGTTGCTGATAATCTTGATGAGTTTCTAAAAAATTTTCCTGATATACACAACAAAGAACAGAGAAGCAGAAATGCCTCTGAACTGGCCGATAGAAAATTTGAATTCTGGAAAAAAGGTGATAGAAAAAATTTTAATTTTTAGAATCCTTTCAAAGGTTTTAAGACCGTCCCCTGGTTTCTGATTTCACGATATAGCTGACTTGCGGTAATTATAAAAAAAGGGGACACGTCTAACCCTGAACTTTTAAGAGCTTCTGCGACCCATGTATTGCATGTATTAAACAGGCAGTATCTGTACACAGATTTAAAAAAAATAATTTCACCGGAATATTTTTCTGATGTAATAAAAAGTGTATCCCCGGTATCCTTTTTAAAACTGTTTTCAATAAATCTGATTAGTTTAATATACTGATCTTTCGAGAGAGTCAGCCTCACCGTATAATCACTCCATCCGATGAAGCTGTCAGCAGTATTGCTGTAACCTTCTATCCGGATTACACTTGTGTTGGGAAGAAGAACCGCTCTTGCTCCCATGCAGAAATTGTCCTTCGGGTTCTGGTAGAATTTTTCCTCTCCCCATCCGATATCAGTGAATCTGAAATTTTTAAAATATTTTAACGCGGTGATTGTT
>Ga0116170_10001294_pt1 | contig 25407 bp, 17 predicted proteins | sample AD_JPNHW1_MetaG_FD_89797 | JGI IMG/M metagenome (GOLD analysis project Ga0116170, IMG submission 89797) | Active sludge microbial communities of municipal wastewater-treating anaerobic digesters from Japan - AD_JPNHW1_MetaG | ecosystem: Engineered > Bioreactor > Anaerobic > Digestate | place... | reverse complement strand
TCGAACCTGAGCTGGGGAGTCCTGAGTTCCTTTGATATTGAAAGAACAATGCTCTTCAGAAGATCAAATGCCGCATTTTCACCTGTCGCAATGAAACCTATCCTTTTTTTCTCGCCGTCGGCCGTGAATATCCTGCTGAACTCAAAAAGGCTGAAATCTTTGAAGTTCTTAAGATTCTCGAACACATTTTTTATCATTGCCGGAGCAAGTGAATATCTGAGATATGGAGTTTCCTTTTCTGCAACGGTCTCAATAAGCTTCTCTTTGTTGAAAGGCACTTTCTCAAGTTCATCAGGACCGCAGAAAGAGTAGTTTATCACTTCGCTTGCACCGAAACAGTTCACAAAAATGTTCCTGACCGCATTTCCTTTTTCAAGATCAATGTTGACAGGAGCTCTATCCATATTGAAAAGAGGACTTACCGGCTCAATGTTGTTGAATCCGTAAAGTCTGCCTATCTCCTCGATTATATCTTCTGCTCTTGAAACATCCTTGCTTCTTCTGTGTACCGGAATTTCAACAACGATCGTGCCTGTTTTCATTTCAAGGTTGAAATCAAGGAATCCAAGCATTGAAACCATTTCAGAATCAGGCAGTTTTTCTTCAGTAATCCCCAGAAATGAACGGATCTTTGCGGTTGTAAGAGTGATATGTCCTTTGAAACCGTAGTTTTTGCTGTTATCGGCAACTGCAAGCTCAGACAGGATAACGGCACCGGGAATAAGTTCTTTTGTAAGTTCGACAAATCTCTGCATTGCAAGATAGCAGTTCTCGACCCAGAGTGCTTTTTCAAATCTGCTTGAAGAATCTGTACGGAGATCAAGTCTGTTTGCAGTTTTTCTTATGCTCGAAGGATGGAAAAGTGCCGCTTCAATGAAAATTTCAGTCGTATCGTTCTTGACTTCGCTGTTCAGCCCGCCCATGACACCGGCAATCGCAAGACCTCTGACTGTATCGGCAATAACTGCATCTTCAGCTTTAAGAATTCGTTCAATACCATCAAGAGTTACAAATTTTTCGCCATTGACCGCATCTCTGATCACGATCTTGTTTCCTGCTATATCTCTTCTGTCAAAAGTGTGCAGAGGATGACCAGTCTCATACATTACAAAATTTGCTATATCGACGATGTTGTTTATTGACCGCAGACCTATATTTTCGAGCCTTCTTTTAAGCCACAACGGCGATGGAGCAACTTTCAAGTTACCCATCTTGAGACCCAGATAGTGCAGGCATCTTGTTGTATTTATTTCGATTTCAAATTCTTCTTCGACACGGTCAGCAGTAATACCTGTATATTTAAGTTCATTTTTCCAAGGTCTTTTAAAAAGTGCCCGAAGCTCTCTTGCGATACCGAAATGACCCCAGAGATCAGGTCTATGGTTTATTGTTTTGTTCTCGATCTCGATCACGAAATCCTTTTCGCCAAAGATCGTTGAAATCGGTTTTCCTGCAACAAGAGAATCATCAAGAACAATAATTCCGTCGTGATTGGTTCCAAGCCCCAGTTCATCTTCAGCACATATCATACCGCAGCTTTCAACACCCCTGATCTTCGCCGGTTTGATCTCAAAATTACCCGGCAGTACTGTGCCAAGCGGTGCAAAAGCGACAGTCTGACCTTCTGCAATGTTCGGCGCCCCGCAAACAACAGTCTGTCTGCCTGATCCGTCAAAAACAGTCGCCAGATGAAGCCTGTCCGAATCAGGATGAGGAATAACTTTCTCGACTTTTGCAATGATAACCTTGTCAAAATGAGCTCCGACCCAGTGTGCCGCCTCGACTTCAGCAGATCTCATTGTAAGCTGTCTGGATATTTCTTCTGCCGCAATGTCGTCAAGTTCAATATAATCTTTAAGCCAGTTGAGAGATAATTTCATTTTCAGTCTCCAAGTTAAAACTGTTTCATAAAACGGAGATCACCACCGTGGAAATGCCGGATGTCATCAATACTGTACTTCATCATGACAAGGCGCTCAATTCCGCCGCCAAATGCAAATCCTTGATATTCTTCAGGATCTATTCCGCCATTTTTCAGCACATTCGGGTGTATCATTCCGCAGCCAAGATATTCCACCCAGCCTGACTGCTTGCAGACACTGCACCCTTTTCCGCCACATATCTGACATTTAAAATCAAGCTCGAACCCCGGCTCAACGAACGGAAAAAAAGAAGGTCTGAGCCTTATTTCAACTGGATGCCCGAAGATATTGGAAACTATTTTTTTCAATGTATAGATCAGGTTTGCAACAGATATGCCCTTATCAACAACCATCCCCTCTATCTGGTGGAACGAGTGCTCGTGACTTGCATCAACTGCCTCATTTCTATAAACTTTTCCGGGAGATACAAATTTAAACGGAGGTTTTCTGCTCTGCATTCCTCTTATCTGGACAGTCGATGTCTGTGTCCTCAGGAGCATCCCGTTCTTCAACCAGAAAGTATCCTGCGCATCTCTTGCAGGATGATCATCAGGAATGTTCAGAGCGTTGAAATTATAATATTCGGTTTCCATTTCCGGACCGTCAATGATCTCAAAACCCATCGAAATAAAAAGCTCTTCAAGCTCGTGCCGCACCATGGAAATAGGATGAACAGAACCCTGAACAGGCTCGCCTGGCCATGTAATATCGCTCCATTGGCTTTCTATCTTTTTGCGAATTTCCTTTTCTTCGAATTCCACCTGTTTTTCATTTATGGTCTTTTCCATATCTGACTTTATCTGGTTAATTAACTGCCCGACTTCCTTTTTCATTTCATTTGAAAGGTCCTTCAGATCTTTCATTATGGAAGTAACCATTCCCTTCTTGCCGAGAAATGCAACTCTCAATGTTTCAAGAGCTTCTTTTTCATTAACTGAATTGATCTGCTCTAAAAAGTTCTTCCTCAAATTTTCCAGCTGATTTTTCATGAACCGACCCCTGAATCTATGACTGTAAAAACAAAAACTCTGCAACAATAGGAAAATACTAATAAACTCAGTTTTTTCAAGAAAAAAGAGGTCTTAATAAAGTTTGAACTATCCGGAAAATGTGATAATATCAGATAATTTTCTTATGGAGAAAAAAATGAAGAAAAAAATAGCTTTTGTCGGAGCGACAGATTCTGAACTCAGATTTATCAAATTCTTTTCACTCCTACCCGATTTTGAGATAGCTCTTATTTCAGAAGAAAAGAAAAATGCCTCCGGAATAAAGTTCGCAGAAGAAAAGCAGTATAGAACTTCTTCATCATTTATTGAAGTCATAAAAATTCAGGATATTGATGTTATTGCAGTTCTGACTCCGAATCCGGAGATATTTTCTCAAATATACAATACTGCAAAACCTCATCAGACAGTTCTTGACCGGAAACATTTCATATTTTTCTATGAAACCATGGCATCTCTTATCTCTACAAAATATCTGGTGATAGAAGAAAATTTCAATCAGAACACTAAAGAAATAAAAAAGGCGATAAGTGATTTCAGTCTCATCACAAAAAACATTGATATTCTTGCCATCAACGCATCTATTGAAGCTGCAAGAGCCGGTGAATCAGGTAAAGGATTCGCTGTTGTAGCATCAAATATCAAAAATCTTGTAAAAAGCAGCAGGGATATGCTCACACATATAAAGTCTGTTCTTGATAAATTTACAATTCTTAACTCTCAATTGATGGAAATAAGAGAATCTCTGATAGAAAAAAAGGACGAAAACAATCAGTAAGATCTACTTATCATCTTCAAAAAGCGATTTTCTATATAGCTGGTCAGGAAAAACTATTCCAAGAGTTATTGATGCTTTACGATCGCCGACACTTTTGCTCATATCTGTAAAAAAATCTTTTGCATAACCTTTTACCGTCTCATTCAACTCTTCTTCTGTACTGTCACCTTCATACAATCTGAACTGTTCATCTCTTATTTTATCGAGCATCACATTGTAATCATATTTTATCATTTCTATGTCATCAGGATCCATCCCTTTTTCCACAAGAGCTTTGTGAAGAAACTCAGTCCATGACTTCTTAACTTCATTTGCGTAGTCCATCAAGAACTTGTTCCTTTCCTTTTTATATTCTTCAAGAGCTTTCGAACCGCCCTGTTTTCTTAAAGTTCCGAGTTCAGATCTCATTTTGTTCAGTTTATCCTGCAATAAAGAAATGTTGGTATTATCATTCCTGTTTTCTGCGACAGATCTTGAACCAGTCAGCCTTTTCAATTCTGCAACATCAAGCTTCAATTCTTCGATCTCCTTGGCCGCAGCAATCAACTTCTTTTCTGAAATTTCTTTACTCTTATAATTTATTAATGACATGACCAGAGATACTGCAGAACAAATTATCAGAACCATTATTATAATACTGCCGGTTTTTGACATATTAATCATATTTACACACCTCTCCAGACAAAAATCTTTCCTGCCACCATTTGATCTGATTCTGAGAAAATCCATTTTTCAACAGATCTTCTTTATCCTTTTTATTATAGATTGAGTTATAAATATCACCAAGCAAAAACTGTTTTTCAATTCCGGCACGCTTTTCATGAGCTGTCACAGAAAAGAACTGCTCACGGTTTTTCTCATTTGTGTACGGAAAACAAAACCCGCCGAATAATCTCAGAAAATCACTTTGAGAAATAGTGTTCTCAACATTTTTGAAATTAAAGGAAAAAGAGGCATTCTTTGAAAAACCTTTATCAACCGATCTATTCAACTCTTTATTTGAAAGCATTATAACAGGAACATTCTTGAATCTGTCCTTTATTCTGATCAGAACAAAAAAAACTCCTTTTTGAAAAGTTCCAGATAGATAGGAATATCCTGTATCAGACTGAATTTTTATCTGTCCTTTGCTTATTCCGTTTATAAATATCTCTCCGTTACTCACGCCGTAAAGGACTGACTCAAAACTTGTCGGGGTCTGAACATCCAGATATAAATATCCGTACTCCTCATCCTTTGAAAGACTTTTCAGCACTTTCAAATTGAGATTTCTGTTTAATGTCCGTTTTTCAACTTTGGGAAGATTATATAATTCTATAAAAATATCCTTGAAATGATCATTTTTTTCAAGTTGATACCATTTTCTGTATTCATTGATGTCATTATAAAAAACGCTGAAATACTTTTCCAGACCATCTTGTGAGAAAAGCCCGGTCCATATAAAAAAGAAGGGGAGCAAAGCCCCCCTTATAAATCCTGATCTCATAAAAACCTTATTTCAATTCTTCAAGAAGCAGCCTCGATTTAAGATAAATCTCATCAGTAGGAAGAAGACTCTTCATAAGCATTTCAAGTATTCTGACTGATTTTGCCTTATTAGACTCTTTCGAACCGAATGCCTCCCAGTACATAGCCTGTGCTTTTGTACTGATAGACTTAAGACCTTCTTTTGCAGATTTGCTGCCGGAATCAAGGAAAAGTGCATCTACGAAATCCTGTCTTGCAAGTGATATATCACCCTTATCAAGTTTATCAAGACCGCTCTTTGTATATGCATCAGCCATCAAAGCTTCAATCTTCTTTGTTACACCTGTAATCTGAACTTCTCTTGCAGACACTTCATCATATTCTTTCTTAAAACGCTCCTGAACCATTTTCAATTCAGCATCGTTTATCTTAGCGAGAGTTTCGTCATATTTCTTCGCAACCTGATCTTTTTTACCTTTTGCAGCTTCTTTATCTTTATCCGCAAGAGCACCTTTCTGTGAATCTGCCTTTTCCGCTTCAGCTCTTATCTTCTCAATCTGAACATCAAATCCCTGTTTTTTCTTGTCCCACATACCTTTTTCTTTTTCAAGAACAAGCTGTCTCTTTTCCTTTCTCTTATCTTTTTCGGTAAGAAGCTTATCTCTCTTTGCCATCATTTCCTTTTTCTGAGCATCTCTTTCACTTTTCTCTTTAAGCTCCATGTTATCATATTTGTCCTGAATGGCTTTCTTTGTGTCCTCATACCACTGCTGTTTTGTTTCGGCAGTCTTCTGCCACACAGCTTCCTTTTTCTTGGAATCTGCATGTTGTTTACCTTTCATCTCTTCAAGCTGTCTCGACCAGACATTATTTACATTCTCGATCTCGCCTGTTATAGCATCAATCTGTTTGTTATTAGAATCCAGTCTTCCTCTTGATCCAGCTGTTTTTCTATCAAATGCTGCCTGTCTCATTTCTTTTTCTTTTGCCCAGGTTGCCTGCTGTTTAGCTCTTTCTGCTTTTCTGGCTTCTATTTTTTTATCTCTTTCCTTCTGAGCCACTAATATCTGCTGATCAATACCGGCTTTGAATTTTTTCTTGTCAGCAAGGAAAATCTTGAAAGTTTTTTCGTATTCAGCTTTTTCACCTTTCTTTTTAGCAGTAAATGTTTTGTTCTCATTCTGAAGTCTCTGGTTCTCTGTACCAAGCTTTGTATCAAGTTCAGAAAGGAGTTTTTCATACTTTTCGTCAATAGCAGTTATCTCTTTCTGTACAAAATTATCATGGGACTTTTCATGAGCTGCGAGATCTTTGGAAATTTTAGCAAGATCAGCTTTCATCTTTGTGAGTTCTTTATTTCTTTCACCGGCAAGTTTTGCAATTTCACCGGCGAGAGTCTTTTTAAATCCACCTTCAGCAAGAGCTTTCTGTTTTCCAAGTACAGCATTTTCCTTTTTCAATTCATCTGTTTTTGCTCCTTTTTCTTTTTGAAGCGCAGCAATATCAGCTTTCATCTTATTTCTTACTTCAGTAAATTTCTTCGCAATAACATCCTGCTCAGCTTTTACTTGTGCATCAACACCTTTTGTATTTGCTATTGCTTGCGTTTTCTTAGCTGTAAGATCTGCAATAACAGTTTTATTAGCCTGAGTCAGAGCAGCTATTTTTGCATTTTTCTCTTTCTGAAGATCTTCCTTCTGTTTATTAATGTCAGCAATCTCTTTTTCAAAAGGAGCTTTTATTTCTTTCAATTTTGCCGGATCGACAACATTGACCTTCTTCTCCCATGTTTTAACAGAAACAAGAACCGCTGAAAGTTGTTTCTGAAGTTCTGCTATATTCCCTTTTATTGAAGCTTTTTCTTTTTCAGCAAGAGCTTTGTACTTTGCATTAATATTGGTTTTTTCAGCGTTGATATTTTTCAGTTCAGCTGCTTTTTCAGCAGCAACACTAGCTTTTCTTGCCTTAATGCTTGCGCTTATAGATTTTTCTTTTACAGATGCATCTGCCGCTACTTTCTTTGCTCCGCCTGTCTTTCCTGCCATTTTAGCCTTATGAGTACTGACAAAGGCAGCAACTTTCTTCTGCTGTATTGCAAGAGCGGCTTCCTTTTCCTTTTTGATCTCACCGATTTCTTTATTTATAGTAATCAATTCAAGGTTTTTTTCTTTATCAATTTTTGCAAGTTCCAGCTTGTTCTTTGCAATTTCTCTTTCTGCCTTAGATTTTTCGAAATCGATCTTTCTGCTGTAACTGCTCTCAGCAAACTCTATTTTTCTTTCAGTCGATTTTTCATCAACTTCCATTTTTCTCATAGCTGCAGAAAATTCTCTTTCCAGTTTAGCGAGCTCAGCTTTGTTGTTCTTGTTGGCATCTTTTTTATCTTCATAATCCTGTTTTGCGCTTCCCTTGGCCTGTCTGATTGCATCAAGAAGTTCCTGATGTTTATTAATTTCTTCAACTTTCTGATTGTCAAGCTCAGCGATAGCCTGATTCATTTTATCTACAAGTGCATCCACGCTGAAGGGAGCCATTTTCTGCTCATAGTTGCTGTCTATCGCTGCAACTTTTTCTTCAAGTTTCCCAAGTTTCTCGTCATAAGATGAAGCGATCTTTGCCTCTTCAGCTGAGAATTCACTCATCTGCTTTCCATAAACTTCTTCTTCTTTTGCATCTTCAGAAGCAGCTTGTTCAAGATCTTTAGAAGCCTGTGCTCTTACAGCTTCGATTTCTTTCTGAACATCTTCTTCAACTTTGATCATCTTCTGAGCATATGTGTCTTCAATACTGCCAAGCTTCACATCAAGCTTGTTGAGTTCATCCATCTTTTTCTGCTCAAATTTTCCATCGATTTCGGCTGTTTTTCCTTTTTCCTCTTCTATCTGAGTTCTAAGTTTGTTGTCATCTGCAGTAAGCTTGTCTATTTCTTTTCCGACAAAATCTCCCCAGTTGGCCTTAAAATTTTCTGTAGCCTCGAGAAGTTTGTTCTGAACAGTCATTATTTTTTCTTCGAGTGCAGAACTTTTTGATGCATAATCATCATCAATCTTGGCCTTCGTCTCTTCAAAACGACCAGTTTCAACAGCTATTTTTTCTTCAATGGAACCAACCTCTGATATAAGCTTTTCGCTTTTTGCTCTTAGCTCATTTTCCTTCTTCATTTTTTCATTTTCTTCATCCTCAGATGTCTTTGCTATAGCTTCCTGTATCTGAGATATCTTCGATTCATAGTCCTGTTCCATTTTTCCGATGACTTCTTCATTCTTTGAAAGCTTCTGATCGGTTAAAACTATCTCTTTTTCATTAGCCTTTATCATCTCATCTTCTTTCTTGGCTTTAAGAGCTTCGGTTTCATCGGAATGCTTACTTACAGCTTCTTCGAGTTTTGATTTAAGCTGGGAAAGCTCATTCAATTTTGTTTCATATGTTTTTTCAGATTTCTGCTGTGCATCAGTCTTTACTTTTGCATATTCAGCTTCTATCTCAGTGCGCTTTTTATCAAGTTCTTCCTGAATTTTGCCCATTGCGTTGGCATTTTTAACCATGAATTCTTCTATTTCACGGTCAAACTTATCAAGTTCCTTTGATTTTCCGGATTCTTCTGAATCGTATTTTGCAAGCTTCTGATTCAATTCGTCAAAATTTTTCTGATATTCTTTTTCTACTTCAACGCTGTATTTTCTGTCTTCATCTTCGTTTTTCATCTTCACACTTTCATTGGCTGCGAGAATCTTGCGCTCTTCCTTATCAAATTCATCAACCAGCTTCTGAATTTCAGCATCTGTATCCTTGTTCTTAGCCTGTAGATCAGCCTTTTTCTTCTCAAGATCAGCCACCTTTTTGGTAATTCTGTCACCCTCAGATTTTTCTCCATTCTTGCCGAGATCATAGAAATCATCCTTTTCTTTCTGGAATGCTTTCTTCCAATCATCATAAGCTTTGTCGTGAGCTTTAAACTCTTTATCTTTGTCGTCTTCTCTCTTCTTATTTGTAATCTTGATAACGCCTTTTTCCCTTTGCTCGATCATTGTGATCTGGCTTTCAAGATTAACTATTTCCTGTTCAAGACTTGAATCGTCCTTTTCCCACTGATATTTCATTTCCTGAATTCTTTTTTTCAATTCACCTTCAGCATCTTTCTGTGCTTTCAGGGTTTCAGTTTCCTTATTTCTCAGTTCAGAAACAGCTTTTTCCCGTTCTTTGATATTGTCATTTACCCATTTATCAATATCGACATATTGTTTTGCTCTCCATTTTCTTGCTTCATCAATCTTCGATTTAAACGATTTGTGGATCTGGTCGACAACTTCAGCATCAGCAGGATTGGGTGTGAGATATTTCAAACGGACACTCTTGTCCTTTTTGTAGGCCATATACTTGTAACCCTGTTCACGAATATTTTCGTCTGCTTTTTTAAGCTCGTCAAGAGTTCTCAGAGCTGCTCTGTAGTCACCGGCTCCCATCGAATCGGAAGCTTTTGAAAGTCCGCCTTTAACTTTTTCAGCATCATCATAAAGCGATTTTGCTGTATCGTTCTGCGAACAGTTACATTTCATTTCGTTTGCAGCACGATTAAAAGTATCTGCAGCCTCATCGATGTCACCTTTGTCATACGCCTCGAAACCTTTCACTATTTCACTCTTTACTTCGGTGTATGATGCAAGTTTTTTTCTTTCAGAACTGCTTCTACTGCTGCTTTTTGAAGCTGTTTTTGTATCAGAAGAACTGCCTGAAGACAGAACAAGAGATCTTATGGCACCGACCATATCAGACGCAATGTCCTCGCCATCAGAGTCGGAACTCGCGGTAACAGGTTTGCTGCCGACTTTTGTTAAGTCTTTGTCGTACATTACGATAGAAACTCTTATTCCTGAGCCTTTTTCGATCCTGACTTTTGGAATAATGATATAGTTAAAATCTCCTTCTTCAGCAACAACTTTCAGAATGCACTTACTGTTGTCATTGCATCTTGCAACCGCACTTCTCTGAGTGCTAGTCAAAGCATCTTTCTCTGCGACAACAGATGCACCGCGTATTGTCGAGAAAAGAAGTGACAGGTTGCTGGTAATGTCTTTTGCAAGTTTCTGCTCTGTTGCAGTCTTTCCGGCTGTGGAAATCACAACCACCTTGCTTTCAGCAAACATTGTGAAGGAAACAAATAATACAGTCAACAAACCGATAACACTAATGATCCTTTTCACTGGACCCTCCTGTCTGAACAAATATGTAAAGCAACAAATACGCAATCACTAAATTATTAGCGCAAGGAAGGATATTAACCGTGAGGCTGTTTGTCAATTTTTTCCATGAATTTTTTAAATGATTGGGAATATAAAAACAGCCAGTTAGGACTACAATATTAATTTTAGATTATTTAAGGGTCGATTCTATCTCAACGACAAATGCTTTGAATTTTTCGAGATCAGCACCTTTGAGTATTTCCGGAACCGTTTTGTGATGCTTGAAAGGATCGACCACCACCCCTTTTGATCCTGCATTTATCTGGTAGTGCAAATGCGGAGCGGTTGTCTTTCCAGTGTTGCCTGAAAGCGCTATCTGCTCACCTTTTTTCACCTTCTGTCCTTCAACGACATCAATACTGCCCAGATGAAGATATTTAAAAACGACCGGCTTGTCCTTTTCCCTGATCTCAACACAATATCCGTTATATTTCATCATCCAGTTTTTTCTCAGAACAGTTCCATCAACGGTTGCAAACACTGGCGTTCCTGCCAGTGCTTTAAAATCGACACCTTCATGTCTGGGCGATCTATCCCCGACAATACTTGTGACCTGTATATATTCTTTTATCGGAGGATCGGGAACTATGTTTTTTTCGATACCCGAGGCATCTGCGTAATAATACTTGGAAAATTTAGCATTATCTTTTTTAAATCTAAATATCTGAATGTTCTTATTAAACTTCTTTGAATGATAGGCTAGAAATATCATTTCTATCGCATCCGGCATATCATTTCTGATTTTTTTCTCTTCAGCCGGAACTATACGGAACATAAAATCTATCCTGTCACCTTTTCTGACATCGCTCCTTATGACCAGATCCCATATCAGCAATCTGCCGATATGTGCACTTAACAGCTCGGAAAGATTGGATATTCCAGACTCTTCTGAAAGCTTTGTTATCTCTTCGCTTGACTTGAACGCCTCAAAAAAACTGTCCTCGACAGTAACCGAAGCTATTATATGTTCTCCTTCCGGAATCTTTTTTCTTTCAGGAACCTTATTCTTTTCAGCTTTTTCATCTGATGATGCTGCACTTTCGTCCAGATCCTTTTTTACATCTGCACTATTATCTATCTCCGGATGTCTGCCAGTTTCCTGAACAACCTCCCGTTCTCTCATTAAAAAAGTTATAACAAGTATTATATTCAAAGCAAGTGAAAGCATAAATAGCGTTTTCCATTTTTTCACTTGCGGATTAGAAAACAGATATGTCATTTTTCCCTCTCGAAAAGTGCAGAATAAAAAACAGAGTCAGTCTGGGATATCGCCTCGGCCTTTGCTGTTCCGAACTCAGAAGAAATTTCGTTGAGCATGTGCTCGTTCTGCTTTTCATAAAAGAAAAAAGCGTAGTCAGCGTTTTTTAAAGTATTGGTCCCTTTTATATCTTTTCTGATAATCCCCTCTTTTTGCAAATAAAGAAATGAATTCCAGTTCAATCCTTCATATCCTCCCATGACATAAACAGTTGATCCGGCAGGTGCCGTGTTTAATTTATCCACAAGTTCGATAATATCATAACCCCAGAAATTTCTTTGCATTCTCAGTTCTGCGGCCCCTTGTGCTCCGTCAAGAAGTTCATTATAAAATGCCGCTCCTCTTTTTGCAAATTTGATATTCAGAGGAACAATAGCAATGGCGGCGACGGTAAATATTATTACCGGAATAAATTTCTGTTTCCATGCATCTTTTCCTGCGAAACGCCTAAGCTCTTCGCTTATTACAAATATTCCGGCGGTCATCATCAGCGGATATCCGGTAAACCAGTGTTTAATACCGCCAAATATCGGAACACTCGGAATGGCAATAAGAACTATCGGAAAAAGAGACCCTGTAAGCATTAAGGCGTTGATTTCCTTGTCTTTCCAGCTACTTGATCTGAGGACACCTGCAGCAAACAGAAGAATTCCTGCAATAAAGAAAAGGAGTTGAGGAACCGGAGTGGTGAAAAGTGTCATGCCGAAAGGATAATTCACAGGAAAAGGCGGTTTTGCAAGCTCCGTTCCGAAATAATAGTTTGTATAATTGACATGCAGAGTGTGAAAGGCAAGATAATCTCCGAATCTTTTAATTGTGTCATACCAGAGCCACGGCCAGCTTATAAAATAAACAGGAATTGTAATAAAAACAAACGCATAGAAAACCTTGGGAACAGATATGAAAAGTTTTTTGAACCAGTTGCACTTCAACTCTTTACGATAATTCAATATATAAAATATCATCCAGCTGATAAAAAACAGTACCGGAATAAAAAAAACATTGTGTTTCGATGCCATTGCAAAACCCAGAAGAACAGCTGTACAAATTCCGGTCGAGAACGATCCGCTTTTCAAATGAAGTGCATACAGAAAAAAGATAGCGCTCCAGAAAAACAGTATCGGAATGTCAAAACATGCAAGATGGGAATGGAAAAAAATATGCGGCATCATAAAAAAGAAAAACGGAGCAACAACCGCTGTGAACCTGTTAAAAAAGAAAAGTCCGAAAAAGAATATAAAAATTGCGGTGAACGCCGCAAAAAGAGCACCGACAAATCTTGCCGACTGTGCAAAGCTCATCCAGCCGAGCTTCCTTTCAAAAATATATTGTGAAAAACCGAAAAGTGTTTTCAAAAATGCAGGATGCTCGCTGTTAAATTTAAAATATTTATCAACAGATTTTCTGCTGAAAGGTTCTGTAAAATCTCCTTTTGCAAAACTTTTCTCAATAAATTCAAACCAGTCCGCTGTTATTGATGCAGCTTTCATATAAAAACCTTCATCACGGACAAATCCTATCAGACCCGATGTTGCATGAATGTAGAAAAAGATAAAAAAACCTATTGCAAGAGATGTTATAATATCTTTCTTTTCTATGTTCAGGATCGTTTTCATTTTGTCATATACCCGTTAAACACAAAATGTCTCTGTCCGTCATTTTCGGTGCTGAAATTTATTTCGACCTGCTTTGCACTATTAGGTATCTGAATACTGTTCGTGTATATCCTGCTCTCGCTTTTGTTCGAATATTTCAATACTGATGCCCCGTCAAAAAGCACATCAACTTCAACAGGCGCTGTATTGTCCGATCTGTAAGCTGTCTCAAGAAACGCTGTGTTCAGAATGAGTTTTGATGCCTGTTCAGGAATATCAAAAAGCATGTGGAGGGTCATATCACTTTTGGGATGCGCCCAGACAACTCTCTGTGTTTTTCCATTTAAAGTCGCACTGGTCATACCCACATAATTCCACTCATCTTTACTGCACTGCCACCTGTTAACTCCTGATATTACGCATGGAAATTTTGTATCTTTTTTTGAAAACCATACTTCTTTCGCTTTTCCTATATCTCTGACAAATGAAAAATCCTTCCTGAACTTTTCAGTGCCGTCCGAACCTATAATTACAAAACCTCTGCCGGCTTTGATCCTTTTGATCTCCGAAACTTCCATTCTGCTGGAAATTTCATCCCATTTTTCTTCATTTTTAAGAAGGAAAAATATGCGTCCGCCTTCATCTTTCATATATCTTAATTCTTTATTTGTTGCTTCTTTTAAAGTGAGGAATATCGAAGTTATTCCGGGGTTGAGATATTGAAGAAACCCGAGGTCCCAGTCAATTTCAGGGAAAACTGCGTCGCCTTCTTCAAATTCTTCGTTAAGTATTCTGGCAAACGCTTTTTCTGTTTCATCATCAACGCCGGATCTGTCGCTGAAAAATGTCCAGTATAAAAATGTCAGAGGAATCGAAAAAACAAAAAGAACAGTGATGAATTTATAAATTCTGCTCAATATCATGGAAAAAGTGTGAGATTTATGTCTTTTGCAACAGCGGAATGGGTCAAAGCTCCGACAGAAATGAAGTCAGCGCCTATTCTGCTCAGCTCGTTTATTCTGGGCAGTGTGACACCTCCAGATATTTCGACAAGTGCTTTTCTACCGATAATAAGTACAGCATCTTTCATCATATCGACAGACATGTTGTCAAGCATAATAACATCGGCTCCGGCAGTCAAAGCTTCATTCACCTGAGCAAGAGTTGAAGTCTCAACCTCTATTTTAAGAAGGTGATGCGCCCCTTTTCTCACTTCAGTAACAGCTTTTGAAATAGATCCTGACATTGCGATGTGATTGTCCTTTATCATTATCCCGTCATCAAGACCGAAACGGTGATTGCCTGCTCCACCCGTCAGAACCGCATATTTTTCAAGTGTTCTCCATCCCGGAGTTGTCTTTCTTGTATCAGTGATCCTTGTTTTTGAGTTCACATCAACAGCTTTGACATATTCTGCTGAAAGTGTTGCAATTCCGCTAAGCCTCTGAAGAAAGTTCAGCACAGTCCTTTCCCCGGTCAGAATAGAAGCTGGATTTCCGGAAATAACAGCAATTACATCTTTAGGACGGAGCGGACTTCCGTCAGCAAAAAGGGTTTCCACCTGAACAGATTCATCAATTGTTCTGAACACATAGCTTATAAGATCGACTCCGCAAAGAATAAGATTATCTTTTGCCATGATCTCGGCTTTCCATATCTTTTCTTCTTTAAATATAAGTTTTGTGGTGATATCTCCGCGACCGATATCTTCTTTCAACACATAATCAATGAAAAAAGGTGTCGTGTAATCCGGACATCTCATTTGCTGATCTCGCTTAATCTGTTTTTAAGATGTGCAAGTATATCTGAAAACTCTGCATATTTCTCTTTTTCCTTTTCGATGACCTCCGGCTTTGCCTTATCAAGAAAACTCGGGTTCGAAAGTTTCCTGTCACACAGTTCGAAGTCTTTCTGAACCTTGCCGATCTCTTTTTCAAGTCTTTTAATCTCATCACTGAAATCAACCAGTCCGGCAAGTGAAATATATATTGTCCCGCCCTTCACCATTGCTGATGCAGTCTCTTTGTCCGGTGCAAAATCTTTAACGAATTTAACATCTTTCACCCTTGCCAGTTTTCTGATATATTCCTCTTTCTCCATAACTGCCGACTCCACATCACTGTTAAGCGAAAGAATGATATCCATTTCAATTGATGGCTTTATGTTATTTTCAGATCTTATCGTCCTTATACAAGTTATTATCTCAATTATCCTGTCCATTACCAGAGCTTCTCGTCCAAATATCGAATTGCCTCCCGGTTGAGGGAATCTGCTGATCATAATGGATGCCGGCTTATTTTTATAGGTAAATGGCAGGCACTGCCACAATTCTTCCGTGACATGCGGCATAAAAGGATGAAGAAGTTTCAAACTCGCATCAAGCACTTTGATAAGAACTTTCTTTGAAATCTCTTTTTCTTTTTCATTTTCACCGAAAAATGCCGGTTTCACAAGCTCTATATACCAGTCGCAGAATTCATTCCAGAAAAAGCGGTACAATGCGCCGGAACTGTCAGTAAACCGCATCTCTTCAAGCGATATGACAACCTCGGCCGTTACAGCATCGAGTCTTGAAAGTATCCATTTATCGGCAAAAGAAAAATCATCCGCCAAGTATTCTTCGGGATTGAAATCAAGAATTTCACCTTCCTTGAACTGCATAAGAGAGAACCGGACAGCATTGAATATTTTGTTGATGAAAGCCCTGTTGTCTTCAATATTCTTTTCTCCGAGCTTTATGTGGCTCTGAGTCACCGGCATCATTGCAAAAGTAAATCGGAGTGCATCCGCGCCATATTTTTCTATCATTTTGATCGGATCTATACCATTCCCTTTCGTTTTGGACATTTTCTGCCCTTTTTCATCAACGATCAGCCCGTGGAAAAATACTTTCTCAAAAGGAATATCGTCCATGAACTTTATTCCCATCATAATCATTCTCGCAACCCAGAAAAAAATAATATCCGGAGCTGTCTCCATAAGCGCCGTTGGGTAATATTTCTTTAATTCCGGTGTGTTATCCGGCCAGCCCATTGTTGAAAAAGGCCAGAGAGCACTTGAAAACCATGTATCCAGAACATCCGGATCCTGAGTCAGAGATCCGCCGCATAAAGGACATTTTTCAGGAGTTTCTTTTGCAACAACCGTATGTTTGCAGTCATCACAATGCCATGCCGGTATCTGATGTCCCCACCATAACTGACGGCTTATACACCAGTCTTTAATGTTATTCATCCACTCGTAATATGTTTTTTCCCAGTGTTTCGGATTGAAAACGATCCTGCCATCCTCAACAGCCTTTATTGCAGGTTCTGCAAGCGGTTTTATTTTTACAAACCACTGTTTGCTTAATATCGGCTGAACAACGGTTTTGCATCTTTCACAGTGCCCGACCTGATGATTATGCTTTTCAATTTTTTCAAGAAGCCCGAGATTTTCCAGATCGGCAACTATACTTGCTCTTGCCTCTAAAACCGGCATTCCACAGTATTTTCCGCCAAGAGCATTTATTTTAGCGTCACCGTCGATTACATTTATCATTTCGAGATTATGGCGCTGACCTGTTGCGAAATCATTAAAATCGTGAGCAGGAGTAACCTTGACTGCACCTGTCCCGAATTCCATATCAACAAGTTCGGCATCTCCGATTATAGGAATTTCACGATCCATCAGAGGCAGAACAACCGTTTTTCCGATAAGATGTTTAAATCTCTCATCATCTGGATGTACTGCAACAGCAGTATCTCCCAGCATTGTTTCCGGTCTGGTCGTTGCAACAGTAAGATATGTGTCAGACATTCCTTTTACCGGATATTTCAGATACCAGAGCCCGCCCTGTTCATCACCATATTCAACTTCGAGATCCGACAGAGCCGTATTATCGTGAGGACACCAGTTTATAATGTAGTTATCCTGATATATAAGTCCTTCTTCATATAAACGGACAAAAACCTCTCTGACAGCCTTTGACAGCCCTTCATCCATGGTGAATCGTTCTCTTGTCCAGTCAAGGCTTGTTCCCATTGCACGAAGTTGTCCGGTAATACCGTTTTTATGTTTCTCTTTCCACTCCCATGCTTTTTCAAGAAATGCTTCGCGACCTATATCATGACGGCTTTTGCCTTCTGTGGCCTTGAGATTTCTCTCTACCATTATCTGAGTCGCAATACCGGCATGGTCAGTTCCGGGAAGCCAGAGAACATCATAACCGCTCATCCTTTTAAAACGGCTCATAATATCCTGAATTGTAACAGTCAAAGCATGTCCGAGATGAAGAACGCCTGTGACATTGGGCGGAGGTATCACAATTGAATATGAAGGTTTTTCACTTTCCGGAAGAGCAGTGAAATATCCTGAATTCTCCCATTTTGCATACCATTTCTTTTCAATTTCTGAATGCTCATATCTTTTACCTAATTCCATACAAAAAACTCCCGAAGACAGTGTTATAATCAAAGCGCTCTATTTTTTACCTGTGTATCAAAAAAAGTAAAGTTTTTAGGTCTTTTCAGAAACTTGAAAGACTCAGTTAAGCCTTTTCAGAATATAGTCCGAGGCATCTTTGACAGTTTTGATCTTTTCGAGGTCCTCATCCGGGATCTCAACATCAAATTCACTCTCAAGTTCCATAATAAAATCAGTTATATCAATTGAATCGGCATTCAGATCCTCCTGAAACGAGGTCTTCTCTGAAATTCCATTTACATTGGCAGCCAGTTTTTCGCCTGCCAGTTCAATCACTTTCTCAACAATCTCCTCTCTTTTCACAACCCCCTCCTGAAACGATACAAAAAAAACAAATGAACGGACCACCCTTAACTCCGTCATTCAGTTGTATTTATTAATCCTGTAACAATTTTTGTCAATATTATTCAGTTGTTTGAAAATTGACTTCCTGAACAGCACGGTTAGGATTTGATGTCATCTGAATTATTGACGGAGGCGGAATTGAATTTTTTTCTGATAGGAGAAGGAAAAGTCGGCACAGCATTTTCCAATTTTTTCAACATCAGAAAAATTGCAGTAAAAAAATGCCGTGACCGCTCTATTTTAAATGAAACAGGATTTGTTTTCGTTGCAGTAAGTGATGAGTCGACATCTGAAGTTATTTTAAAGATCAGCAATAATAATCCGCAGTTAAACATCATTCATTTTTCAGCAGCCACAACTTTTAAAGATGATAATATTTTTCTTTTCCACCCTTATTCATCAATTTCTGAAAGTACAGATATTTCAGAAATAATTTTCACATTGTGGGGTCAAAAGAACCATTCTGTTGAAACGGCCCTTGAAAATACCGGACTTCAATTTATCTATGCGGGAACAGCACCGTCTCCATTTTACCACATTTCAGCTGTGATCTCAGGCAATTTTACTCAGTATTTTTTCCTGACAGCCTTTGAAATGCTCAAAAAAGAAGGATTTTCAGATTCAGACAGCAGAAAACTGATCGGTCAACTTATGAAATCATCCATCAGCAACATTATTGAATCCGGAGTAAAGGGAATTACCGGTCCTGCATCAAGAGGTGATATTGCCGTTATAAAAAAAGAGACTGAACAAATGAAAACTGTGAATAAGGATTTGTCAATTGTTTTTAATAATATCAACAAGTTAATCAGCACGGCAGTTAAAAATGGCAATATACTCAAGTGATTTAGAATTATCTTTATTTGCTGAAAGAGCATACACATCGATTCTTGATAACGGATACATCGTTGAACCCGAAAGTTTTAAAGAAATAGGCTATGGAATGTCTTTCAAAGTTATTGATAAAAACGCCCCGAAAAAAGAAATTTCGGTAGCAGTATATCACACTGACAAAAAAGGGTTTTCGTTTGTGGTAAAAGATGAAAGGATCAGGTACATTCTGAACATGCTTCTTACATCTATTGATATTGCCGGAAGCGATGAAGCCGGTAAAGGAGATTTTTTCGGACCTCTTGTCGTCTGTTGTTTTATTTTCGGTGAAAAAGAAAAAAATATCCTTAAACTTGATATCAAGGACAGTAAGAAATTAAGTAACGAAAAAATACTTGGCATATACTCCAGAATTTATTCGGAATTCCGTGACTCCTTCTCATCGGTAAGAATAATGCCGGAAAGATACAACACTTTTTATAGTGAACTTTCAAAGAACGGAAAAAATCTCAATTCCATGCTTGCATGGGCTCATGCCAAAGCAATATCTATCCTGTTTGAAAAAAGAACTGACGCAAAAAAACTGATTGTGGACAGATTCAGCGAAAATCCGGCAATAAACAGGATCATCAGCACCGCTGCAGGGAGCGTGCCGGTCGAATTTATTGTACGGGCCGAACAGAATCCAGCTGTTGCCATTGCTTCAATAATTGCCAGAGCTGAATATCTCAATTCATTAAAACAGCTCTCATCCTCTGTACTGGAAAACAAATTTGATCTTATTTCCGGAAGCGGGGAACAGGCTGATATTCTACTCTCTGAAATACGGAAAAACATGGGTGAAGAGTGCTTGAAAAAAATATGTAAAATGCACTTCGCAAATTATACAGGAAAAATCATTTCTGAACTGGAAACATCTCAATAAAAAATGCTTCGGCTTCTTCTCTAAATAATTGTTGACTTATGTATTCTTAATAAATAATATACTTCGATAATTGATTTTGAATGTGCATATGGTGTAATTGCTATGGAAACCAGCAAACCTGATTTCAAACTCCCGAGATCGTACGGAAAATACTATCTTCTTGAACTTATAAATGTCGGCGGAATGGCTGAAGTTTTTAAAGCCAAAATGTTCGGCGTTGAGGGTTTTGAAAAAATTGTTGCTATAAAAAAGATTCTTCCCGAGGTTGCTGAAGACGGTGAATTTATCAAAATGTTTATTGATGAAGCCAAGATCGCTGTTAGGCTGCAACATCCTAATATTGTTCAGATACTTGAACTGGGCAAAATTGAAGATACTTATTTCATCGCAATGGAACTCGTTAACGGAAAAGACCTGAAAACCATCAGAAAAAGATTGAAAAGGGTCGACCTTCTGATGCCGGTTGAACAGAGCGCATATATCATTTCACAGGTTTGCGACGGGCTTGATTATGCACACAGAAAGACTGATGATAAAATGAACTCGCTCAACATAGTTCACAGAGATATTTCTCCGCAGAATATGATCGTTTCCTATGAAGGCACCGTAAAACTCATAGATTTCGGTATTGCCAAGGCAAAAAGCAAATCCACAAAGACACAAGCCGGAATGCTCAAGGGAAAATTCAGCTATATGTCTCCGGAACAGGTCAGCGGACAGCCGATAGACAGAAGAAGCGATATTTTTTCGCTTGGTGTTGTTTTCTTTGAAATGCTTACCGGAAAAAGACTGTTTCTGGGCAAAAACGATGTTGAAACTCTTGAAAAAATCAGAAAAGCCGATGTTCCGCCACCAAGTGTGTTTAACAGCAATATTTCTCCGGAACTTGATAGAATTGTTTTAAAAGCACTTTCCAAAAACCGTGATGAAAGATATCAGTGGGCGAGTGAATTTTCCGAAGATCTTAAAAAATTCGGTTTTTCTACAAGCAAAAACTTCTCCCGTCAGGACATGATGAACTTTATGAGCGAATTTTTTGCTGATGAACTTGAAGAGGAAACTGCAAAACTTGAAGAATATCAGAAACTGCAAAAGCCTGTTGAAAACATTAGACCTGCACAAAATCAGAATTATAATTACAGACCTGTATCCAATCCTGACCCGGAAGATGATATTGAACCGATAAAACCTAATAAAGGCAAGAAGCTTGCGATGTCTCTGGCAGTTTTACTTATTGTTTCGGCAATCAGCTATTTCGGGTTTTTAGTTCTTCAGGACAAAAAAGAAACCTGTTCTCTGCTTATTGACTCTTCTGAGCCTAAAACGATCGTGACATTGAATGAAGGGACAATGTATCAGAAAAGGTGTGAAACACCTTGCAGAATAGAAGGTGTTCTGCCAGGCGCACACGAGCTCGAACTAAAAAAGCAGGGATTCATCGATATAAAAGAAACTGTGGTTTTAAAAACCGGTGAAATTTATAACAAAGTTGTAAAAATGTATAAAGTCGGTGAACAGAAAACAATGCTCACCATAAAATCTGATCCTGACGGTGCTGTAATATACATAAACGAAGAAAAAACCGGAGCTGTTACACCGACTCTCGTTAATATTCCTGTGGGGCTTGATATTTTAATAAGAGCTGAAAAAGACGGATATTATCCTGTCGAGCAGAACATAGGAAAGGTTGCAGCCAATATAAACAAGGAACTGAGTCTTATTTTAAAGCCCATGAAAAATGTTCCCCAGCAACCCGAAGGCAATGTCAAACCGAATTCTTCCGATCAACCGAAAAATACAGCAAAAAAAAGCCAGATAGCAAAAGATATCGAGGCTTTTATAAGCATAAACAGCAGGCCTTGGGCTAACATTTACATTAACGGAAAGTTAATAAAATCAACACCCATCATCAAATTTTCTCTTCCGGCCGGAACACACAAGATCCAGTTTAAGAATCCTAAATTTAATATCGACAAAATATTTCCTGTTGAATTAAAGCCCGGCGAACATATCAGAATGATAAAAAATTTCGACTAAACTCCCTTTAATTTTACTTGATTAAACAATTCCAGAACAATATACTGAATGGTGTAAAGGTCTTTTTAAAATATTGTAATTTTCAATTTTCTTTATTGTCGTGAGGTAAAAATGGTTACTAAAAACAAGGACATGGAACCCGCAGGTATCAATGAGACAACCCCGAACGGTCAGATATGTGATGAAAAGCAGTCAAGACTGAGCACAACTACTTCAATACTTCAGAAATCAGCAACTCTTGAGATTGCCGCCAAGGCAAAAAGAATGAATGCTCAGGGCATGAATGTCATTTCTTTTTCTGCAGGAGAACCTGATTTCGATACGCCGAAGAACATAAGAGAAGCAGCAAAAAAAGCAATCGACATGGGAATGACAAAATATACAGACTCATCGGGAATTCCTGAATTGAAAGTAGCGATCAGACAGAAATTCATGAGAGAGAATAATCTTCATTTTGATGAAAACAATATTGTTGTAACAAGCGGGGCCAAATATGGGATATGTGCTCTTATGAACGCAATATTAAGCCCCGGAGACGAAGTTATCCTTCCTGCTCCTTACTGGGTAAGTTATTCGACTCTGATTAAATTAGCTGGCGGAAAACCCGTTTTCTGCTATCCGAAAGAAGAATCATTGTTCAAACTTACTCTTGAAGATGTCCTGCCTTATATTACTAAAAAAACCAAAGCTGTTGTAATAAATTCTCCGAACAATCCTACCGGTGCTGTTTATGAGATGAAAGACCTTGAGCAGATCGTAAATTATCTTGCTGAAAGAAATATTATCGTGATCAGCGATGAAATATATGAAAAACTCGTATATAACAATGTTCAGCATATTTCCTGTGCATCTGTTGTTAAAGAAAGATTCAAGAGAAATGTTGTCGTAATTAACGGCGTTTCAAAAGCATATGCGATGACAGGCTGGAGAATCGGTTATGTTGCCGGACCAAGAGACATCATTGAAAGAATGAAATATTTCCTTGACCACACGACATCGAATGCCAATTCAATTGCAATGTATGCCGCTGTTGAAGCTCTCAACGGAAGTCAGAACGATGTCGAAATGATGGCAAAAAGATTTAACAGAAGAAGACTTTTCATGTACGATGAGCTTAGCAGAATTCCGGAACTTAAGCCTTGCTATCCTGAAGGCGCATTCTATATTTTCTGCAATTTCAAACATTACATAAATTCCGTTGTCGGTGATTATAAAATCAATTCAAGTATTGATCTTGCAAACTTCCTTCTTGATGAAGCTCATATTGCAGCAGTTCCTGGAGAAAGCTTCGGACTTCCCGGCTACATCCGTTTCTCCTATGCAACAAGTATGGACAATATCGCTGAAGGCATGGACAGACTTAAAGCGGCTTTATCGGATATAGAACACTCAAGAAAATAGAATAATCTACTGAAAATCCAGACAGATCAAACTAGACAGCTTTTTGAATTTTTCCAGAACGGAGACATCTTGTGCAGACATTAATTCTTTTTGTGCTGCCGCCGACATCTCTTGTTTTTACTTTCTGAACATTGGGGTTCTGTATCTTCTGTGTTTTGTTGTTTGCGTGGCTTACATTGTGACCGAACTGCGGTTTCTTTCCACATATTTCACATTTGCGTGACATGTTGTTCTCCATTCAATATTTACAAAAGCAAAAATCAGGCTGATAATACATACTTGTGACTTAAATGCAAATTTTTATCTGCCAATTTCAATCAAACAGGAATTTTATTTCAGGCAAATCTTTGATTTTATTGAAATTCCAGAACTCAACAAACTCGACCCTATCTTTCAATATCCTTTCAGAAAGTTTTTCTTTTGAGGAAAATTTTATTTCATTTCTAATTTTTTTGAGGAAATAAACTGAAATTTCAGCACCGTACATTTCATCTATTTTATCATCAACAATCCAGGTTTCGATCCTTCTTTCGAAAAAGTCAGAATCGATTGTCGGACGGTATCCAATGTTGGTAACTGATCTTTTCTGAACACCTGATATGACTGTCTGAGTAAGGTAAACTCCATCGGGCGGTATCATTTTCGGCGGAACACTTAAATTCAAAGTAGGAAAATTCAATTTCCTTCCAATCTGATCGCCTTTCTTGACACAACCTGATATCACAAACGGAAACAGCAAAAAACTCAAGGACTTAGTTAATTCACCTTCAAGAATGAACTCTCTTATTGATGTCGAACTGACCCTCATCCCGTTCTTAACAAAAGGAGGTACAACTGTTATTTTAACTCCTGACGACCTTCCCCACCAGTAAAGAAGATCGGCATTTCCTCTCTGATTCTTTCCAAAAAAGAAATTAAAACCGACTGTGATCGATTCGATATTCAGCGAACAGTTCAGCATATCAAGAAAAACTATCGGCTCAATCGAATGATACTCCGAAAAAGGAAGCTCCAGTATCACATCGACACCAAGGCTTTCAAGAAATGTATATTTTTCATTTTTCAGAGTAAGCCTGCCGGGAGGAAAATCGGGAAAAAGGAATTCTCTGGGGTGGACATCGAATGTAAGAACAGCGCATAACCCGTTGTTTTTCCTGCACTCATTGATAATCTGGCAATGTCCCAGATGCACTCCGTCAAAATTGCCAATTACCAGAGATACTTTCTGATCTTTCGGAAAAGAGGACAGAGAATAATAGATCTTCATTTAATTTCAGGCCTTGCCTGCACTTCCGAGAACATTAACATTTTTGTGTTTGTATATTACTTTTAAAGCATCTCTTGCAGGTCCCAGATACTTTCTCGGATCAAATTCAGATGGCTTTTCTACAAGAACTTTTCTAATAGCAGCTGTCATTGCAAGCCTTCCGTCACTATCAATGTTGATCTTACATACTGCACTTGCCGCCGCTTTTCTGAGCTGCTCTTCAGGAATTCCGATAGCATCTTTCATTTTGCCGCCGTAAGAATTTATCATTTTTATAAGATCTTGCGGAACTGAAGAAGATCCATGAAGAACTATCGGAAAACCGGGAAGTTTTTTTTCAATTTCTTCAAGTATGTCAAATCTAAGTGGTGGCGGAACAAGAATTCCTTCAGCAGTTCTTGTGCACTGTTCAGGTGTGAACTTGTTTGCACCGTGGCTTGTTCCTATTGAAATAGCAAGCGAATCGACACCAGTTTTACCAACAAAATCAATTACTTCGCTTGGATGAGTATAAGTTGATTTTTCAGCGGACACGGCATCTTCGATACCTGCAAGAACACCGAGCTCGCCTTCAACCGTGACATAATCTTTTCTTGAATGGGCATATTCGACAACTTTTTTAGTGACAGCGATATTCTCTTCATAAGAATGATGCGAACCGTCGATCATGACAGAGCTGAAACCATTGTCAATACATTCCTTGCAAATTTCAAAATCACCACCGTGATCCAGATGAAGAACTATCGGAATGTCATAGCCCAGTTCATGAGCATATTCAACTGCGCCTCTTGCCATATTGCGAAGAAGTGTCGAATTGGCATAATCCCTCGCACCCTTGGAAACCTGCAATATTACTGGAGATTTTGTTTC
>Ga0116170_10001284_pt1 | contig 25531 bp, 29 predicted proteins | sample AD_JPNHW1_MetaG_FD_89797 | JGI IMG/M metagenome (GOLD analysis project Ga0116170, IMG submission 89797) | Active sludge microbial communities of municipal wastewater-treating anaerobic digesters from Japan - AD_JPNHW1_MetaG | ecosystem: Engineered > Bioreactor > Anaerobic > Digestate | place... | reverse complement strand
TGAAAATGGTCATAAACCTTGCCTAAAAATAAATTCAAAAAAATAATCGCAACAATTCCAATAATAATCCATTCAATAATATTATCCGCTCTTCTTGCTTTATTTATCATTTTTCATCTCCGAATATAAATACTTGTCCTCATTGTATCACATTATTGAGAAATTTAAAACACAAAATGTTTAAGAAATGTTAACTTGAATATTTCTTGTTATCATTGAATTTTGGCGGTTTTTAAAAAATTTGTACAAATTTGCTAGCAATTTTTAACCTTGAGGGATATTTAATAATTATCTAAAATATAAAAAACCAATAATAACCAAATAATAAACCAAAAATAACCAACCTTGACCTCATAAAAATATGAGGTCTTTTTTTGCGAAAATAATATTTATATTTGTAATGTTAATTATAATAGCATCAAGTATTTTTCCGACCATATCGGAGTGAGCAATTTACACTTAACGAAACAACGACAAAGCGAGTGTGCTTGAGTGCCGCAGGCACGAGTTCGCGAGCTCGGGTTGAGTTTAGCGTAAATTAGCGAATGCAGATCAGGTCGGAGAGCTTCTTTGCCTACTTTCTTGTCGGTACAAGAAAGTAGGTTCAAAAAATGCTAAAATTTAATACTTTTTAGATTGCTTCGGCTAAAGCCTCGCAACGACACAAGGTTCTTCGCCCTCTCCAAAACGATACTTAATCGTTTTGTCGGCAGAGTGCTCAGAATGACGTAATTTTTAAATTATAAATGAACTTATCCACTATTTCCTCACAATCAAAACATCGCTGTTAGTATTTTCAAGCACACGCTTGCTCACCGACCCCAACAAAAAAGTCGAAAGCGACGCTTTTGTCCTTGCACCCATAACAATCAAGTCAATATTTTCCTGTTGTGCAAATTCAATAACTTTATGTGCGGGATGTCCTGTCAAAATAACTTCATTTATAACAGACAAATTACTTGAAGCCAAAATTGATTTTACTTTATTAATTGCCTTTGAAGCATGAATTTTTTGTTGCTTATCAATATCATCAATCCATTTTTTATCTAGAGCCACTTCCACTGGCAAAAGTTCAGGAGTTTCTTTAACACTAACAACATGAATTTCTTTATTTGTAAAATCAAAAAGTTCTGTAGCTTGCTTGACGGCAGAATAAGAAATTTCAGAACCGTCTATTGCTATAAGTATTTTTTTGCCTTCATTTTTTCTTTTACTGATAAAAACAGGCATTGAAACATTTGTCAAAACTTGTCTTGAAACAGAGCCCAACCATTTTTGAAGCCCTTTTTTACCATGCGAGCCCATTATAATTAAATCATAAGAGTCATTTTGGACCTGTTCTAAAATACCCTCAACCGGTGAGCCGAAATTTTTAACTTTTTTCCCGACACTAAGACCTTTTTCCTTAATCGCATCTTCGGCAAAATTCAAAACGCTATCTGCAATACTTTCGTAAGTCCTGGAATAAGTTTCCCTATCTATATTCATAGAATCAGGTAAAAAACTCCAATCAATTACACAAATTATATCTAAAACAATATTTTTAAGATATTTTGAAACATTTTCCAATGCCAATAAACTTATATCAGAACCTTCGGTACAAAATAAAGCTTTCATTTTAATTTTCTCCTTTTTTAATTCTAACAAGATAACAAAAGTTAATAAAAAGCACATTGTCTAGTAATCTATTTTTTTTTAGTATAGAATTAAGCTGTTAGGGAAAATTAGGTTTATGCATACAGAAAAAGCGGTTAAGACTAGGCTTAAAGATTACAAAACATTAATTGAGGTTATTGCAAAAGTTGAGTATCAAAAACTTAACTGTGCGCACTTGATAGATTACTCCGAAATAGTAAATATCGGGACACATACCCTCTATTTGCTGTTCAAAAATAATAATCCCGAGCAATTTAACACTTCTTACCTTTCAACTGCTATAAAATGGGCGATAAGAAATGAAGTCAGACGCCGTTACAAATGGTATTCTCTTAAAAACAAAAAAGAATGCGATGAAACAGAACAAGAAGACCTGAGAGAAGCCCTTTATAAAACCATTCTTTCAATAGATGAAATGGCTGATGCGGAAAATCCTAAGCACATTAAAGATGAATCAAAAAACCCTGAAGAAAGTTTGGAGTTCTTTGAACTTAAAGCTGAAATTATCGCAGCAATAAGAAAACTTCCTCAAAGAGAGCGAGATTTAATTGAAAGCAAATTCTTTAAAGACAAGAAATTAAAAGATATTGCACACGACTTTGATATTTCACCTTCCAGAATCTCAAGAATAATCCAAGTAGGGCTCAACAAAGTTAAAAAAGACCTCATTAAAAATAACGTAGTTTAAGAAGAAAAAAAATGACAAAAACCATTTTTGAAAAAAGCAATAACTTAGGAATAAATATCAAAGATATTGAAGAAAAAGCTGACTTTTTAAATAAAAAATTTTTAAGAAACACCCCGCTTAATTTACCACAAGTAAGCGAACTTGAAGCACTAAGGCATTACAAAGAGCTTTCGGACAAAAACTTCTGCATCGAAAAAGGGTTTTATCCCTTGGGCTCTTGCACGATGAAATACAATCCCAAAGTAAACGAATTTTTAGCAAACTTGGAAGGATTTACCAACTTACATCCTCTTCAAAGCGATGAAGATTCACAAGGCGCACTGGAGCTGATGTACCAGCTTCAGTGCGCCTTAAAAACAATAACGGGCATGGATTCAATTTCGCTTCAACCGGCAGCCGGTGCTCACGGAGAACTTGCGGGGATGATGATTATCAAAAAATATTTTGAAAGCCGCAATGAAAAACGCACCAAAGTTATTATTCCCGATTCTGCACACGGAACAAACCCTGCAAGTGCAAAAATGTGCGGGTTTGAATGTGTAGAAATAAAATCAAACAAAAAAGGACAAGTTGACATTGACGCGCTCAAGGCTGTTTTGGATGAAAATGTCGCTGCTATTATGATGACAAATCCTAATACTTTGGGGCTTTTTGAAGAAAACATTTTGGAAATTTCGGATTTAATGCACAAAAACGGTTCGCTTTTATACTATGACGGAGCCAATTTCAACGCCATTATGGGATACACCAATCCTAAATTAATGGGATTTGATGTAGTACATATAAATCTTCACAAAACTTTTGCCACACCGCACGGCGGCGGCGGTCCCGGCTCAGGTCCTATCGGAGTTGTGGGAAAATTAAAAGATTTTCTACCTATTCCAATAATTGAATTTGACGGGGATAAATATATAAGAAACTATAATCTGCCAAATTCAATAGGCAAGGTTAAAAGTTTTTACGGAAACTTTGGGGTTTTGGTAAGGGCTTATGCCTATATTTTAATGACAGGAAAAAACCTTAAAATCGTAAGCGAAGATGCTGTTTTAAACGCAAATTATTTAAAAGAAAAATTAAAAGACACTTATGAACTGCCTTATGATTATACCTGCATGCACGAATTTGTTTTATCAGGCGAGAAACAAAAAGAACAAGGCGTTTCAACGCTTTGGATTGCAAAAAGGCTGATGGACGAAAATACTCACCCGCCTACGGTTTATTTTCCGCTGATTGTGCATGAGGCAATTATGATTGAACCGACAGAGACCGAAAATAAACAAAGGCTTGATGAGTTTGTAGAAGTTATGCTTAAAATCGCAAAAGAAATCAAACAAAGTTCACAGGAAGTTTTAAAATCGCCAAAAACAACTCCTGTCAAAAAAATTGACGAAACGCTTGCCGCCCGCCAACCGGATTTGAGATGGAATAAATAATTATAATTTAAAAACCCACTTGATTTTTGGGACAAAATCAAGTACAATGTAAATAAGGATAAAAATGCAACAATTTAAAGCAGAATACACAAACGAAGCCTTGGAACAATTTCAAAAACCGGAAAAGCCGGAAAAAAAGAAAAGTAATTAAAGCAATATCAATTTTTGAACAAGTCGGAACTAAATATAAGAACATTAATGATTTAGGTCATGGCCTATTTGAATTAAAGCCCGATAGCGTAAGAGTATATTTTAAATACTATGAAAACAAAATAATTATAATTGGTTTTATAACAATTAAAAAAACACAAAAAGCACCTAAAAGATATATAGAACAAGCTTTAAAAAATATTGAAAATTATTTAAAAAAGGAATATTTAAAATGAAGAAAAAAATAACAACAAAAGATTTAATAAAAGAATTTTTTACACCTGAAGAGGCTCAAGAAATTCAAAAAGAAATAGTCCAAGAAGTAGAAAAAATCAAATGGGGCGGCAAACGACCTCACGCAGGGCGTAAGCCCAAAACGGGTGTTGTTTTAGAATTTAGAATAAGAGTTTCAGAAAAGGAAAAACAATTTATTGATTATGCCCGCTCTCACAATTTAAATTTTGATAAATTAATGAAAGGGTAAAATCGACGAAACGCTTGCCGCGCGACAACCGGATTTAAGGTGGATGAAAGGATGAACAGCTGAACAGGTGAAAAGTTTAAATAAATATGTCGTTGCGAGGGCTTTAGCCCGAAGCAATCCAAAACAAAACAAAATAAAATAAAAGGCAAAAAATATGAAAATAAATCCTATATCACAAAATTTAGTTTACAGAAAAAATGCTTTACAAAATACAGAATTTCAACCCCGCATTTTTAATTCAGGCATCGATTTGATAAGCTTTAGGGCAAAAGAATCTCAGGCAAAAATTTATGCGAGGATTAAAGCTGCAATAGCAGAAAAAGAAAGTGGAGAAATCAAAGTCTTAATCGGAAAAAATAGAATTCAAAAGCGTGTAAAAGAACTTGCAAAAGAAATTAATAAAGACTATAAAGATGAAGATATATATATGGTTTGCGTACTAAACGGCGCAAAACCTTTTGCCCAAGATTTGGCAACTGCAATGGGCAAAGAAATCGACGGCACGGTTAAGATTAAAAGTTTTGAAGGAACATCTTCCACCGGAGTTCTTAATTTTAAAGAAAAAAATCTAAGCGGAATAGAGTTTTATGACAATATCCTAATAATAGAAGATATTGTTGATTCGGGAAGAACAATGAATTTGCTTTTAAGCAAATTATCAAAAGAATACCCCGACAAGGATATAAAAATCTGCACCCTTTTAGATAAACCTGATGCAAGATTTCCCGAAAACAAAGATTTAAAATTGGATTATGTCGGATTTAAAATTAAAAAAGACTTTGTTTTGGGCTACGGGCTTGACTACTATGAAGACGGCAGAGAACTTGAAAATATTTATAAAGTGAAGTTTAAATAAAAAAAGAGGCGGATTTTTTAAGTCCGCCTCTTTTTTATTGTTTAAATTTATTTTTAAAAAATATTTTTTATACCTTCATAAGCTTTTTTAGCTACTTTCTTAATTGAGCCGGGATGCATAACTTCATTGACTCCGAGCAATGTTGGTCCCAAAATTCCGCCTGCAAAAATCAACCCCATTTTTTCAAGCGAATTAAGCTTTTCTTTCTTAATTATTCTAGCCTGTTGTGTTGCATTAAATGTTGTTTTTTGAATTGTCATAATTTTTCCTCCTCGTTTTTAAAATGTAACTCTTAATATTTTTAAATTATTTAAAACAGCTTCTTTAAACATTTAACGCCTTTTATTGTAATATAATGAAATGGTGCCACCATAAAAAAAATTGTATCCTTAGCTCTTGACTTAGAAATATTTATTGTTAAAACATCATTATTTTTTTTATGCATACTTGTATTTGATTTAGTCGGTACCGTATAATAGTTATTTATAATAGTAGTAGTATTATTAGTAGTATGAATACTATGAATATAGTTTTCATTTGTCCTTCCTTGTGGAATCGGCGGAACACCCCGATAATTAGAACTTTGAATCGGCATTGATTCAGTTGTCTGTATTGTCATAATTTTTCCTCCTCGTTTTTAAAATGTAACTCTTAAATCCTTATATTTTTATAAAAACATTTTGTCTGCTCAAAATTGACACGTAATTTTTAATCTAATCTAATCTAATCTAATCTAATCAGCATTATGATTGGATTTTGGTGATTTAAAATTCAACTTAATAATACGTAACATGCGGTAAATCTTTTGTTCTTGGTATAATAATTGTGTCATTGCGAGGAGTGCATATGCACGACAAAGCAATCCCAAATAAGTATTTTCTTGGATTGCCGCGCTCCTTTCAGTCGCTCGCAACGACGCAAATGCGAAGGATTGGTTCATAAGCCACCCCCTCGCCCCTTGAGGGAGAGGGATGAATTTCAAAACGAGGTACGAGTTTTAGAAATTCAGGGTGAGGGGTCAACACCAGATAGATCCTGATACATCGTTACCGATACTCTCCCTTGCAATCCTCACTTTGTTTGGAAACAAAAGGATAAGACAAGTTCAGGATGACATAATAAGTAGGGTGGGATTACTATCCCACCGATAACAGGTAAAATGAAAAAAAGTAAAACTGAAAAACAAAAAATTAAAGTAGCGTTTCCGCATATGGGAACAATTTACATCGCATGGTCTGCAGGGCTTAAAAAAATGGGAGTAGAGCCTTTTGTATCGCCTTATACTAACAGAAAAACGCTTTCACTTGGTACAAAATATTCTCCTGAAGCGATTTGTCTTCCCTATAAACTTATTTTAGGGAATTTTATTGAAGCGATAGAAAACGGAACCGATTATGTTGCAATGATTACCTCTCCCGGCATTTGCAGGCTAGGTGAATACGGAAGCAGTATCAGAAACAATCTTAAAGATTTAGGATATGATGCAAAATACATTGAATTGGCACTTTATGACGGAATAAAAGGTATGTACAACTTTGCAAAAGAATTAACAGGCAAAAACGACCCCATTTTGTTTATAAGGGCAATTTTGGCAACTATTAAAACCATTTTTGTGCTTGACGACTTGGAAACAGCCCTTTCTTATTACAGGGCAAGGGAAAATCATTTCGGCGATGCCGAAAAAAACTTTAAAAAAGGATTAAAATACGTTCTTGAAGCCTCAAATTCAAAAGAACTTAAACAAGCTAAAAAAATGGCACTTGAAGAAATAGCAAAAACAAAAATAGACAAAAACAGAGAAATTTTACATGTTGATATAACAGGAGAAATTTTTCTGGTTTTAGATTATTTTTCAAACCAACATATTGAAAGAGAACTTGGAAAAATGGGGGTTCAAACCCGCAGAAGTCTTACCGTAGGGAGCTTTTTAAAAGATGCCATTATTCCAAAAATCTTCAGAAAAGGCGAAACCCACCTTCAAAGAGCCTTCAGAATGGCAAAACCCTACTTGATGAGAGACATCGGCGGAGATGCGCTTGAATGTGTATCTGATGTTGCATGGGCAAGCGAAAAAGGCAAAGACGGCTTGATTCACATAAGTCCTTTCACCTGTATGCCCGAGATTATGTCGCAAAATATTTTTCCAAATATGAGAGAAGATTGTAATATCCCCGTTTTATCTCTGATTATGGATGAACAAACGGGTAAAGCAGGTTATATTACAAGATTAGAAGCGTTTGTTGATTTAATGAGAAGACGAAAACGTCAAGAAGGCAACAAACAGGAAGCTAAGGTGTAAAATGATTAAATATTTTTCTAAAGCGTTTAAAATAACTAACGAAAACATTATTCTTGCGACTCCGCTTGTGTTGTTTTTATTTATCTTAAGCCTTTACATAGAATTTACAAAAAGAGCACCGGAAAATGTTGCAGCAGCGATTTTGCTCTTAGTAACAGTGCTTTTTATGATAGGTGCGTTTTTTGCAGGCTGGCTTTTTATGACAAAACAAGCCGTAAAAATTTCAAATCAAGTATTTGAAGACGAAGAAGAAAAAGCAAAAGCTTCATTTAATCTTTTAAAAGACTTTAACTACGGAATCGGTGAATTTTTCTTACCTTTTGTGGGGGCTGCAATTTTATACGGCACAATACTTGTTGTGATTGTAATTGCGGCTTATAAAGCAGGAATGCACTTTATAGGCGACCCGGGAATTGATTTTGTACAAATTAAAAGAGCACTCACCTCCACCGCAGAGATGAAAGCACTTATAACTTCGCTTTCAACACAACAGCTTGCTAAAATTAACGCATGGAATTTCATGCTAATCGGAGTTACTTTTGTGCAATCTTTTTTGACAATGTTTTGGGGATGCGAGATAATTTATAGAACAAAAAACCCGATTATAGCTCTTTTTAAATCGATACAATCAATTTTTAAAAAACCTCTGGGAGCAATAATTTTATTCCTTTACATCTCTTTTGTAAACTTCATTGTTTCTTTTATAAACGCCATTTTGGCATTTAATTCAATTTTGTATTTCTTATCAATGCTTTTATATTTCTATTTTATTGTCTATATCATTGTGTTAATATTCTTTTATTATGAAAGAGAAATCCTTAAACAAGAAGAAAATAATAGCAATAGTAGGACCGACAGCATCGGGCAAAAGCCGCCTGGCGATTCGGATAGCAAAGAAGAATAACGGGGAAATAATTTCTGCCGATTCACGCCAGATTTACAAAGGATTTGACATCGCAACAGCAAAACCTTCTATTGAAGAAATGGAAGGCATAGAACATTACCTGATTGATATCGTTGAGCCCGAAATTGACTACTCTGTGGCAAATTTTTATAATGATGCAAAAGCTGCTATCGAAAAGATTTATTCTAAAGGCAAAATTCCTATCGTAGTAGGCGGAACGGGCTTATATTTCAGAATTTTGCTTGAAAATTTTTCCCCGCCAAAAGTTGCCCCCGATTACGAATTGAGGGCAGAACTTGAAAAGCTGGAGAGCAAAAAACTTCATAAGATGCTTGAAAAATTAGACCTACAAAGTGCGCAAAAGATTCATTTTAATAATAAAGTTAAAATAATAAGGGCGATTGAAGTGTCTTTGACACTTCAATCGCCCCACTCCAAAGCGGCAGGCAAAAAAGAGCCCGAATTTGAAGTCGAATGGATTGGGCTTAACCCTTTAAGCAGAGCAGATTTATACAAAAGGATTGATGACAGAGTTAATGAAATGATTAAAAAAGGGCTTGTTGAAGAAACCAAAGCTTTGCTTAAAAAACACGGAAGGATTAATAATTTTATAAACACTATAGGCTATCAAGAAATTTTGGAATATTTAGACGGAAAAATAAGTCTTAATGAGGCGATTTTGCTGATAAAACAAAATTCAAGACACTATGCAAAACGCCAACTTACGTGGTTCAGAAAAAACAAACTTATTAATTGGCAAGAAGCTTAAAAGACAAAATATTTTTTAAAAAATTCTACAAAGTAATTTTTTCTTCTTTCAAGCTGTTCAACTCTTTGGGCGAGTTGTTTGTTGTCTTCCAAAAGTTCTTCAACTTTTTGGGATAACTTTTCGTTATCCTGCTCAAGCTTGCTTTCTTTTTTCATGTTTTGAGAAAACTCGATTTTATCAAGTCTTTCGCTTAATTCTTCGGTAACTTTTTGGGCTATAACGTCAGCCAAGATTTTTAAATTTTCGTTTGTAGTATCAAGCGAAGTTGTTTTAACCTCTGTTGCAGAAATTGATGCAGGCAAAATTTCGTTTGAAAGAATAAGTTTTTCTTTAACAGGCTTTTCTTTAATTTCGTCAAAGTGTTTTTCTGCAAGGATTTTACCGATATGATAAATAATTTCGTCATTATCATAGCCTTGCGATTTAAGACTTATGCCCTTTTTGATTTTAACAATAGAAAGATTGTCAAAGAACTCAACGCCATCTTCGTCTTCGTATATGGCATCGATTTTCCAATTTTTGATAAAATTGTTTAGAATTTGCTCGTCGATATAGTAATTAAGTTCTTTTAAACTTCTTAAAATATCCTTTTTGCTGTACATCATGGCTGTTTTTCCCTTGTAAAATCTTGATTGCTAATATTATAGCGCAAAAAGTTTTTTTTTAAAGTTTTTTGGATTGCCATTGAAATAAGTAAAGTATTTCAATCCGACCTCATTCACCTGTTAAGCTAATTTACCCCTCATAGCCCTTTGCATATCTCTGTTTTGGGATTTTTTGGCGATGTCTTCTCTTTTGTCGTGAAGTTTCTTACCTTTTGCAAGCCCTATTTCAAGCTTTGCAAACCCATTTGTCAAAAAAAGTTCAAGCGCGACTATTGTATAGCCTTCTTTTTTAATTTTACCCAGCATTTTTAAAATTTCTTTTTTGTTCAAAAGAAGTTTGCGCACACGCTCGGGCTCGTGGTTATACCTGTTTCCCTGCTCGTATGGGGATATGTGGCAGTTATAGAGAAAAATTTCTCCGTTTTCAATTTTTGCAAAAGAGTCTTTTAAGTTTATCGCGCCTTTTCTGATTGATTTAATTTCGGTTCCCGTCAGCACAATTCCGGCTATAAGTTTATCAAAAATCATATAGTCGTGATATGCTTTTCTATTGGTTGTGATAACTTTCTTGTTCATACGCCCTATTATATCACGGAATATATTTACTCCTTTGATTTTATTTTTGATTAATACAAAAAGCCGGAGTACATTTACCCCCTTGACAAGAATTTCTTTTTTCAAGTTCTCTGTCGATTTTGTTCAGTGCATCAAGCTTCTTGCCAATCCACTTAGGCGCAATCAAGTTCTTTTTTAAACCGTTTCCCGCCAAGCGGTGAATAGTAGTCTCGGGAGGCAAAATTTCCAGAAAATCGCAAACCGTATTAATATAATCATCTTCGCTCATAAAGGAAATTTTGCCCTCTTCATACATTTGAGAAAGTTTTGTCCCTTTAAGCGCACATAACATGTGAATTTTTACCCCGTCAACTTTAAGTTGTGCAAGCTTTTTGGCGGTTTCGAGCATATCTTCTTTTGTTTCACCCGGAAGCCCCAAAATCACATGCGCACAAACATTTATCCCGAAATTTTTTGCAGCCTCATAAGCTTTTAAAAAACATTCAAAATCATGCCCTCGGTTAATTGCCTTTAAAGTTTTGTCATGAATTGATTGAAGCCCGTATTCAACCCACGTATAATAATCATCCTTGAACGAAGAAATAAGTTTAAGTTTTTCCCCGTCAACACAATCAGGGCGAGTGCCTATCGAAAGCCCCACAATATCAGGATGAATAAGTGCTGATTTATAAATTTTTTCAAGTTCTGCAACGGGTTTATACGTATTAGAATACGCCTGAAAATAAGACATAAATTTTTTTGCCTTAAATCTTTTTGACAAAGTTGCAACCCCTGTTTCAACCTGTTGTTCAATCGAAAGTTGATTGGAATGAGCTTGCGAAAAACTTCCGCCCTCGTCGCAGAAAATACAGCCGCCGTCAGATATCCTACCATCACGGTTAGGGCATGAAAAACCGGCGTCAATGGTTATCTTATAAACCTTGACGCCAAATTTTTGTTTTAAATGTTCGCTATATTGATTATAGCGTTTATTTGTTTCGTTAAAAAACATTTGATTATCGCTATTGAGCGTTTTCATCTTCTTTTCTGATAGGATAAACGTAGTGTTCGCCGCATGCGGGGCAAATAACTTCCTGTTGTCTTCCGTCTTCTATAACAGCCACTTCAAAAAGTTCTCTGCATCCTGATTGCACACATCTGATTGCCCAAGTTGGTCTTATTAATCTTGCCATATTTTTTCCCTTCAATTCTGATTTTACAAACTGATTTTACCATGTTTTAAGTCTTAAGGCAATTATTAAATTCTTCCCCAAATAACTCTATCTATTTGTGCCAAATCCTTTTGAATTTCAATCTCCTTAAACCCCGCCTCTGACATTAATTTGAAAACTTCTTGACTTTGTCCCACACCCAGTTCAAAAATCAAATATCCGCCATTTTTTAAAAATTTGGGAGATTGTTTTGAAATTTTTTGATAAAAATCCAGTCCGTTATTGTCTGCAAACAAAGCAATATCAGGCTCAAACCCTACTTCTTTTTGAAGTTTTTCTTTCTCACTTTTTGGAATGTAAGGCGGATTTGACACAATTAAGTCAAATTTTTCATCTACTTTAACATTTGAAAAAATATCAGATTTCCTAAAAATCGCCTTGTTAAAAAGCCCTAATTTTGATGAATTGTCAAGTGCAACCCCAAGAGCCTCTCTTGATATATCAACCCCAATAACTTGCGCCCCGCTTAATTTTGCTATCATACAGGCAATGCATCCCGAACCGGTGCCGATATCAAGAACTTTTATATTATTTTGGATTGCTTCGTCGCTATACTCCTCGCAACGACAAATTTGCTTTGATTTTATTATTTCAACGGATTGTTTTACCAAAAGTTCCGTTTCATCTCGTGGAATTAAAACATGTTCGTTTACAATAAAATCCTCGCCCATAAAATAAGCAGTGCCCAAAATATGCTGGATAGGAATTCTTTTTTGGGCGCGAAGATTTGCTGCAAGCAGCAAATCTTCGCGCCTTGACTCATCAAATTCTTTTTCCAACACAAGGTCAACATCATTTACCCCAAAAAAATGCTTTATCAAAATTTTTGCTTCAATTTTTGCTTCATTAGGCTCAATACCGCCTTGTATTAATATTTTTTCAATCTCTTTTGTATTCATTCACAATCTCTTCAATCATTTTTTTTAAATCGAGTTTTGAAAGCTCTTCCGTTTCTTGTTTATCTATATTATATTTTTTGCACAAACTTTTATAATAAGAAAGCTGTTTTTTGGTCGGCTTTTCTTTTGACATTTTAATTTCTTGTAAAAACTTCCGTTTTTTCTTATCAAATTCTTTCTGTGCTTGCCTCAAGGGTTCTTGGGCTTTTTTATAATCATAGTGTTTTTTGCACTCTTTTAAATAAAGCAAAGCCTCTTTTAAAAATTTTTCGTCCTCAATAAGATCTTTTAAAAATTCAAACCTGCTTGAATTAATTTCAAGATAATATTTTTCATCATCCAAAAATTTTTGCAAAAGATTGTCTGCCTCCACATTTACAGCTTTAACCAACGCTCTCAAATGATTACATAAAGCGGATTTTTGGGATTTTGTCAAATCCAAAAAAATTCTTTTTTTAACCTCGTACACTGATTTTTCCTGAAATTAAATACCAAATAAATCTTTTACCGAAAACTTTTTACCGATTGGCTCATTGTGAAATTTTGCCAGATTTTTGTAAATCGGATTAGATTGATTAGGATAAGCAAAGCCCGAACTAAGCTGTTTTTCAACAACTTCATCAATTGTTTCTTCGGTTCTTTCCAAAACTCTTAATCTTAAAATTTTATTTTCGTCCATAAAAAAATTATACCATATTTACTTATATAAATATAAAAAAATTTTTACTGAAAATATTGCTAAAAATCATATGTAAACTTTTGTAAAAACATGCCCAAAGTAACAAAAAAAAAGCAATTAAAAACAAATTATATACTTATTATATATATAATCTATAAAAACACGAGGGAATATGGTCGAATTTAACCCTGAAAACAAACTCATAATTCAACCCAACGCCAACATTACAAGCGGCGGCGGCACTCCTGTGCCTAATTCTAACAATCAATCTGTGAGCCCAAATTCAATAATCATAAATAATGAAGTAACAACAAACACACAAAATTTAAATTCAATATACACAACAAACCCGCAGACAACAACTCAAACACAACCCGAACAGCCAAATGAGCAACCTTTCATTAAAACGGGTGAATCTTTAAGTGAAAGATTAGACAGATACTACAGCGGAAAATATTCAAAAAGCAATCTTGAACAAAAACGCGAATTGCTGCGCAGATATATGACAGGGCATTTTCAAGCATTAACAAATAAAACACCTGCAGAAAGAATCAGAATACAATTAGCTGATTATAAAAAACTATTATCTAATACAGAAGAACCCCAAGATTACAGAGTTTTAGCAAACCAAATCGAAATTTTGGAATCCCAAAACCAAATTCCGGGTGCAAGATCTGCCATAGAGCAGGCAAGAAATCCTGAGTTTCGAAGAAATGCGGAAATAGGAATTTCTGAGGTAATATCAGATTGTGACTCTGAAAATAGAAGCGAATTAACTCGTATAATAGTTAATTCCGACAACTTTGAAGCATATGAATCCGGACTGAATAATCTTGAACAGGTCCATGGTGAACAACAAATTCAATTATATGAAATTTATTCTATAAAAGTTTCTCGAGATTTTAATACTTATACACAACAAAATACAGCCGAAAATCAAGTTACACAAGGACCTCTTACACAAGATGTTGCAAACAGCTTTAAACCTTGGCAATGGGCAAATATGACTGTTGAGCAAAGAAATAACATACAAGATGTTTCAATGTCCAATGACCCAAATGCAAGATTAAATGCCTTGGAAAATGGAGTTAATTCTCAAGACCCCGGTTATGCACAAACTTTCGGCGGATTTGGATATAAAATCCAACCCGAATATCAACAAGAAGCAAGTGTCATAATAGTTAATACTCATAATATTGACGTTATAAATGCTGCCGCAGACACATTACCATTATATACACCTGAAAATCAAGCATTAGTTCATAAAAATTATTTTACAAACGGAGATATTACCACCGAACATATTTTAACAAGTCACATTGGAGAATGTGACATAAATGCGCAACTACCGATTTATGAATTGACAATGACATCAACACATCAAGAAACCCTTAATTACGCTGCATCATTAATTTATACATTGCATCCCGATAACCAATACAATGCCACACAATACACAATAAATACAGGAAACGAAGAAGCAATAGGATACGCTGCCCAATATGCAAATCTTTGCAACGAAGAAGTACGTGATGAAATCAAAAATTTACTTTACAGCACCGGTTATCAAAGCGTAAGATACATTTTAGCATATTCCGATACAACAGAAGAAGAAGGAAAAACTACAACAAATACAAGTTCTTCATCATCAACAAATAATGATGAATTTAAAAAAGCAAAACTTTCGGAAAAAATCAAAATTATAGAAAAGCTAAGCAAGTCAAATAATGAAACATCAATAAAAGATTTACTCAAAAACGCAACAAATGCCGAAAAAATTGCTATAATTTCGCAACTACCTAAAAACATACTGGCCTCTGTTGTAAACGTAATTATGGACAGCAACCCTTCTGCCGATGTTATGTATAAAATTACAAGTATGATGGGCAACATGAATGATAAAGAACAAACAAAACTGGTCGGTAACCTTATTTCAAGAAGTTCTTCAAGCTTGCTTGCAAATAACGTAAAATTTTTAAACGTAATATCACAAAAAATATTCATAGAAAAAATGGCGGCAAAAGGAAATCTTTCTGCAATAAACAAAGACGATTTGCACCTGTCCGCGAAAAAGCATTATACCGATTTAACAACATAATTACGAATAGGGAAAAGGGAAACGGTAGGTTGAATTTAAGGCGAAAATCAAAAGATTTTCGCCTCTTTTTTACACTTGCTCACGGTAATTTTAATCTAATCCGCTTTGTCTTTCCATTTCAAGCGTTTTTGTTATGGTATCACTTACAGATGACGGCCCGAAATATTGAATCGCACCCGGATAAATATATTGATCGTTTAGTGCCCAAGCATCTCGTTGTGCTTGAAATGTTTTAAAAACAGGTCCGTCAAGTTCAACTAAGGCTTTTTTGATTACCGGTTTCATTTGCCCATGTCGTTTTTCCATATTCATCATCATTGTCAACGGAATCCCTGCTGCCTTCCATTTATCAGGAGAAGAAGACAACCCACCGACACAAGCCATGTATCCGGTTGCATTTGAATTTATTAATGCGGCAGCATCATAACCTAAAGAATAACAATAATTTGCGTCGAAATTTGAAGGAAATGCGCATCTTCCTTCGTAACCCACGTAATGAGGCTGTGCGGAAAATTTACCTGAATATTGCCCTCTGTCTTTCATCTCTTCAAGCCTTGTTTCTATCATGGATATAAGCAATTTTTCAGTTTCAATTTTTGCAACCTGAACATTGCCATGAGGGTCTCTATCCATAAGAAGCTGGCTTTTTATATCCTCGGGAAGAGCTTCAAAAACCTTTGCGCTTGCCTGATTTTTTTCTTGCAAACGTTCTGAAATAATTGAATATTTTTCTAAATCGGAAGAAGAATTTTCATAGTTTTCATTTTCTTCAAGTTCTGATAAAACATCACTTAAATCGGAAATCATCGTTTTCATCTCCGGAATAAACTCTATAAGACCTTCAGGAATTAATATTACTCCGTAATTTTTTTTATTTTGCGCCCTTTGTGCAATAACCTGTGCTATATTATCGACTATTTCTTCGAGAGGAATTTGTTTTTGCTCAACTTCTTCAGACAAAATTGTTACGTTAGGATGTGTTTGAAGTGCCACTTCAAGCGCGACATGAGAGGCACTTCTTCCCATAACTTTTACAAAATGCCAGTATTTTTTAGCAGACGCAGCATCTTTTTCTATGTTTCCGACAATTTCCGAATAAGTTTTTGTCGCGGTATCAAATCCGAAAGATGTTTCGATTTGGTCATTTTTTAAATCACCGTCAATAGTTTTAGGACAACCGATTACCTGTATAGGAACATTTTTTTGTTCAAACCATTCGGCTAAAACTGCTGCATTTGTGTTGGAGTCATCTCCACCCACTATTGTTATTGCAGAAATATCAAGTTTTTTACAATTTTCTAAAGTTCTTTCAAACTGTTCTTTAGTTTCAAGTTTTGTTCTGCCTGAACCTATAACATCAAAACCGCCGGTATTGCGAATAGAATTTATTAATTTATCGTCAAATTCTATATATTTACCGTCGATTATTCCTGCAGGACCGTTTAAAAACCCGTATAATTTATTTTGAGGATTTGCTTTTTTAAGAGCATCGTAAAGCCCTGTTATAACATTATGACCGCCTGGTGCTTGTCCGCCTGAAAGAATTATACCTACGTTTCTTTGTGGCGAAGGTTGTTGTTTTCCTTTTTTAAATATTAACAACTTCTGTCCGTAAGTTTTTGGGAATATTTTTTTAATTTCATCTCCATCGTCAACAGAATCAGTTTCACAGGCATTTATTGTTTCCAAACAAGAAATACCCTCTTTAAATACAGCAGGAAGCTTTGGAATATATTTTAATCTTTCCTGTTGAAGCGGTGAAACTTCAAGCGTTGTATTTTGATAAAAGTCTTTCCCTTGAAAATTAATTTTCTTTTGAAAAATGTCCGTTGAATAATTTTGGTTATTAGTTCTAACAACCCCGTTGCGTTTATTTAATGTTGCGTCCTTTGAACTTACTTTATACGTATTCAAAAATATTTTCATATTCCACCTTCTCTATTGTACAAATATTTTAAATTCAAACATATTTTTTTTTGCTATTTGTAGGCAAGAAAAAATATAAAAATTTACATTTTTTAGCAATTCCACAAAAAGCAGGAGCGGCTTGTTATACAAGCCGCCTTTGCATTTTATAAAAAATTTAAACAAAAGTTTTTTGTTTTTCAAGTTGAAGAGTTATTGTTGTTAAATCACAAACAGAACTTGGCCCAAAATATTGAATAGCTCCGGGGAAAATATATTTATCATTATAAGCCCAATTTTCCCTATTTTTTTCAAGCATTTTAAAGACCGGTCCGTCAAGTTTAACCAAAGCTTTTTGAATAACCGGCTTAAACTCGCCATGACGTTTTTCAATATTCATCATAACCGTTAAAGGAACACCCCCCGCAATCCAATTATCAGCGGACTCTGTCAGATTTTTAATCGAAGACAAATAACCTGTAAGCCCGAAATTAACTAATGCAAAAGCATTAAAACCGAGCGAATAACAGTAATCGGCGTCAAAATTTGAAGGGAAAGCGCATCTGCCTTCATAACCGAAGAAGTGCGCCTGCTCAGAAAATTTACCGACATACTGCCCTTGTGATTTCATTTCTTCAAGTTTTGTTTTGATCATTTCTATCAAAAGTTTTTCTGTTTCAATTCTTGAAACCTGAACATTCCCGTGCGGATCCCTGTCCATAAGAAGTTGAGCTTTTATAAGCGCGGGCAGAGAATGAAAGACCTTTGAATTGTTTTCCTGAAGCCTGTTTTCAACTATCTCAAACCTTTCATGAGTAGATGTAGCGTTATTATAATTAAAATCCTGTTCCAACTCGCCCATAATATCGTTTAAATTGGCAATCATAGATTTCATTTCGGGAATAAATTCAATCAAACCTTCGGGAATAACGGCTATACCGAAATTTTTTCCGTTAGCTGCTCTTTTTGCAATAATTTCAGCCATATTATTTATAATTTCATTTAAGGACATCTGTTTTTCTTCGACTTCTTCTGAAATCAAAGTGATATTTGGCTGTGTTTGAAGTGCAGCTTCAAGTGCCACATGCGAAGCACTTCTTCCCATAATTTTTATAAAGTGCCAATATTTTTTTGCCGAATTTGCATCCCTTTGAATATTTCCGATTAATTCTCCATACGTTTTTGTAGCGGTGTCAAAGCCGAAAGAAATTTCAATCTGCTCATTTTTTAAATCACCGTCAATGGTTTTGGGACAGCCGATAACTTGTATCCCGCAATCGTTTTGAACAAACCATTCGGCAAGAAGTGCGGCATTTGTGTTGGAATCATCGCCGCCGATTATTACAACCGCAGAAATATTCAATCTTTTGCAAACCTCAAGCGATTTTTCAAATTGTTCCTGAGTTTCAAGCTTGGTTCTGCCTGAGCCTATTATATCAAAGCCGCCTGTGTTTCTATACTTGTCAATAAATTCATCACTAAACTCTATATATTTTCCATCAATAATTCCTGCCGGTCCGCCTAAAAATCCGTAAAGTTTGTTTTGATAGTTTGCCTGTTTAAGTGCATCGTAGAGCCCTGCTATAACATTGTGCCCGCCCGGAGCCTGTCCGCCGGAAAGGATTACTCCCACATTTTTTACAGAAGAATCATTTTCTTCATTTGTACCCTCAAAAGTCACTAACGGGCTTCCGTAAGTATTCTTAAAAAGTTCTTTTATTTGTTCTTTGTCTCTTATGGCTTCTGTTTCATGTCCTTTTATAAGTATAAGATTTTTTATTCCCCGCATCAATGCTTTTGGTAATTTGGGCTGATATTTTAATCTCTCAATCTGTAACGGCGAAAGTTCTCTCATGTTATTCTCCCTATCATGTAACATAATAATATTTTATAACAAAAATATAAGAGTTAATTTTTGTATCAATTAATTATTTGGTAGCAAATTTTTTTTTGTTAGTATTTTAATATAATGCAAACAAAAGTGAGGTAACTATGAAAATCAATTTAATTTCAAATTTTAAAGATTCTTATAAAGGCAATTATCCTTTAACATTTAAGAACAATTTTCCCCAATATCGCCCCTTAAAGGATGAATTATCTATCCGCCAAAGATTTGAAGATGATGATTTGGATATATCAGACGAAATAGAATTATTAAGTTCAAAATATTTAACCAAAGACGAAAATAAAAATATTTTTGCACACAAAGCAACCTCAAATGAAATTAAAAAAATGAATAAAGCTTTGTTTTTATATCCTGAATTAATTGATGAAATATACACCACAGAAAATAAATTCGGCAGTTTGCCTTCTTACACTATGGATTCAAAAAAAATAAAAGAAATAAACAAAGTACTCAATCCTAAAACATTCGCTGAGGTTTATTCCCATAAAAATAATTTCGGTGATACCATAATGTCTTATTTTGCAATGAATTCAAAAATGAAAGAAGAAATAAACGGACTAATGCGTAAATACACAAAAGATTCAAAATATTTAACACCCAGCACATCGCTAAAATTATTGGAAAATAACAGAATTTACCTGGATGATGAAAATATGTACAGGTTATTTATTCTGTCCGGCAGAAACTCTTAATTTTTAATTTTGTTAACATTTCGTTACAAAAAAATATGTAAAAGGCAATTAATCAAAAACAAATGTTTTTATATATGTAAGGTTAAGGTTAATTTAATTTGGTAGGAGTAGAATAATGGGTTTCTTAATTGCCGCATATCGCAAACAGGACATCATACGAAGAAAATACGACCTTGAATTTAAGGAAGTTCAACTACAGCAACTTTTAAACGATTTGCTCAGCTATTCATCAAGCATTGCTGACGGAAGTGTTTCGCTAAGTGATTTATCAAATGCGCCTGTTTCGGTTTTTAACAGAATGTCAAACTATATGACAACTTCTCACAACGGTTCTTTAACTACTGCTCAACAACAACTCTCAATGTATAAAGCGTCAGGCCAACTAGACAGTGTTGATGCTCAATACCGCCAACAGTACGAACAAATGCTTTTAAAACAACTATACGACAGAGAACGTGAAAGGTATCAAAAAATCGAAGAAAAAATCTTGAATGAAAAAGAGAAAAAGCTAACCGCAGAAAAAACCAAAATTGATGAACAATTAAAATTACTCAATGCCGAACTTGACGAAGTAAATAAATTAGAAGATGCATCAGCTAAACAATCTGCACCAAAATTCGGTCTGGGTTAGGAAATAATTAAATAATAAGAAAAAGGCTCGCAAACTAAAGTTTGCGAGCCTTTTTCTACTTTAAAATCTGTTTTTCGGAAACTATTATATTAACCGTTTCATCAAAAGATTCGCAAGGAATATTGTCAACAATCAAGTCATCAGGAATTGCAATTATTTTTATTATTTCAGGATTTAATTTTGACAAAAACCTGTCATAAAAGCCTCCGCCGTAGCCAAGCCTGTTAAAGTTTTTTGCAGCAGCAACCGCAGGAACAAAAACAATATCAAGCAAATCCGAAGAAACGGGATTTGTTTCAGGCTCTTTGGTTTTAAATTTTGATTCGACAAGTTTATCACCCGAGATGTAAGGACAGACCAAAAGTTTTTCACCTTTGACTTTCGGCAGGTAGAAGTTTTTTGAAGAATCATTCATTAACCCCATAAGATTAATTTCATGTTCCAAAGGATAAAAAATCATTATATTTAAGGCTTTTTGGTACTCTTCAAGCGAAAAAATCGTTTCAACGATTTTTTCGCTTATGGAATTAACATCCAGCGAGCGTCTTATTTCTTTACATTTAATGCGTAAAACTTCCTTTTCGATCATTTTTTTAATATATAATAAATGGGGAAGTGAAACAAGATAAGATGAGCAAAAAAATCAAGAACGGAAATTTAATAAACCCAACCTGGGATCAGCGCGGATATATTCAAATTTACACAGGAAACGGTAAAGGCAAGACCACAGCATCATTAGGGCTTGCAATGCGTGCCTTGGGAAGAAAATGGAAAGTGCTTCTTATTATGTTTACAAAAGGCGGAGATAATTACGGGGAACTGGTTTCTTTCAGAAATCTTTCAAAAGACATTTCCAATAATTTAAAAATAGTGCAAGCAGGCTTAGACAGAATTGTTTATTCGCATAACAAAACCTCTGAAGACGAAAACGCAATTAAAAAGGGTTGGGAACTTGCAAAAAAAGCCATAAAGGGAAATAAATATCAGCTTATAATTCTTGACGAACTAAATATAGCTATTGATTTGGGCATAATAGACATTGATGAAGTTGTGGAAGTTTTAAAAAACAAACCCAAAGCTATGGAGATTGTTTTGACCGGAAGAAACGCCCATGAAAAAGCAATTGAAGTTGCACATTTGGTTTCAAAAATCGAGCCTGTGAAGCACTATTGGGACACCGGAATTGTGGCAAGAAAAGGAATTGAATTTTAGGGTAATATTTTATACTACTTTCTGCTTAAATAATTATGCTGATTTTTTCTTTTTTTGAATAAAGACGTTGAGGAATGGGAATTTACTTCAATAATTTTTATCCTGAAATCAGGATAAATTTATGAAAAAATTACTGGTTATAATTTTATATTTTGCACTTTGCGGGGGAGTTTTTGCACAGGGTCAATTTTGTGCAATTATTTCAAAAATGGAAACATCGCTTTTTGGCATACAATACGAAAGCCAAACTGACGAAGTACGCCTTAGCCGCATTGAAGAAAATGTTTACGGAAAATCTTCTTCTCAACCGCTGAACAAAAGGATTGAACGGTTAAAAAAAGACTTATCGGCTGATTTAATCGGCCAGGAAATAAAACCAAAACGGGACACTTTTGCAGAAGATGAAGACGGTCGAAAGGTCGAAGAAATACCTAAGGCTGACCCAAACGTAAATTATCCTATTGTAAACAATTTAGAAAAAGAAGTTTTTAAAACGGAATACAAAACCCTTGATATAAACAAACGACTTTCAAATTTAGAGCAAAAAGCTTTCAACAAGAGTTTTTCTGATGAAAGCTTAAACTCCAGAGTTGACAGGCTAAAAGCCAAAATATTACCTGAGACAAAATTAGCTGAAAAATCAAATGAAAGTGATTATTTTTACAATCCCGAAGATCTTGATAATTTACCTATGCAGGGAACAATGAGCGGAGCTGCCGCACCTGATAATTTTTCTCAAAAAGATTTCGGCGACAATTTTGATGATTACGAAAGCAATGCTGATATAAGAGCGCCGCTTACATCACTTGAAAAATCCTTATTTAAAAAAGCTTTTCCTGACGATACAGTTGAAAACAGACTTACAAGACTTGAGGCAAAAATTTTCAGCACAAGCTTTGTGCAAGATGACCCGCAAACCAGAATGGCTCGAATTGCAAGTGCTCAACAGGCAAAAAAGAGTGCCAAAAAATATGACGGCAATAAATTTGCGCAACACATGTCAACTGCAATGCAAATTGGGGCAATAGTTTTGATGATTCTCGCCTGCGTTTTATAAAATAAGTTATTACCAATCTTTGGCAATTTCATGGCTGCATTTGCCTTTTTCAGTAATCCATTCGTAGCCTTGTTCTCTGCAAGTTCTAGATTCAATAGCCATATCGCATTCTTTTCTTTTATCATCCCATTTAAAATGTTTTTTTAGACAATATTCTTTAGTCAATATATTGTTTCCAAATTTTAAACCTTCGGCACATAAACCTGTATCTACACAAGTATCCTCATTTATGAAATCATTTACGGAATGTATAAATTTTAATAAAAAAAGTATGATTATCAATAAAATAAAGCCAATGACTATTTTCTTAAAATTTGTTGAAAAATTTTTCATACTTATTTTATGCTTTCTCTTACATTACAACTTTTTCTTTTTTCATCCCATTTTTTACCTTCTTTGAGACAATATTCTTTATTCATTACACCGTCGGCGAAACTTAATCCTTCTGCACAAATTCCAATATCAACGCAAGTATCATAATCGAATTGTCGCATAACAGAAGGCAATATTCTGGGAGAAAAAAACCAAACGAAAAATATTACTGCATAAATAATTTTTGTATTTTTTTTTGTTTTAATAAATGCTACTAACCAAATCCCCAAAATCGTAAATACAGAAGCAAGAACATACAATAAAACTTGCCAATCAAATCCCTGCCTACCCGCGAAGGCGGAAGCACTTGCTATCGCAGCGAAATACCCTACAAAAATCGTAATACCTAAACAAATAAATATTTTTACAACTGTATCTATAATTCGGAATAATATTAAAAATAATTTTGTCAAAAAAACTTTCATTTTTTGCATATTCAATTCCATAGCTTACAATATTTTTGTTTTTCGTACCATTCCCAATTGTATTTTAGGCAATTTTCCTTGTTTATTAGAACTTTTCCGTATTTTTCTGTATTGACTATCCGACCTTCTTTACAGTCTCCATCTTCAATGCAATAATCACTTTCAATGCCAAGATAATGAAGCATTTTAATTTCCAATACTGCACAAATTAAAAATAAAACAAAAAACATCAATATTTTTCTTAAACAGCCTTTTTTCAATATTGCCCAATTGGTTAAGAAAGCAAATAAAAAACAAACTACAATGATAATAAAAATCTGCCAATCAAATTTTCCTGTTCTAATAGCAGTTATTGGTAGAATTAAAATAAAATAAGTTAAAACTATACATGCTAAAGTTTTAAAAATTATTGAGCATACTTGTAATATTTTGTTTAAAACAACTTTAATTTTATCTTTCATTTTATCATTATATATTAAAATATTTTTTATTTTTTAAAAACTTTATCAATATCTTTTAATTTATCAGAACAATAACCATGTTCTTTTGCTTTCATTAACCCGTATAAATCGGCTCTCAAATCATTCATACAATCAAGAAAGACTTTTTGAGCATCCATATGGAGGGAAAATACTTTTGTTTTAAAATCTTTTACTTCTTTAAAAATACTAAACACAACTGCCCACATAGTTTCAATTGTTCCTAGTTCAGCAGATTCACAATTTGCTTTCGCATGATAATATTTATCAAAAGAATTGGCTGTTGTTTCCATTTCATGCTTATTTGATTGGAAAACTTCATAAACAACTCTTGCTTCTTCAATATCTTTAATTAAATTATACACAGTATATTCAAGCTCTTTATCATCTGTTATATTAACAGCCATCCCTGTAATTGCACAATCAGGGCCACATGGTTCTATAGCTTCTAATGCTTCCTGAGCGTGTTCTACTTGTGCTTTTAATTCTTGAACCTCGACAAGCCAACCTTCGGCTTCTGCCTGAATTGAATCAATATCACTCATATCAGAAGCTAATTCATCATCAAGAGCATTTGCCTCTTCGACCATTTCATCTATTTTATCCCAACAATCACAAGGTTCGCCTCGGTTATTTCCACCGCCACCACCATTGCCATTGTCATTGCTATCTCCGCCCCCATTGCCGTTTTCATCGTCTTCCATTTCAATTTCTTCAATATAACAGTTGCAATTAGGATGAGGTTTGTCTGGAATATCGTCCATTGAATCATATTCGGTGCCATCCAATTCTTGGCAAGCTTCACAACTGTCTTCGCTTGCTACCCAAACGTATTTTGTATTACTTATATAGCCTTTTAATGTTTCTGTGTCTTCGCTGCTGTTAAAATTACTAATTAAACTGTTTGCTTTCGCACTTTCAGCCTTAGCCTCATCCTTCAAGCCTGCTTTTGAAAGCATACCATGTCTATATAATGAATGTTCAATTTCTTTCAACTTTCCATAAGTTGCCATTGAATTATTTGTTATATTATTATTAACAATTGATTTTTTAATTTTACCTATTTGATTTTGTAAGTTTTTTGACATAAATTCTCCTAAGTTGTCATTATATAATAATAACAACTTTTAAAAGGCATTTAAAGTCCGTAAAAATACGTAATTTTAAATCACTTATCGTTAAGTAAAACAATCAAATCGTTCGACAATTTTATATACTAGAATTTATGACTTCAAAAGCCCTTCGTAAACGTCCATGTAGTGCTTTGCGCTTTTCTTCCAGCTGTAATCATAGTTCATCGCCGATTTAACAAGCTTATCCCACTCTTGTTTGTCCTTGAAGACATTTATTGCATACTTAATTCCGTTCAACATATTGGTTGAATCATAATCCCAGAACTTAAATCCGTTCGCGTGTTTTAAAGGATGCCCCACAACGCTGTCTTCTAATCCGCCTGTCGTTCTTACAATCGGCAAAGTGCCGTAGCGCATAGCTATCATTTGGCTAAGTCCGCAAGGTTCAAATTTGCTCGGCATCAAAAACATA